>Ga0308398_1000360_pt1 | contig 29870 bp, 28 predicted proteins | sample Hotspr20SampleT9_FD_202360 | JGI IMG/M metagenome (GOLD analysis project Ga0308398, IMG submission 202360) | Hot spring phototrophic mat microbial communities from Mushroom Spring, Yellowstone National Park, Wyoming, United States - 20051001_T9 ...
CACTACCGCCAACAACCGCTACCCCCACACCATCTACACCATCGGCAGTGTCATTATCAATACCATTAGCGATGGCACCTGTACCGACTGCAACAACACTGGTTGGTACAACCGATACGCCCCCAGCTCAAGCGCCGCCATTTCTGGCGTACCGCGTGATAGCAAGTTATCCGCACGACTCGCGAGCATGGACACAGGGTCTCATCTTTGCCGGGCCAGGTCGACTCTTTGAAGGCACTGGCGATTATGCCAATTCATCGCTACGCGAAGTTGAGCTGGCAACTGGTCAAGTTCTGCGTCAGGTCGATCTCGGCGATCCGACGCTCTACGGTGAAGGTATCGCTCAAATTGGTGACCGGATATTTCAATTGACTTGGCAGAATCGGATTGGCTTGATCTACGATGCAGCAACGTTCAATCGAATCGGTTCGTTTACATATCCTACACCACCTGCCACTATGCCACGTGAGGGATGGGGTTTGACCTACGATGGTACATCTCTGATCATGAGTGATGGAACAGCAACCCTCTACTTCATTGATCCGGAGCAAACTGTTACTACCGGTCAACTGATGGTCGAGCGCACTATTACCGTAAAAATTGGCGATCAACCACGTGATAAGTTGAACGAGCTAGAATATATCAACGGCGCCATCTTTGCTAATGTCTGGTACAGCGACCAGATCGTGCGCATCGATCCGACGAGCGGTCAAGTCACCGGTATCCTCGATCTGAGCGGGCTGCTGTCGCCAGCGGAACGGGCTGCTGCCGATGTCCTCAACGGTATTGCTTACGATCCAGCAAGCGGGCTGATCTTTGTAACCGGTAAATACTGGCCACGCCTGTTTGCCATCACGCTTGAACAAACTGTCTATTTACCACTGATCTCCACAACGGCAGATCAGTAGTTCAATCATTCGTATTGCCCACCAGGGCCTTATCAGACAGGAGTCTTCTCATGACAACAGCTAGTGGCCTTCAGTATGTCGAAGTGCAGGCCGGTGATGGCGAGCAGCCGCAGCCCGGTTCGGTGGTCGCCGTTCACTATCGTGGCATGCTGGCCGATGGCAGCGTCTTCGATAGTTCGTATGAACGAGGGGAGCCAATCCGCTTCCCACTCGGCGTTGGGATGGTCATTCCGGGTTGGGATGAAGGGATCGGGTTGATGCGGGTTGGCGGGAAGGCACGGCTGATTATTCCGCCGCACCTTGCCTACGGTGAGATGGGGTATCCTCCGGTCATTCCACCCAATGCCACGCTGACCTTCGATGTCGAGCTGGTTGAGGTGTTGCCGGGGCCACCCGAAGCCCCGCAAGACCTCCCCGCTGATCGCTACACAACCAGCGCCAGTGGCCTACAGTACGCCGATCTGACGGTGGGTGAAGGCGCCACCGCGATGGCTGGTCGCACAGTGACGGTACACTATACCGGTTGGCTCACCGATGGTAGCATGTTCGACAGCTCGCTGAGCAGGGGCGAGCCGTTTGTCTTCCCACTCGGCGCGGGCCGGGTCATTCGCGGTTGGGATGAAGGTGTCGCCGGCATGCGGGTTGGTGGACGGCGACAGTTGATTATTCCGGCAGCGTTGGCTTACGGCAATCGCGGTGCAGGCGGTATCATTCCACCAGGAGCCACCCTGATCTTTGAAGTAGAGCTATTGGAGGTACACTGATGCGGATCGAAGCCATCGAATTGCGACGGATCAGGCTACCCTACCGGACGCCATTCGAGACGAGTGGCTGGCGCGAAGAGGCCAATCACTCTATTATCGTGACCCTGCACAGCGAAGGTGCAATCGGTTGGGGGGAAGCACCGGTTGGCACCGGGCCGTGGTACAACGAAGAGACACAGGCGACAGCCTGGGTGATGATGCGTGAGATTCTGGCCCCGATGATATTGGGCCGTGATCTGAGCCGACCTGAAGAGGTTGATACCATCTTTGCCCGCGTGCGCGGGAATCGAATGGCGCGGGCCGGTCTGGAGTTTGCTGCATGGGACCTATTCGGGCGAGCGTATGGCAAGAGCCTGAGCGCAATGCTCGGCGGTACCCGACAACAGGTCGAAGTCGGGGTCAGCGTTGGCATTCAAGAGTCAATTGAAGCCCTCCTTGAAGTCGTTGACGGCTACGTAAAAGCCGGTTATCAGCGAGTAAAACTTAAAATCAAACCGGGGTGGGATGTCGAGCCGACTCGTGCCGTGCGTGAACAATGGCCTGATTTGCGGCTACAAGTTGATGCTAATAGCATCTACACCCTCGATCAAGCCGATCAACTGGCCTTACTCGACGACTTCGATCTGCTTTTGATCGAACAACCACTGGCCCACGATGACATTATCGACCACGCTAAATTACAACGGCTTCTACGCACACCCATCTGCCTTGATGAGAGCATCGTCTCACCTGAACATGCCCGTTGGGCCATCGAGTTAGGAGCTTGCGGGGTCATTAATATCAAACCATCGCGAGTAGGTGGTTTCACGGCAGCCCGGCGGATTCACGACCTGGCCCAGGCAGCCGGTATCCCCGTCTGGTGCGGTGGAATGCTCGAAACCGGTATTGGCCGGGCAGCCAACGTTGGGCTAGCCAGCCTGCCCAATTTCAGCCTGCCTGGTGACATCAGCGCCAATGACCGCTATTTTACGCAAGACATCGTAACCAACCCTTTCACGCTCAATCCCGACAGTACGCTTAGCGTGCCAACTGGGCCGGGCAGCGGGGCTGAGGTCGATCTCGACCGCTTGCAGGCAGTAACGACCGATTATGTAATGTTGCGGGCGTAGATGGGTGACTCGGCCTTTCTCTTAATATCGGCAGGGGCGGGTTTGAAACCCGCTCCTGTGTGGATGTAATGGTTCTCATCCAAGAAATCCTTTCGTGATCGCAAGGCAAGATGATCTCAACCACATCGAACAATGATCAAACAACACTCAATTCAATGGATTGTAAGCGGGATTGTTGCGCTAACCGTGTTTGGCCTGTTGCTCTTCCTTGCCAATAGCAACTGGCGCAATCTGATCACGATGGCGACCCCAGTGCCTGAAGAACCCTGGCCCACGCTTCCCCCAACCTTTACCCCTCTACCGCCAACGGTAGCTCCGGCAGCACCGACGCTCATTCCTCTACCCGATCTACGCCGGATCGATCCGGCAATTGAGCTGGCAATCAAGTTTCCGGTAACAACAGTAACCACGGTTCGCGGGGCGCAGAGCTTCTTCGGTCGCGACGAGATTACACTCAAAGTTACAGCGGAAGTCCGCTTGGCAGTTGATCTGAGCCGGGCTGAAATCCGGCGTGATGGCAATACGCTGCTGATCCGGTTGCCACGAGCAACAATTTCCGGCGAACCTAATCCGATTGAAATCGAGGTAATTGGTGAGTCACGACGTTGGATTGGTTCACAGATTACAGCCGCTCAAAATCAGGCATTAGCCCAGGCCCGCGCCGAGATTCGACAGCGGGTTGCTAATGATCAGGAATTGATCAGTATCGCCAGTGAAGTTGCTTATCGTCGGCTCGAACGCTGGCTAATCGACGATCTTGGCTTCAGTCGGGTAACCATCGAGCCAATTATTCCCTGATAATGGCAAATCTGAACTACATAGCTTCTTTCTACTCGCCCTTGCAATGCCCACTTTCTGAGCAATGGTGAATGAACGCAACGAGATAAGCAGTAGCAGAATGGTGCAGACCCGCGCAAAGCCCATACTATTGACCTGAAAAACGGAGGAATGTGTGCAAACGCTGAAACTTATCTGGAATGGTTTGGCCGTTGCTGCCGTCCTCTTCATGGTCTGGAGCGTCGTACAAGCCTTTCAAAACATGTCCACCCCTCCGTCAGCTCCGACCACTACTGTGGAGACACAGATCATCGAGGCTGTGCGGCGAGTCAACAAACAGATTTTCATCGAGCACTACGCAGGGGTAGAAGTACGTCATCTCGACGCACCGGGTGGTTGGGCAGCCTTCTTGCGCAACCTCGGTGTACGCCAGGAATTTCTGGTTCTGATCCGAGGGCGGGTACCGGCAGGTATTGATCTAAGCCAACTACGCTCTGAGGACATCTGGGTCAGCAGCGATGGTCGGCGGGCACAAATTACCCTTCCATCGCCACAAGTCTTCACCGAGCAGGTGTCGCTCGATCTGGCTAACAGTCGAGTGATCGAAAATACCGACTTCTGCCCTGGTTTCATCTGTCCGCGCACAAACCTTGAGAGCTTTTTTCAAGCGGTCGATGCGGAGGCGAAAGCGGCATTAGTCCAGGCTGCAATGGAGGCTGGCATTCTTTCTCAGGCCGCCCGTGACGCAGAAGCCTACTACACCCAGTTGCTCAACAGTCTGGGTATTGCTGAAGTGCGGGTGATTGTACGTGGGTATAGTGGGGGGTAGTTCGAGAGATCACGCTCAACTTCACTATAAGTATACTGAGGACAACAAACGCTTGGTGGGAAGTGACCAAATGATCGCTTTATGTTCTCAGTTTATTAACATTCAGGAAATCCTCTACTTCATTGAAAGCGTTGAAGAACAATGGCGTCCCGGCAAATGAGAGTGGTGAGACAGGGCCAATTGTCATGAATGAGTACTCTCTACTGCTAGTATCAAACGATGAATGAGGATCTCTGAATAATTGGTAAAGGTCAAGAGCTTTACTGCGTCCGCCCACTAACTCACTCAATGCCTTGAATTCAGCCCCCATACCTAAACCAAAACCGAAGAAAAAGATGCGTAATTGCTCCAGGATTTCGCGATGCAGGCTAGAGAGTGTCTGACTGATAAACATCCACCCAACGCCATATTTACGTGTAGTGCGGGTGGCATCGATCAGGATGCTCCGAATAGCACGCTGCTCTTCGCTGCCAGGATCCTCGCGGGGCGCAAGACGATGGGCCTCGTCCATTAGTACCAGCGTGTTAAGACTACGATTTTGTTTGTAGGAATATTCTGCTGCCGTGCGAATACCTTCCAACAAGCGTTTGATCACGAGCGCCTGAATTGTCTCATTCCAGAACAAGTGTGTAGGTAGAGGTTGAGGTTGGTCATTATCAAACAAAGGGAGGGATGTTGCTCTCTTACTGTTCGTTTGAGTTATCTGTTCCGTTGACAAATCGATAACGATAAGAGGTCGTTTTTTCTGATTCGGAATAAATAAACTAGTCAATAAGCTTTCTACCTTTTTTCGTGTTCCATTCTGATCTTCACGAAAAAGCTGCGTTATCGGAAGCCAAACAGTTTGGTAGAGGTCGTTTTGATCTGTTTCTGTCATTTGTTGAAGAACTCGTTCTCTAGCTTCCTTGGAACCATAAATCCGTACTAAAATACGCTCTTCTTTTAAATGGTTCCAGGTCTTGTCAAAACTATCTCTATGATGCAAATCGGCAAGCTTGACACCAGCCTTCTGCAACTGCTCGCTAATAGCTTCTGCTGCCTGGCGCTGGTTTTCGCTAGCCTTCACACCGAGGCGTTGGAAGAAACCCGACTCTAAAAGAATGTGCTCAAACAAATCCCACCTATCTAAGACTAAATCTTGCACACCATAAACCTTTGTCGGTTTTGTCAGGCTATCTAACACTCGCTTCATCGGCAAGCGAAATCCTCCTAACGCCATATCCCCTCTGACTTCTTTGGCAAATTCCCCTTGCGGATCAATGACCAGGATCGCCATCTGCAGATGACGAGCGTAGGCAAGCAGAATCATCTTCGCGAGTACCGACTTCCCGGAGCCGGTCTTGCCAAAGATGCCCAGATGGTACGCTTCACCAGCACCCTGCTGGCCGGTATCGAAATGTTTGAACCACAATGGCAATAGCGGTTTTGAACCATAGATGTGCCCCAGATAGAAAAGCTGATCGCGGTACGGAGAGAGTAATTCAGATAAGACTTTATCGTTAGCAAGATAAATTGGTGTGCCGGTAGCCGGAACGGTACCCAGTATACTGGGACGATATCCATTGGGACCGGCTGCAAATACCGCACTAATCGTCATATCGCCACGGTGGGTATCCTGACGCTCGCTAATTGTGTCTACACGTCCATGCTGACGGATCAGGCTGCGCATGGTGGGGTCTTCATGCCAAACATTGCGCATGCTCACCTCTGTAATCTGCCCCAGAGCATAGTGCGAGCAATTATCCTGATAATAACGAAAGAGCGCCAGTTCTCCGACCAACTTTTTGTTGACAGCTCCCGCCAAAATATCGAGTGCCACTTCGTTGGTAGAGGAAGGTGATCCAATGACACCAATTCGTTCGGCCGCATCGACCAATTGATCTAGGTGCTTTGACATCGTTACACTCCTGACTCAGTGCGATAACCATGCAGACCGAGAAAAACATCGGAAATGTTTCCCTGGTACGTCTCAGCGATATGCTGAGAGGTCACCTGCCGAAACGTAGGGATCGCCTTTGGCAGGTGCTTTACCATGCGATCAGCGAGATAGAGGGGGAACGGTTCCATCACTGACGGTGTACCGCATTGGTGGCGGACTCCGTGCAATACCATTGCCAATCGTGATGAGTTTTGGGCAATTGCGCTACTCATTTCTAAGCGAAGGGCTGGGAGCCAGGGGTAGGGTCGATAGTACACCACCTGAATCTCGTTGAGAGCGGCAATAATCTGGCTCGCCAGTTCCTCAACAGTTCGATAACCAGTAGAGGTAAGTGGTGTAATATTCAAATGCCAGGGCTCAGATGGTTGCTGCAATACCCTGGGCTTCGTATATTCTCCTGGCTCTAGAAGAAAACTTAGTAGGCCCCGATCATCGTGTGAGTCGGGCCAGCCCATGACCTGCCCAATCTCGCGCCTTGTTGTGTACTTAGGCACTGCCAACCAGCAACGATCACTACGATTTGAAGTGAGTACCGTCAAGTATGCTTCTAGCATCGAGGATGCTTGTTTGAGAAATTGAGCAGTTGTTCGCAGATGTGCAACTTCCTGGCTTTTATTCAATGCCTGATTAAAGTAGATGAGAGGTGTTGTGAGCGAACCATCGAGAAAAACGATCTCGTGTGGTGCATGTAGTGCCAATTCTAGCTCCATCCCAATCATTACAGCACGCAGAATGGTACCCGTTTCGGCTTCATGCACCTCTGTCTCTACCCAAACCTGATGACGGGGTTCAGGCCAGTGACGTGTTTCGGAAGGTGGTGTCAAACCCTCGACCGCTACTGCGGCTGCGGCAACCAGATCGCTGGCCAATAATCGTTCTATCGCACATGATCCGTCTATTCCGCACGTCGTAGGAACCGGCACGTAGGGCATTTCGGAGTCACGACGAAGCATGCCAGTGCGTTTCAACTCTTCCCGCCATTCTGCCCGATGTGCACGCACCTGTTCAAAATCATGCAGTAACTTCTGGCTAAGATTCTCAGTACGTTTGAGAATCTCATCTATCAGTGCAGATGGTAGTTCGCCGAAAGGACGTTCTGCCGACTCCGTCATAGTATTACCTCGGCTACCTTGTCTTGCCCGATACGTAAGCGATTTTTTATCTCTTCGTTACGCCACTCTTTCCATTCATGCACACGCTCAACACGCGGTAATAGCCAGCGTTCTCTCCACCATGCCACGAGATCAGAGAATGGCAGGTTGCGATAAACTGGCGTGGTATCGCGTCCTTCCATATATGCTTCCAGGTTATCTATGAGACGGAACAGAAATACTTCGCGCTTTATCCCGTGGCGAAGGAATTCAGCCGAGAAGCCTAATCGTTCGAGTGCGCGTACCATTGTTTGCCATTTCCGGCGCGGGCCAGTGCCAAAACCACCGTATGTTGAAATACCCTGGCTTTCTAAGAATTCGCGGAAGAGCGGATATAGTTCCATGAGATGGAACGTTCCATAACCCTCGGTGTATCCAAGCGATTCTGCAATCGCTACGTCCCTGTACTTAAGACGATTGTACAGGCTACTTCTTCCAAACGCACTCGTTGTCGTTAGGGCAACAAGATGAGGCGGTAAGATGCGCCGTTCCATCTCGGTCATCCGTCCAACGTATTTCTGCCAGTACCGTTGACGAACCTCATTTGATGCCGCAACCAAAGCAACCAGCTTGCCACCAAGGAGATAATCATACGGTGGCACTGCCCCCAACGTTTGAATGTCCATCGTCTGGTTCACCAACTCTGTCTTTCTGCCAGGCGGATACTGAAAGAGACGATCGCGAGCCGGAAAGCTCAGCGGTGGCGACTGTAGTGCCAGCAGGCCGATGAGTTTATCGTTTGCTTGATCGACGATTAAAAACCGTAGGCGGCGACCATACCCTTTCGAGAATGGCAGCGACCAGAGCAAGCGGGCCACCCGAAAGAGGTCTCGGTGTTGTCTGGTTGTCACTTCAACTAATGCAGGATCGATCCGTTCAGGTATGATGTCGTCTCCATTGGCGAAAAAGTTCAGATACCTGGATAGGTTCCGTTCAAGCCATTCTTGCTGGGTAGCAAGTTCTAGCTGCACCGCTGGCTCGTGAATCTGTCGCATACCTGCTTTATCCAGAACAGGCATGCAAAGGCCGTTATCCTCTGTTACTAAAAAGCCAACTTCTTGCAGTTTACTCAGGACGAGTTTAGCTAATTCTACACTATTCACCATGAAATGCCTACGATGCTATAAACTTCTACATATTTCTGATTAGCATAGCCAGAACAATCCGGTATGTCAACCAATTTTCTCTTGGATCAGAGGTTTTCTACGTTTTCAGTACCTTTGCTGCGCAGTGGGTCTCCCCTCCTTCCACCTCAACATCCTTACCTTATCTCATAGGTGAAGCGTGAGGTAGATTGGTAACCCGCTCACAATGATGTACTGATGCGCCAACCGGTGAGTTTTATCCACCTACTGCACAACGCGAGCCAGCGGCCCGCGATCCTAGGGAGACAACATAGGGCAGGGATTGCTGACAGCAGGGGCTGGATGTTCGTTGGTGTGGCGCCATCGTTGAACCGTGCGGTCATTGCATGGGAGCCAAAGCTGAGAACTCCAAAAAGCCCCAGGTAGAAGGTCATAACGTTGAAGATGCCTAAGCAGGTGTGCGCAACACATCTGCAAGCACCACAATTGGGAGGTTGGGTACACGATAGAATACTGGGCCATTCGTGATAAACAGCGCGCACTGCTGTGAGAGCGCAGTTGCAGCATGAAGCGCGTTGGGCGTTTTCAAACCCAATCCACGCAGGCGAGCCGCTTGCTCCCTCAGCGGTAGCGTGACCGGAATCAGGTTCACTTCCCGGGCGCTCAAAAAATCTCGAAACAGGGCTTCTAATTGCGGGTTCTGATCGCGGATCGGCTTCATAAGTGTTTCGAGTCCCCGATGTTCGCTGCACGTTGATATGCTCAAGGATGTAAGATGTTCTGATCGCGGATCGGCTTCATAAGTGTTTCGAGCCAGGTCAGTTCGCTCGTAATAATCGCTATATTCCCATTATATGCGGCCCGCCAGAGTGGTTCCGATAGAGATCGATACGGCTCGATTCGCTCAATCGCGTAGATCACGGCATTTGAGTCAACATACACTCGGCCGGATAAAGGGAGAATTAGCGTTCCCATGCGTCGCGCTCACCGTGTAGGTAGGAATCAACGTCTTCAGCCGTCTGAAAGGCAAGGTGTCCCGGTGCATCAGCCAGTACTGCTATGAGCGATCGAGATGGCCTGGCAGGTGCATAGGGCAATTCGACAATCACTTCCACTGCGATACCAACTGGAAGTTGGGCGTCCACGATCTCGATCTTGCCACCTGGCTGAACCTGAGCCGTGAGACGTATTGCGGCCTGCATAGGTCATCCTTTCTTTTGCGCATCGTTCATTTCTTAGCATACATCCCCTCCGACTGGCAATACCATGCGCATATCAGGATTCAGATTCGCTCCAAATGCCTTCTGGACAGCCGTGCTCGAACTAATGTTACTGCTCATGATGATGCTGTCGTAATCAGTATTCATGGGGTATTGTCCATATTATTGCAAGCATATCCGACGCGCTATCGGTGGTCAATGCTAGTGCGGGGAGGAGAGCTTTTCAAAGTTTACTCAGCAGTGTTGAGATGAGGAGAGAGGACGGGAAACGTGAACGGGAGAAACGGGTTTCCAATGCGCCCGTACCGGCATGCTCCTGAACCGACGCGGTTTCCACCGTTACTACCGCACGATACAGGCCTCTGGCCCACGCACCCAGGTGACTTTGTAGGCCGGAATTCATCGGCAGCAGGTGCGTGATGTTCGTCGGTGTTGCTCCATGGTATGGTATTGCGCAGTTTGGTCATCGCATCGCACCCTGAAACTGAAAACCTTGCAGGCTTCTACATACAACGTCAACATACTCTGCAATGCTCAACCATACCACACCTGTAATCGACAGTAGCAGACCAGGAACGCCTTTCACCCCCCTACTCCCCCCGCCAGCGAAAAATCAGAATAAACTGATGCATCTGGTTCGCGACGAACGTGTAAGGATAGCCGAATGGGTACAGGCGCTGGCTCTGATCGTGCCAGATTTGGTACCCGCGGTATTCAAGGCCGGGAATCTGGCGTAATGCCACAACAAGATCGGCATGGAGCATGTTGTGATGTTCGGGGGTTGGCTGAAGATCTTTCGCAAACACGACCAGGTGTCCATCGGGCCGCAAGACTTGCAGCGCTGAGGAAAGAATCGCGCTTAGTTCGCGGATAAACTCGTGGTAGGGAAGGTTGCCCAGATCAGCCGGTGATGTGGTGAAGGGGGTTGGTTGTGGTCGCCCACGCTTCCGCCGTTCGCCGGTTTTCGGACGTGCCATCATTGCCGCATACGGCGGATCGGTTAAGATTAGGTCGAAGGGGCGTTCGTGAACTGCCGGCAAGTCGAGAAGATGCCGGGCATCGGCGACCAGGTAGGTTTGCGGTGGTATTCCTAGCTCGGCGCAGACCGCCTGGTAAATGGTTGCGTACTCCGGTGAGAGATCAATCCCAACGGCAGTGCGTTCTTCAAGAGAACTGGCGATCAAGGTACCACCTACGCCCGCAAACGGATCGAGAATATGACCATGCCGACGGGTGAAAAAGCGAATTAGCTCAGCCATCAGTTGTGGTGGTTTGGGTGAGGGATGTTTGCGGCGCAAGTGGTGGGCCAGACTCGCAGCGCCACGAGTAGGGTAGGCAGTGCTAATCACCGACCGCAGAGCGTAGGTCCAAGCCCGTGCATCGAGGTCGTTGAGCCGATTACGAGGATCGCGTTCGTTGGTCATCGGTGATCGCCGGCGATCAAAAAGGTGGCCGGTATCTGTTTGACCCTTCCTTCTCCTCGATCAGGAGAAGAAAGGGTAATGCGGAAATCGTTGTATCGCCTTATGACCGGCGGGCGGCCATTGCTTTGGCAAAACGGGCAAACAGATAGGTCGCATCGTGCGGCCCTGGCCCCGCTTCAGGATGGTACTGCACACTGAAACACTGTAAATCAGGGTAGTCAAACCCTTCCAGCGTCTGGTCGTTCAGATTGATGTGGGTCAAGAGCACACCAGCCGGTAGCGAGTCGGGGTCTACCGCAAAGCCATGGTTTTGCGAAGTAATCTCAACCCGACCGGTTGGTAAATAGCGCACCGGATGATTGGCGCCGTGGTGACCGAAGGGTAGTTTGTAGGTACGTCCACCGAGGGCTAACCCCATCAGTTGATGACCGAGACAAATGCCGAAGATCGGCAACTTCCCAAGTAAGGATCGCAACGTGGCAACAGCGTAGGTGGCCGCAGCCGGGTCACCTGGCCCATTCGAGAAGAAGATACCATCAGGGTTAAGTGCTAACGCATCTTCGGGTGGTGTTGTCGCCGGTACAACGGTAACTCGACAGCCATGATCGACCAGGCGGCGCAAAATGGTGCGCTTGAGACCAAAATCGTAGGCAACAACGTGGAAGATCAGTTCTTGTGCCGGGCCGTTCGGGTAGGGCGGAGTAAACGGAACGCTGTTGGTCGTCCAGTGGTAAGGTTCAGGACACGTCACCACCTGCGTTAAGTCTTGCCCCTCCATCGGCGGGGCAGCCCGACACTTGGCCAGTAATGTCTCAATCGAAGCACCGGTTGTCGAGATGATACCGCGCATCGCACCGGCAGTTCGGATATGGCGTGTTAACGCACGAGTATCAACATCGCTGATCGCAACAATGCCATGTTCGCGCAGGAGCTGAGCCAGACTGCCACGGGCGCGCCACGAGCTGTAGTGTTCGCTATAGCTGCGAACAATGAAACCGGCAACCTGGGGCTGGATCGACTCAGGATCGAAATCGTTGACACCAGTATTCCCAATGTGTGGCGCGGTCATCGTTACCAGTTGACCACAATACGAGGGATCGGTCAATATCTCTTGATAGCCGGTCATGCCGGTGTGAAAGACCACTTCGCCAACCCGCTCGCCCGGTGCACCGAAGGAGCGACCGGGAAAGACCCGACCATCTTCTAGAACAAGTACTGCATCCATCGTTTGTTGAACTCTCATGGCGGGCACAGACCGATTGCTGTCGCCCTTCAAACTATTTTGTGTATTGTAACATAGAAGTCACTCTATCCGTTGCGCGACCACAGTGGTTATGCCAGGAGAAGACCGGACAAGGAACATCCAGACACACTCTCAGAGCCTCGCTTACCCTTCACACCACAAGGTCTGGTATGATACAGCCCTATGCACATCGTCCAACTCTACAAAGACTATCCACCGATTCAGGGTGGCATTGAAAACCATCTCCGGTTATTGAGTGAAGGCCTGGCAAACCGCGGACACCGCGTAACGGTTGTCTTTGTCGCTCCCGGACGACATGGCTGGCAGATGGAACGGAATGGGGTTACGCTGATAGCCACGCCACGATTATTCACGCTGGCCCGCGCCCCCATCAGTCTACCGCTGCTCTGGCTGATACGACGTTTACAACCTGATCTGATCCATTTTCATCACCCGTATCCGTTCGGTGACCTGGCGTTGCTGGCACTCCCAACCCCACTGGTCGTCACGTATCACAGTGATATTGTGCGTCAACGGGTTTTGGGGCGACTTACTGCACCGATTGTCGAGCAGACGCTACGACGGGCGGCCCGCATTATCACCTCCAGCCCGGCGCTGGTGGATTCATCGCGTTGGCTCGCCCGTCATCGCGAACGGGTGCGCGTGGTGCCGTTTGGGATACCGCCTATGCCTTTACCAGACTCCCGCCTGGTGACAGCACTGCGACATCGTTTCCCACGTCCAAATGCCTTATTCGTCGGGCGGTTGCGTTACTACAAAGGGGTTGATCGCCTGATTCGCGCTCTCACATTACTACCCTACGGTCACGCAATAATTGTTGGTGGTGATGCCACAGTACGCGGTATCGATCTGATCCGATTGGCTGCCGATGTGGGAGTGGCTGATCGAGTACACGTATTGGGCGCCGTCGATAACGCCACGTTGCGAGCACTATATGCGATTGCCGATGTCTTTGTGCTGCCCTCAGTGGCACGCAGTGAAGCCTTCGGCATTGTGCAGATTGAAGCCCAACAGTCCGGGCTACCGGTTATCTGTACTGAGCTGGGTACCGGCACGACATATGTGAATCTACACCGACGCACCGGCCTGGTCGTACCACCTGACAATCATGAGGCATTGGCACAGGCGCTCCACGATCTCTGGCAAAACCCAGATCGAGCACGAGCCTTCGGGTTAGCCGGACGTGAACGGGCAGCTACCGAGTTTAGCCTTGACCGGATGCTCAGCCGTATTGAAGCAGTCTATGCTGAAGCCCTGACGACAGCGACAGTGCTATAATGGCAATACAAACCTCCGTTCTGCATTACCTGGAGCAGTTCATGGAACGTTTTACCGCGTACATCGAGAGCCAGCGTTCACGTTTTCTTGCCGAACTGGCCGATATTATTCGTATTCCCTCAGTGGCGGCCCAAAATCGGGGCATTGAAGAAACCGCAACCTTCGTTGAGCAACGACTCCGCCGTCTGGGAGCCGAAACCCGCATCTTGCGCGCCGATGGTGGCAATCCACTTGTCTATGCGACCATCGGTCGTGGTACACGCACCCTCTTGATCTACGACCACTACGACGTACAACCAGCCGAACCGCTGGAGTTGTGGCAAAGCCCACCGTTTGAGCTGACCGAACGCAATGGAAAGCTGTACGGTCGTGGAGTTGCTGACAATAAAGGCAATCTTATGTTACGCATACAGGCCGTAGAGTCGTGGCTGGCAACCGAAGGCGAACTACCGATTCGCATCATCTTTGTCGTTGAGGGTGAAGAGGAGATCAGTTCGCGCACGTTACCGGCTGTTTGTCGTGAATACGCCGATCTCTTGCGGGCCGATGGTTGTCTGTGGGAGACGGGAGGAGTGGATTTGAGCGGACGCCCCATGGTCACTTGTGGCGCGAAAGGCATTCAATATGTCGAGTTAATTGCCCGTGGTGCCCGCTATGATCTCCATTCGTCGTATGCCACCTTCGTGCCAAACCCTGCCTGGCGTCTGACCTGGGCACTTAACACGTTGAAAGGCCCTGATGGTCGGGTCCGTATTCCTGGATTCTACGACCGGGTGCGACCACCATCCGACAATGATCTGGCAGCACTGGCATCCATTCCGGCTGACGACGACAATGAATTGTTAGCCAACCTTGGACTGAGCGATTTTCTCGATGGCGTGCGCGGGATTGAACGTTTGCGTCGTCATCTCTTTGAACCAACCTGCACTATTTGCGGTCTGGTGAGTGGCTATACCGGTGAGGGTAGCAAGACCGTCTTACCCAACGAAGCCCGTGCTAAGATTGACTTCCGGCTCGTACCCGATATGGAACCGGCCGAGGTTTTACAGCAGTTGCGGCAGCATTTAGATGCGGAAGGGTTCCAGGATATTGAGATTGTCGATCTGGGAGGTGAACATCCGGCCCGTGGCCCACTCGACGCGGCTATCGTCAGGGCTGCATTAGACTCGGCGCGTGAGGTGTACGGTAGCGAACCGATCCTCTACCCAACAATGGCCGGAACCGGCCCGATGTATCCACTGTGTACGGCGCTGGGCACGCCGGTTGCCAGTGGCGCCGGATGTGGTTACCACGGCTCACGTGTTCACTCACCGAATGAAAACATTCGCCTTGCCGATTACTGGCGGGCAATGCAGTGGATGGGTAGTCTCATACGACACTTTGCCGGGTAAACGACGTACCTGCCTGAACGCCAGCCGTTGGTCATCATCCTGGTGCTGAAGCATTCGTCTCAGGAATATACCATCTGAGGCAGGTTGGGAACCCGCCTCTCCTTCCATCACCGAAGCATTTACGGAGCACCCGGTGTCGTCACCCGAAGAGGGCCAAGCGTAGCCGTCGGTGTCGGCGGAAGCGGCGTCTCACATAGATACTCGGCGACGACCACTGCCCGCTCACGCTCTTGCACGACAATCTCGTGTTGTCCGGGACGTTCAGCGCCAATACGCAACACGATGCGGAATGTACCTGTCTGATCACTGGCTCCCCCCCCTACCGGTCGATCATCGAACAGCACCAGCAATGCAATGTGCGGTCGCGCTTTGCCGCTGAGTTCAACCAGATCGCCCGGCGCACAACGGAGCGCAGCCTGAGTTGTTGGCGTAGGACTGAAGTTCAGTGTCGGGGTTGCGGTTGGTAACAATGTTGGTGACGGTAATGACGTTTGGGTGGTTGATGTCGCAACTGGCAATGGGGTCAGCGTCGCGGTTGGCGATACAAGCGTAGTAAGAGGCGTCGCGGTCTCAGTAGCGGTCAACGTTGGTGTTGCGGTCGCAGCAGGTGATTGGTTCGTCTGGCCCTGGCTACGGGCTGTCGCCGTTAGCGCTGTCGCCACAAGAGCCGTGCGCGTTTGAGCAGCAGCGGTTTTTGTGGGATTACAAATATCTGGATATGGCTCACACTCAAGTACCGGTTCGTAACACCCCGGATAGAGCGGTTGATCGTTGCAGCTCGGCTGGGCAAGCGAATTGCTATACGGCGCTGACAGCCATAACCAGATGGTAAAGGCTATCCCTATCGCAATAATGCTCAGCGGCCAGAAGTGGTGTGACCATTTCATAGATGCATGTTTTGCCCTTTATCGCTGCGCCACGCGCTCAATCACCTGAGTAAACGTCTCAAAGCGCTGTGATCCGACAATAGTTTCGTTACCAATCCGAAATACCGGTCGGGCGTAAATCCCTTCTGCGAGCGCTGCTGCGTAATCATCTTGCACGTGTGACCGGTACGTATGTGCATCCAGACAAGCTGTAAACGCATCAACCGGAATGTCTAACCCGGCAGCCAGTGCAATCACCGTCTCACGAGTATTGAAATATAGTTGATTATAACGCGCATAAATCTCACGACGCAATTCCCAAAAACGACCGTGATCGGCAGCACATTCACTGGCCTCAGCCAGCAATTGCGAGCGTTCACCCAATTGTAGCAGATGGCGATAGACGAGACGTACCTGGCCGGTAGCAACAAATGCTTCGATCAAACGCGGTTCAACATCGAGGGTATGGATCGCACATGAGGTACAGAGGAAGTCAGAGTAAGTCACCATCGTCACCGGGGCATCAGGATTGCCAAGATAATGATAGCCCTCGGCAGTACGACCACGCGGGACGTCGGGAAAATATTGATTCACCACCGGGGCATGATCGGCGGTCATCGGTGTTGAGGTGGGCGCAGCAGTTGGTAACGCCGTTGGAGTGGCAGTAGGTGATACCGCCGTCGGCGCACTACAGGCAGTGAACAAGAAAATCGACAACCAGATAAAACGATACATCTTCGTATGAACCTCCTTATGTTATCACGGTCACGATACCACAGATGTTGTTCGTTGGGCAAACAGGAGGGGCGCCTGTTAACGGCGCCCCTCTACTTAACCCTGATTGGCAGGCAAATGTCTATGATGCCTGTTGCTGCAACCGGGCCTGCAACACCGCATTCGATGGCTCGACCAGGATCGAACCGTCGGGGAAGACGATTGTCGGTACGCTCCGGTAACCTTTATTCACTTTGATCACGAATTCAGTTGCCGCCGGATCGTTTTCAATGTTGATGTAGGTATATTGCACACCGTGCTGATCGAGTACACGCTGCGCACGCCGACAATCGGGACACCAACTTGTTCCGTAGACGATGATGGATTGAGCTGCCATATAACTCCTTTGTACCGATGCAATCAAAAACAACCGAAGCGAGGGCTTTCTGCCCTCTGAGCCAGCAGAACACCCCCGCTTCATCGCAACTATGTGATGTGTACACATTTATTATATCAGCTTTTTCGCACACTGCACGTACACCAATGTTCACGAGCAGAGTGCGCCTGGCATCCTTCACCTTACTCCGGGCACTTTCTTCAAATGGCGAATCACCGCTGAAGCAAGGGTAGCGGTTCTCAACGGTTTGGGAGAGGCAGATGAAACGGATGCAGCAGTATTGATGGAATCGGAAGTTTCCTGTTCCGACAGTAGCTTGCAGCCAGCCCCCTTATCGGTGCGCCAAACATACCCGTCAGCGCACGACAGGGGATGATGCGCCAGCCGAACTTTCCCGTCGCACACTCAGATGACTGCAGGATTCATTGGTAGCGCATGTGGGTAGTTTGTCGGTGTCGCTCTCCTGTGGCATTGTTCGGTTATCAAAGATAACCCGAAGCTAAGCACGCTGAAAAGCTCCGGCGCGGCGATGACAATATTTTCAGATCGCTATTGATAACGATTATGGTACAATACTATACGACAAACGACAAAACAGTGATACACCTTGATGTATCGACGTAGCGGTTGGGAGCTCGTGTGGAATATCAGCCCGATGTCAAGCGGATTACCGGTGAGGGTGGTATTATCGCCAGTGTGGCTGCACACAGTCTGGGTGAAGCGATCGGTCTTCAGCCCGGCGATGTCATTGTGGCAATAGATGGTCAACGCCTGCGCGATATTATCGATTATCGCTTTGCAATCGCTGAGGAACGTGTAACTCTGCTTATCTGCACTGCTGCTGGCGACGAGCGCGAAATAACCCTCACCAAAGACCCTGATGACGATTTAGGTGTTGAATTTACCGAACCCCTCTTCGACCGGTTACGCACCTGCAACAATAAATGTCCCTTCTGTTTTCTGACCCAAATGCCGAAGGGCTTCCGAAAAACGCTCTACCTGAAAGATGACGATTACCGGCTGTCGTTCCTCTACGCCAATTTTGTCACCTTTACTAACATAACTGAAGCCGATTGGGAACGGATCGAGCGTCAACGTCTTTCACCGCTTTACATCAGCGTGCACGCAACCGATCCATTCTGGCGCGCCATTATGCTGGGTAAGCGCGATGTCCCTAATGTCCGCGAACAGATTCGGCGTCTGGGCCAGATCGGGATACGGGTTCACACCCAAATTGTTGCGTGTCCGCAAGTGAACGATGGCGCGGTTCTCCGCCAAAGCATTGAAGACCTGATCGCTCTGTATCCGATTGTCGAATCGATTGCTGTCGTACCGGTTGGGCTAACCAAATTTCGCTTCGAAGGCAAAGCGCCAAAGACGATTCGGGCTGCGATCCAGGTGCATGAAACCCCAGAGTGGATCAATACCAACTGGGAACGTCAGCCCTTGTGGGAAGACCCGACCACAGGTTCGCACCCATTGCATCGACCTGAGCTAGGGTTCTGTTCACGTCTCGGCGCGGTAACCGATATTCCACTGCGCTGTTATACACCTGCTGAAGCAGCCGACGTAATTGATCTGATTGAGCCATATCAGCGCCGCTGCTATGAGCAATTTGGCAACCACCTGGTTTATGCTTCCGATGAGTTTTACTTGCTGGCCAGTCGTCCGATCCCACCGGCTGAGACTTACGATGACATGCCACAGTACAGCAACGGTGTAGGCATGGTACGCGACTTTCTCGACAATTGGGCTCGCGCTCGCCGTCGCCTGCCAGCACGCATTGCGCATCCGACAAAACTGGCCCTTGTATGTGGTACCCTTATCGCACCGGTGATGGAGCAGATTGCCAACCGGCTTAATCAGATCGAGCAGTTGACGGTAAAGGTGGTGGCAGTAACCAATCAGTTCTTTGGTGAAACTGTTACCGTCAGTGGCTTACTCACCGCTCAAGATGTTATTCCGGCGCTACGAGCATCTGGTTGCGAACGGGCCTTATTACCGCGTGTGATGTTTGACTACACCGGCGAACGCTCGATTGATGACTATTCACCGCACCAGATCGGTGCTGCGGCTGGTATGCCGGTTGCGATAGCCGGTGAAGCTACCGAACTGGCCCGCTACATACAGGCTCTGGCCCGAAGCGACAGATAACTCAAGGCATCCAGACACTCTCAACGGCCGTGGCTCTTAACAAAGAAAAGGGAGCACACTATGGCGGTCTGGGAAAAGCAGCCACAAAGGTTTCTCGAGATCATCCAACGTGCTAATCAGATTGCTGCCAGCACTCAGCTCGATGACCTGCTTGATCATCTTCTCGATCTGATTATCGAGATTACCGCTTCAGAAGCCGGTACACTCTACCTGTACGACTCTGCCACCGATGAATTGATTTTCAAAGTGGTCAAAGGTAGTCCGGCTGGAGAAAAACTTATCGGACGCCGATTACCGGCAAACACTGGTCTCGCCGGTTATGCTCTGCAACACCGCCAGCCTTTTTTTGTGGAAGATGTTGCCAACCACCCGCGCTGGAACCGCTCATTCGGCGAAATGGGTGAGTTGACGTTGCACACAATGTTCTGTATTCCGCTGATGTTACGCGGCGAGCCGGTAGGTGTCGTACAGGTCTTCAATTTACCGTTCACATCGATAGATGATCAGGATGAGATGCTCTTGCTTGAGGTGCTGACTTCACGGCTGGTCACTGAAATTGAGAAGGCACGTTTACTGGAAGAGACTCGCCGGCGTGAACGCCGCCAGCAGGCATTGGTTGAGATCGTATCACGGTTGACGACCACTCTTGAGCGCGATGAACTGTTGCGCCGGATTATGAACTACGCCTGTGAATTGTTGGCAGTTGAGGCTGCATCGATCTGGTTGATCGACCAAAAATGCAATGATCTGGTATTACACATTGCTGGTGGTAAAGATCAAGAGCGAGTGGAATCGTTGCGTGTTCCGCGTGGTCAAGGCATTATTGGGTATGTCATCGAAACCGGTGAAACCGTCGTAGTAAACGATGTGCAGCGTGACCATCGTTTTTACAAACGACTCGACCAGCAGAGTGGTTTTCAGACCCGGGCTATTCTGTGCGTCCCGCTCCGTGCTCCCCGGATCGTGCTCGGTGGTGAACGCGGTGAAGTAGAGGGTAGGATCATTGGCGGAGCGCAAGCACTTAATCCACGTAACGGCCAACCTTTTTCAGCAGAAGATATTACCCTCTTCCAAACCCTTGCCTCACAGGCGGCGACGGTGATTCGCCTGGCCGAACTGTATAGAGAGACCGATAGTCTGTTCACCCGGATGATCGAAGCTATTACTGGCGCCATCGATTTGAAAGACCCTTACACTCGTGGTCATAGTCAGCGAGTAAGCGATTTTTCAGTTGCTATCGGCCAAGAACTAGGACTATCGCACGAACAACTCTATCAACTACGGATCGCAAGTAAACTGCACGACGTGGGAAAAATTCGGGTACCCGACCATATTCTCAAGAAACCATGTCGGCTGGACGACAACGAATTCGCTGAGATGCGACAACACCCGGTGTATGGACTTGAATTTCTGCGTGATAATGGTTTGCTAGAACTTGATCTGTTGCGCGAATCTTGGACGGCGCTGGCTCAGCATCACGAGCGGCTCGATGGGCGTGGCTATCCGTTTGGGCTTAAGGGTGAGGATATTTCACTTTTCGGGCGCATTGTTGCCGTAGCCGATGTCTTTGATGCCCTCACCAGCCACCGACCTTATCGACCACCAATGCCCGTAGAAGAGGCACTGGAACTCTTGCAACGAGGGGCCGGTACTGAGTTCGATCCGATCTGCGTTGAAGCGTTGATCAGGGCACGCAGCAGAGGAATGATTCTTACCCAGGATGAACGTGAAAAAGTAGCGACAGCCTAGAGGAGCGAGAGCATAATGCGTGTAATGTTGATTGATAACTACGATTCATTTACCTACAATTTGTACCAGTACCTTTGCGAATTGGGAGCAGAGGTCGAAGTTGTGCGGAACGACCAGATAACAGTAACCGAAGTCGCACAACGACATCCTGACCGTATCGTGATCAGTCCTGGCCCCTGTACCCCGGCTGAAGCCGGGATTAGCGTCGAGGTCATCCGCCAGTTAGGAAGTCACATCCCTATCCTCGGTGTATGTCTTGGTCATCAGGCAATTGGCGCTGCCTATGGTGGCACCGTTGTGCGCGCACCGATGGTAATGCATGGCAAGCTATCGCCGATCTACCACAATGCTCAGGGCGTGTTTGCTGGCTTGCCCTCACCATTTCAGGCGACACGCTACCATTCGCTCGTGGTGCGACGAGAAGATTTACCGGCTGAATTAGAGATAACGGCGTGGACGGAAGACGGCATCATTATGGGTCTACGTCACCGCTCATTGCCGGTCGAAGGTGTGCAATTCCATCCCGAGTCGATCATGACCGAGCATGGCAAACAGATGTTAGCCAATTTCCTGATCGGAACATACGCTCATAGCGGTTGAGAAGCGTACAGAGAGTTTCCTGGTTAAAAATCACAGTGGCCGGTTCTCAGCCAGCTCTTCTTTTACGATGAACGCGAAAGGGAGGTTTGCGAACCACCCTCTACCACCGTTTTGTTCGTATGCACGGTGAGCTGTTGCGAACCCTATACGCTTATCCACGCCCGTCAAGTTCTGCTAAACCGGCTATAACCTCTTCACGGGATAAACCGGCTGCTGCCAACACCTCATCACTACAGGCTTGTAGCCGCAGGTAAAATGCACGAGCCGCTGCCCACCAACCGTCAGGATCGCGCACCAGTAATTCGTGGATGATGTTCTCACTCCGCGCCAGATCACCTGCTTGCTCACAAAACGAAAAGAGTGCCGCCAGCGTTGGCGTAGGTAGATCGTAATCTTGCAGCAGCATCAGGAGATCGGCATAATGTGGCGTATAATCGGGCAACGGTACTGGTGCAGCCAACGCACACTCGATAACCAGGTGTAACGCCAGCAATGCCCGTTCTGCCGCGGCCTCTGATTCATCATCATCGGCCAGGACATGCGCTTCAACAGCGAGGAGGGCCGCAAGATATGACCCCTCATGCCACCAGGCCTCGGTTGGATTGTGGAACCGGAGGAGCGCCAGCAACTGCCGCTCGCTCATTCTGACCACCTGGTCGCTTCCTACGCCTAGTCGATCACGGTAAGCGTTATCGATAGCAATTCGCACCAATGGTGAATGACCTGCGCGGTAAAGACCAAGGATGTGGCGAATGATCGCACCAAACTGGGCAATCAACCGGAGAATGTAGTCGTCGCGGTACATATTAGCATCTTACCTGAAAACGACGTCCTCAGCAAATGGCTGCACAACACGCGATTACCCAGGCCGTTGCCCCTCACAATGCATGATCACCGGTAAGCATTCGTACTTGTGGTATGATACCTTGTGCAGAGATCGGCTAGAGGAGGATTTTTATGGAGCAACCGTTCATTGGAAAGGTCGCGCTGGTGACCGGCGCGGCAGCCGGTATTGGGCGCGCTTCAGCGCTGGCGTTTGCTCGTGAAGGGGCAAAAGTTGTTGTTGCTGATGTAAACGTTGAAGGTGGTGAAGAGACGGTTGCAATGTGTCGGGCAGCGAACACCGACGCCATATTTGTGCGTTGTGATGTCGCTCAACGCAGCGAGGTTGAAGAGTTGATCAATCGTGCCGTTGATACATTCGGTCGGATCGATTTTGCCCACAACAACGCCGGTATCGAAGGGGTACAGGCAATGCTGGTCGATTACCCCGAAGAGGTATGGGATCGGGTGATCGAAATTAATCTCAAAGGTGTGTGGTTGTGCATGAAGTACGAAATTCGGCACATGCTACAGCAGGGTGGTGGCGCTATTGTCAATACATCATCGGTAGCCGGTCTCACCGGTTCACGTGGCGTTTCGGCCTATGTAGCCAGTAAACACGGGATCGTTGGCATCACGCGCGCCGCAGCGTTGGAATATGCTCGCAATGGTATTCGGGTAAATGCGGTCTGTCCTGGTACGATTCACACCTCCATGATCGATCGGTTTACTCATGGTGATCCCGACATTCTGGCGCAGTTTGCCGAAGGTGAACCGATTGGCCGCCTGGGCACGCCTGAAGAAGTAGCCAATGCCGTTGTCTGGCTCTGCTCAGATAAGGCCTCGTTCGTTACCGGAGCGACCCTTGCGGTTGACGGGGGACGATTGGCGTAGGATGCGCTGATACTGTCGCCCCGATCAGGTGCTTTCAACATTCGTTTCCTACCCGGTCATAGTAAATTATGGTTGATGCTGTTTCGGCTGTTGACACGGTTCCACAGGCTTTTCAATGCGCCAGGTGCCTCTCTTTCTCTCCCCATATGGGAGAGCAAGAGAGGAGGGCTAGACACATCCCATAGCACGAGACTGAGAGCGTTACTCCTCAACCCCAAAGACCATCCATTCATCGCGTCGTATTTCATTCTGTACGGTGTTGAACCATCACCGTGCCGGTAGGTAGATCGCTTGAATGCACTATGACCCACGAATCACCATACATCGCCATTTACGCCGTTGTCAGACAAATCCCACCGGGCCGCGTCTGTACCTATGGTCGCGTGGCAGCATTGGCCGGCTTTCCCAGTCAGGCCCGGATGGTAGGGTATGCCTTGCATGCCCTCCTTGGTCACCACGATGTGCCCTGGTGGCGCGTGATTAATCGTGTCGGTCGCATCAGTAATGTCTATGCTGCCGATGAACAGCGGAGCCGCTTGCAAGCTGAAGGGGTTATTGTGAATGATGAGTATCTGGTTGATCTTAACCGGTTTCTTTGGACAGGGGATGAAGAATAGGTCTTGTTAGGACTTTCTAGAGTCTTTATCCCACCCAACAGCGGTGAATAGAGAAGTGTGAAGCGTGAGGAGAATGGGTGCGCCTAATCTATCCGCAGTGCGTGCAGATGCGCGCTGTTACCCCCGCCGGTGAGAGAGGGAAAACCGCACAGTGCAGGATATGCCCTTTTCCTCATCCCTCGTGAGATGAGGAAAAGGGCCGCGGGGAAGATGAGAACACCCCCTTCAACCATTCGACCGCGTACAGGAAACTAACGTAGAAATTCGAGCAGCAGTCGATGGAATTGATCCGCTGCTTCAATCATTGGAAAATGACCACAGTTAGGAATAATCTCAAGCCGGGCATGCGGTAGCATCCGTTTGGCTTCGTAAGCACAACGCACCGGAAAGAGCCGATCTTCGGCTCCCCAAATGATCATGGTCGGTTGCGTTACCTCGGCCAGACGCGACCAAAGCCCACTCCCCCGCAAATCATTAGCATCATAATAACGGCTGAGCGAAACCATTGTGCGGCGAATCTCAGGATTCCCCAGCGTTGCCGTCCCCCGTGCAATCAGTTCCGGAGTAATATAGCGATCAGGATTGGCAAACGCAGCCCGCAATTGCATCCGCACTACAAACGGAAAAGCAGAGAGACTCACCAGCGCCTCACCGAGGAAGGGTAAGGCACCTCCTTTACGCATAAAGAGCGGGAGTTGCATAAACCCTTCGCTATCAGCAATGACCAGCCGTTCAACACGCTGGGGATGAAGAATCGTTGTCGCCAGAGCGTGTTTCCCGCCCATCGAATGACCGACAACCATTGCCCGTTCAACCCCAAATGATTGCAGCAGGCCCGCATTGAGATCGGCATACCGCCGTAATGTATATGCTGCACCGCCCGGTTTATCTGAAGCACCGAACCCCAACGCATCAGGAGCAATGGCCTGAAAACCGGCTGCTGCCAGTGTTTGAATCGTTGGTATCCAGTCATCAGCACTGACGACAAAGCCGTGCAATAAAAGGACTGTCGGCCCTTGTCCGGCAGTTAAAACTCGTAGCCGGAAACCGGCAACCGAAACGTATTGCTCTCTCAGCGTCGTCGCCGTTGTTGCTTGCATAGGCGTGATTCTCCTATCGTAAAAGGCGAGAAAACGATGCGTGCGAAGGACCTGACACCTTACGCTGTCACTGTAGCAGAAGATCGCGCCACTGTCAGGACGAAATCCAACAACGATTGGTAAAAACATCTATGGTACAATAGAACCGCAGTATCGTACCGCATACCGTATCGATCAGTTACAGGATGTGATGGTTTCGCGGCAGTTCGCACTAGGTGCCGTTATTATCTCGTTCATCATTGGCGCAATTGGCGTCTTTTTGTTTATCAGTCAGCGTCTTGATCGCTGCACTGCTCCTCCATTTGTCGATCCTAATCTACTGCCCAACGCCAATTTTGCTATAGCCGGAGATATTCTCGGTCTCCCCGCCGGTTGGGGCCGTGGCGCCGGTGGGGTTGAACTCCGTGGACCCTCTGTTGACGGCCAGGGTTTTGATCTCGACGGCGATGGCCGTTCACTGCAACTGATCGGAATTGCTAACTATGCCCTGACTCCGCCCATCGGAGTACAACCTGGTGTTGTCTACTGCTTTACCGTTGCAACATTGACCGATTCACTACTTCGTTCACCGACCCGTGCTCGGCTGGTTTTTGAGTGGTACGATGAGCAAGGAACCATCATTGAACGAGTCGTCACCCCCTGGCAACCGGTAGCATTGTGGACACCAGAACGACCGCCATCGGCATGGACGACGGTTGGTGGGTACGCACGTGCGCCCCAGACTGCACGCGCCCTGCGTGTGCGGATCGAACCCACTTCCGATGATCGGATTTATCTCGATATGCCGCGGCTCCAACGCGGCGGTCAGACCCTGCCCCAGGCGCACGTACCTGATCCGCCATCACCTCTTACCATTGCACCATGGCCGGCAGGGTATCGGGCAGCCATTGCCTTCACTTTTGATTGGGAAACGGCAATGGGTGGATTGATCCATTCGCGTTCCGTCGACGATCCACTTGCCGATGAAGACCCGATTAAGCGGGGGATGCGGATGCGGACCGGTGTTGAGACGAGCATGACCATCTTTGCGCGGTATAATGTGCGCGCCACCTACTATGCGACCGGGTACAATTTCCTGATGGGCAACCGCGAGCAGCGTCGGTTTATGAACGATCCGGTTTTTAGTTGGGCCTCAGCCGCAAATGGCTGGCGAAGTGACCGCTGGACGACGCGCCCCTGGTTTAGCGATGATCCATATGGGACAGTGGCAACTGATCCGGCGTGGTACTTCGGCGATCAGATTGAACCTCTGTTGGCAGCCGGTCATGAAATCCAGAGTCACACCTTCAGCCATCTATACGGTGGCTACGCCGATGCTGCCACGTGGCGAGCAGATATTGAAGCCTGGAATACCGTTGCTGCTGAACGGGGAGTGCGTCCGGCCCAATCGTTAGCCTTCCCCTGGAGTAGCAGTGCCGGTATGAGTGACGCCAATTGGGATGTTATCGAGCGAGCCGGGATTCGTTCGGTAACCCGTCTGAGCGATTACGGTCCCTATAATCTTTTTCCAACCGATCAACAAGGCTTGATTCGTGATCCCCATTGTCGCTGGCTTCCCGGTCGTGAAGGTCGGATCATCGCGTGCCCGGATTTTTATCTCACGCCGGCCCGTGCCGAATTAGCCATTGCCCAGATTGAACGCACCGTGACTGCTGGTGGTATGATTGACATTTGGGCACACACCGAAGAGGTCACGAGTGCCGCCCAACAAGCAGCCTGGGAAAATGTTGTATCATACGTTGTTGGGCGCGGTGACATCTGGGTCGCTCCGTTGAGTGAGATTGCCAACTGGCAGATTGCCCGTATGACCCTGGACATCACCACTCTGTCTGAACCAACAACCAGCCTTGAGCGCGGGGAACGAGTTGCGCAACGTTATCGGATACAGAATCCATCGCCATACCCTCTGATCGGCCTGATGATCGATGTTCCGTCGGGCATGGCAGATGTAGCGATGAATCACGAGATTGTGCCTCGTGAACAGTGGCAGGGTAGTGGCTGGCTGCGTATCGACCTGGCTGCCGGTCAATCTATAGAGGTAACATTGTGGCCAACACGATCAAGCAGTCGTTAAACCAGACAACGATCTGGCATGTCATCGGTGGCATCCTGACCGCACAACGTGGAGCACTGCGCCTCTACCAGTGGTTATGGCTGGTGTTGTGCATCGTGGGTGCGGTCAGTGTTGCACTCCCACCTATTCTCACCCGCCCAATCCTCTATTATGCCCACGCGGAAGTACGTTTTGACACGACGCGCTATGGGCCAATTTACCAACCGGTGGGGCCAAACCTTACCAGTATGGATATTGCCATTGCCGACGCTAAGGAAGCATTACGCCTCGCGACCCTGGCAAGGGCCGACGTTCGCTTCGGTCTGCCCAATTTTCGGGTTGAATACCTGTTGCAAGCACCGGGACAGGTCCTCGTGCGCGGTATTGCCGACAATGCTGCCGAAGCGCAACGGCTGGCCGACGACGGCGCTGCTGAACTAGTACGACAAATTCGGGCTGCCGGTGGACGTGAGATTTTGCGCAATATGCTCGGATGGCAGCTCTGGCAGGCGTTAAATGGTGAAACACCAGCCACCGATGATCGCTTCGCCTGGTTGTTGCGCGATATTCTGCGGCTTGAAGCATTGCCGTTATCACGACCAATCGAACCATTCAGCACCCCGCGTCGTCTGAGCGATCTCTCTTCGGAAGAGATCAGTGACGTTACCCGTGCCCTCGAATCGCGTTACGATCTCTGGCGGTTTGCAATAAACACTCGGAATGCAACTCTGGATGCACTCTGTGCCAGCACCGGTTTGAACGATACCGCTACTCGTGAAGCGGTATTGCGAAGTTGTGCTGCAACAAATCCGACAGCGGCAGCCGAGCTGGCAGCCCGTGATCGAAACATCGCTCAGTTACGGAGTATCGAGGCGGCAATCAACTACATGATCCGCGAAGCGGGGGCACGCTTCAATGCCGATCAGGTAAGTGCAGCCTTCCGCATTCCAGCGCCCCTTCCTGCCAACCCAGAGCCACGCTACGAACTGCCTCTGATTGCGCTGGCGATGTTATTCGGCACAGCACTCGGCCTGGGTGGCATTGCCCTCGACCGTAGTGCCGGCGTATTACCCAAATTGCAAGAATTGTGGCAATACCGCGAGCTGATCCGCAATCTCATCCTGCGCGACTTGCGCGCCCGCTACAAAGGGAGCACATTGGGCTACCTCTGGACCCAAATTGCGCCGTTGGGCATGATGATGGTCTACGTGATTGTGTTCAGTTTCCTCTTACCCAACGGATTGGCGATGTTCCCAGTGTTCATTATTGTCGGTTTACTCCCCTGGAACTACACCGCCGAAGCCATCTTGAACGGTACACGGAGCATTATCGACAACGCAGCGCTGGTTAAAAAAGTCTACTTCCCACGCGAAGTTTTACCCCTGGTAGCCGTTGGTTCAAGTCTGCTCAATTTTATCCTCTCCCTCCCGATGATGCTGCTGGTCATTATTGTTGTCCAGCTTACCACGCTCGGTCGGCTCAATCTGAGTTGGACTATCGTCTACTTACCGGTTATTATGGTGCTCCAAACCATCTTTCTAACCGGATTAGCCCTGCTGCTCGGCGCTGGCGCCGTCTTCTTCCGTGATGTGGTACACCTGATTGGCATCGTGATCAATATCTGGTTCTTTCTGACACCCGTCATCTACCCCCTTAGCACCATCAGCGAAGGCCTAGCTGCGCGCATTATCCGCTGGCTCAATCCGCTGGCATCGATCATCGAGTTTTACCGCGAAATCATCTACGGCAATCCGGTACCGGTGGGATTCATCCCAACACCGGGTATCCCTGCGCTCAGTGCGATGTTGCGGGTAGGTGTCACGGCGCTGATTGTATTAGCCATCGGGTACTGGGTCTTCCAGCGCACCAGTCGCCATTTTGGTGAAGAACTATGAGTGCTGTGATCGAGTTTGACAACGTCTCGCGGCAGTTCGTCCGTCGCCAGAATGCCGCAACGATCCAAGAACGCTTTGTCGGCTTGCTCCGGGGTATGTCACCGGCTGAAGCCTTCTGGGCTGTGCGTGACGTCAGCTTCACAGTCGAAGAAGGACAGAGCATCGGTCTCGTCGGCCATAACGGCGCCGGTAAAAGTACGATCCTCAAACTGATCACTCGCATCCTTGAACCAACCAGCGGTCGCGTTTCGACCAGAGGCCGGATTGCTGCCCTGCTTGAGTTGGGCAGTGGCTTCCATCCCGAACTCAGCGGACGCGAAAATGTCTTTTTGTACGGTTCGCTGATGGGTTTTAGCCGCAAAGAGATGATCCGCAAACTGCCTGAGATCATTGAATTTTCAGAGATCGGCCCCTTCCTTGATACCGAAGTAAAGCACTATTCCTCCGGAATGTATACCCGGCTGGCGTTCGCGGTTGCCACGGCAGTTGATCCTGACATCTTGATCACTGACGAAGTCTTAGCCGTTGGTGATGAATCGTTCCAGCGTAAGTGTATTGATCGCATCTACAATTTCCGTCGCGCTGGGAAGACTATTGTCTTTGTGTCGCATGCCCTCGATGTTGTTCGTTCGCTCTGTGACGTAGCGGTATGGCTCGACCACGGTGAAATGAAGGCCTATGGCCCGGCTGGCGAGGTTGTTGATGCGTATCTAGCCGATGTCAACGAAAAAGAGCGGCAAGCTCGTGAACAAACTACTGGCACTGCTGATGATGAATGGCGGGAACGCATGCGGCGCGGGACACGCGAAGTTGAGATTACCCATGTCCAACTACTTGATCAGCATGGCAATGAGCGAACCACTTTCCGCA
>Ga0308398_1000371_pt1 | contig 29246 bp, 24 predicted proteins | sample Hotspr20SampleT9_FD_202360 | JGI IMG/M metagenome (GOLD analysis project Ga0308398, IMG submission 202360) | Hot spring phototrophic mat microbial communities from Mushroom Spring, Yellowstone National Park, Wyoming, United States - 20051001_T9 ...
CGTGGACACCATTGATCAGCACGTCGAGCCGGTGATGCGCTACGCCTATGAGATCATCGTGTCTCTGGCCGGCCGAGCTGCTGAGAAGATCCTCACCGGCGAGATGTTCGCCTCCACCGGCGGCGACTACCGCAACGTGCAGATTAATCTATGGAAACTGGCCGTCTACGGTTACTTCGGCCCGCGCCTGGCGATGCGGTTCGGCGCCTTCAGCGGCGATAACATCGCCGCGATGATGGCGCAGGATGACGTGCTTGAGCGCTACTGGACACAGATGGAACAGGTGACCGAGAAGCTGCTGCGCCGCCACTGGAAGGAAGTCACCGCTCTGGCCGAGGAGCTGTTGATCAAGAACACGTTGAACGGCAAGGAAGTCGTGGAGGTCATTGAAGCCAACCAGAGCCTGGAGGCGTTTAAGGAAGAGGAGATCATCCCGCGCACCCTGGCCGCCATCCGCGCCCAGGCCCTGGCCGAAGCACGCAGCGACAAGGGCAACGGCGCGCTGCTGAGCGATCCATTCGCCGCCCTCGGCATGGCCAATGGGTCATCCGAATACCCTGTTGACGAACCCGTAGTGGTGATTAACGGCGCAGCCAACAGCAACCCAGCACACCGCGATGGGGCAAAGCCAGGAGAGGAAGGCCCTGTGCTGATCAGCGACTCGGCCACGGATGTTAAGCCGGAGGTCGTCAACGACCTGCGCGCAGAGCGCTAGCGACTCAACCCCCCACGTGCATCTAACCTCCCACGTGGGGTGTTTTTTGTACATGCGCGCGTTTGTCCTCTCTGGCGGTGGCAACCGCGGCGCGTTGCAGGCTGGCGCCCTAAAAGCCCTCCTCGCCAGTGGCATCCTGCCTGATCTGATCGTCGGCTCATCGGTTGGCGCGCTGCACGGGGCGTTTCTGGCTGCTGTGCCCACCGCCGCTCAGGTTGAGCGACTGTTCGCGCTGTGGCGCGAGGCTGGCAAGCGCAAGCTCTTCGGAACGGCTTCGCCCTGGCACATCCTCAGCGCGCTATTCGGCCGCGATCACCTGGCCGACAACCGACGCCTGCGCGCTTACATCGTGCAAGCGCTGCCACCAGGCACGCATACATTCGGCGACCTGCGCCTCCCGCTCTATGTCACCATCTGCCACCTCGCAACCCATGCGCTCTACGTCTGCGGACACGACCCGCAAGCGCCCCTGGTAGACGCTATTCTGACCAGCGCCGCTGTGCCGGGGTTCTTCCCACCCACGCACCACCAGGGCCAGATCTTCGTGGATGGTGGCGTGATCTCCAACCTGCCAGTACAGGTAGCGCTGGCGCAGGGCGCAACCGAGATCTGGGCGCTGGACCTGGCCTTTGGCTATCAAGCTGACCTCACACTGCGCGGGGCGCTGGACATCGCTGGCTATGCCATCCGGCGGCCACTTTATGAGCTTGCGCTGTGCGAGCTGGAGCGCGCCGTGCGCACCCCGGGCGTCACCGTGCATCACATCGCGCTGACCGGTTACCCCAACCTACCGTTGGGGGACTTCTCGCAGACCGAGGCGATGTTGACCGAGGGCGAGCGCACCGCGCAGGCATACCTGGCGCAGCCCTGCCCCAACGTGATACAGCGCCCCCAGCCCGCGAACGCTCCGCTGAGCGGACCGTATGGCGCGCGCCATTTTCATTTGATCTGCCAGCAACCTGATCATCACCGCGCAGCAGGACAAGGATAATCCCGGCTGTGCCATGCAGCTCACGATGACGCTCTCAGTCGAACAACTGCTGCTCTTGGTCGCCGGGCTGCTTGGGTTGAGCGTGCTGGCCAGCAAGGTCTCCGGCACGCTGGGCGTGCCAGCTTTGATCTTATTCCTGGCGCTCGGCATGTTGGCCGGCGCAGAGGGCTTAGGCGGCATTCAGTTCAACGATGTGCGCGTCGCACAGGCCACCGGCGTGGTCGCGCTCATCTTTATCCTCTTCTCCGGCGGGCTGGACACCGCATGGCGCGCGGTGAGGCCGGTTTTGAAAGAGGGCATCGCGCTGGCGACGCTCGGCGTGTTCATCACTGCGCTTTGCGTTGGGCTGTTCGCTGTCGCTGCTATGGGCTTCTCCCTGCTGGAAGGGATGTTGCTTGGCGCCATCATCTCCTCGACCGACGCGGCAGCGGTCTTCAGCGTCATGCGCATGCGCGCCAGCCGGCTGCCGCGCAAGCTAGAGTCGCTGATCGAGCTGGAGTCGGGCAGCAACGACCCGATGGCCGTCTTCCTCACCGTGGCGCTGATCGGCTTGCTCACCACGCCTGGCAGCAGCGTGCTCAACCTGATTCCCACCTTCTTCGCGCAGACGGCGCTGGGCGTGGCATGCGGGCTGGCGATGGGCTATGCCAGCGTGCGGGTGATCAACCGCATCTGCCTACAGGCTGACGGCCTGTATGTGATCATCACAATCACCCTCGTGCTGCTCAGCTACAGTGCGACCGCCCTAATCGGGGGCAACGGCTTCCTGGCGACGTACCTGTGCGGCATCGTGATGGGCAACCAGGACTTCATCCACAGGCGCAGCCTCACCCGCTTCCACGACGGGCTGGCCTGGCTGATGCAGATCGCGATGTTCCTGACGCTGGGCTTGCTGGTCTCGCCATCCCGATTGATGTCAGTCGCCGGCGTGGCCACACTAGGGGCGGCGTTTCTAATCTTGGTGGCGCGGCCGGTCGCCGTCTTCCTCTCGCTGTGCTGGGCTGGGCTATCGCTGCGCGAGCTGATCCTAATATCCTGGATGGGGCTGCGCGGCGCTGCGCCAATCATCCTGGCCACCTTTCCGCTGGTCGCGGGTGTAGAGCGCGCCAGTGTCATGTTTGACCTGGTCTTCTTTGTTGTGCTCGGCTCAGTGCTCGTTCAGGGGGTTACGGTTGCACCCATCGCGCGCTGGATCGGCCTACAAATCCCGGAGCAGAAACAGCTACCGCCGACCATTCAGATCGTCGAGGGATCGAACGCGCGACCGGTAGATATCTATATTGCACCTGATTCGCCAGTCGTCGGTGCTCAGATCGTTGACCTTCACTTGCCGGAAGGCGTGCTCATCGTGCTGATCGCGCGCAGGGGAATGCACCTCGTCCCCACCGGCAGCACAGTGATCGAGGCAGGGGACATCCTGACGCTAGTGGCCAGCGAGGAGGGCCTGGAGAAGGCGCGCCAAAGGCTCACCAAGCGCCCGGCGGCCTAGCTTGGGACAAAGCGCATTGCGCCTGCGCCGGCCAACAGCAGGAACGAGGCCACAAGCAAGACATAGTCTGGTGGCCGCATGCGCAGCGTGCGCAGCCAGGTGCGTCGGCCGGTGCCAAACGCGCGCAGGTCCATGGCGTTGGCGCGGTCCTCGGCCTCTAGCACAGCCCGCACCACCACTGGCACGATTAAGGGCACGACCCGCTGGCCAACCATTAGCACGCTCCTCAGGCTGCGCTCGCGCGATTCCAGCTCATAACCGCGCGCCTTTTGGGCGTCCATCGTGATGCGGAAGTCACGCATGAGCATGGGCACGAAGCGCGCAGTGAGGTCGAGCGCAAAGGCAAATCGATCCGGCAAGCCCATGCGGCGGAAGGTGATGCCCAGGTCAGCCGGATCGAAGGTGAACACCATCGCCAGCGAGGCGGCGGTCATGGCCAATGCGCGGATAGCCTGTTGCGCGGCTTCTAAGGGCGAACGAAAGAGCAGATTCAGACCGCTGATCACTGCGATAAGGATGAGCACCCCTAAAGCCACAGGGCGGATGCGCGTCCAGGATAAGCGCGCCAACAGCAACACAACGGCGCTCAGCGCCAGCAGTGCAGCCAGCGCGCGCACATCGTTCGCCACCAGCAGCGCCGTGGTCAGGCAGACGTAGAACGTCACGCGCGCGCGAGGGTCAAAACGCTGAATGAGGGTCATCGTGTGCGGGGAGTGGGTCAAACCCAGCCTGGCTGATCACCTGCGGATCGGTGAGGATATCCTCCGGCGCGCCGTCAGCAATTACCTGGCCGGCGGCCATCAGGACGACGCGGTTAGCAAAGCGACGCGCCAGCACCAAGTCGTGCGTGACCAAGACGATGGCTTCGGGGCCGCCTGGCGTGCCGAGCAGGCGGATGAGCAGATCCTCCGCCGTGTCGTCGTCCAGGCCGGCGGTGGGCTCATCCAAGATCAGCACACGCGGCCGCATTGCCAACACACTCGCCATCATGATGCGCTTCTGCTGCCCGAAGCTCAGGCTAAACGGTGATTGATTCAGCGGCAAGTGCGCCAGCCCAACCAGGTCCAGCGCCCGTTCAATCGCCAGGGCGATCTGGGAATCGGTCAAACCGAGGTTGCGCGGGCCGAACGCCAGCTCCTCATGCAGCGTGTTGGCGAAGAGCATCGCTGCCGGGTTCTGGAACACGTAGCCCACCGTGCGCACGAGCTGAGCCGTCGTGGCGCGCGCGGCGTCCTGTTCACCGACCAACACCTGGCCGACCTGGGGACGGACCAACCCTACTGCCATCTTGCACAGCGTGGACTTGCCAGCGCCGTTCGGCCCGATCAGCGCGACGACATCGCCGGCGCGCACCTCTAGCGAGACGCCACGCAGTTGTGGCTGGCGAGCGCCTGGATAAGCGAAGGACACATCTCGAAAGGCCAGCAACACCTCCCCCTTGCTGCGTGGGGGGCGGGCTGCAGCGCGATCTGCGCCGCGACCGTTGAGCCAAGCGCGCAAGCCGGCTACGTCACCATCAAAGGCCACGCTACCGTTCTGCAGCGCCACGACGTGCTCTGGCTTCACCCGCAGCGCCTCGCGCAGGCGGTGCTCGATGATGACCACGGTCAACCCCGCATCGGCCAGCCGCCGAAAGATCGCCAGCGCATCGCGCGCCGAGGGCGGATCGAGCGAAGCGAGCGGCTCATCCAGCAACAGCGCACCCGGGCGCATGGCCAACGCACCTGCGATCACAACTTTTTGTAGCTCGCCTCCACTGAGGGTGTGAATGTCGCGGTCGAGCAGATGTGTGATTTGCAACTGCGCCGCGGCCTCGTGAACCCTGGCGCGGACCTCATCCCTAGGCAGACCCAGATTCTCGGGGCCAAAAGCGATGTCGTAGAAGACGCGCGTAGCGACGATCTGCCTATCCGGGTCTTGCATCACCGTCCCGATTCGGCGGGCCAACTGGGCCAGCGAGAGATGCGCAGTCGGCTGGCCGGCGCAGCGCACTTCCCCGCGGAGCGTCCCGCCCTTGTAGCTGTGTGGGATCAAGCCGTTGATGCAGCGGGCCAGGGTGGTCTTGCCGCTGCCGCTCTGCCCAACGATCAGCGTGATCTCACCGACGCGGCAAGTCAGCGACACCTGGTGCAGCGCTGAGGCGTCTTGGCCGGCGTAGGTGTAGTGCAGTTCAATCGTCTGGATGTCGTTGTTCACAGCGCAAGCAGGCCGTGTCTTTGGACATTGTAAACGGCCAAATGAGCGGACTGAGACCAAGGGCGCATTCACCAATAGGGGCAACGCGATTTTCTGAGCGCCCTGCCTTCTGGGCGGCGGAAGATGCCGGCAAGGACGCTGTGGTTTTAGCTTTCCGCGTTCTCCGCGTGAGGATTAGCCTCGGCCCTTAACCGTGAATGCACTCGATGAGAGGAGACTCGCGCGATCCTGCCGCAGGCGACTTGACAGACCAGCATGACTATAAGATTATCCCTACTCAAGACCTTAAAGGAGTTTCCATAATGACGAGAACAGCGAACCCATGGACCGTTGACACGCGCACGATCGTGCTGGCCGCCATCTTCGGCGCGATGGTCATCGCGCTTCAGGTGGTGGGGCTTGGCTCAATCCCTGTGCCGAACGTGAGCGGGGCGATGACCACCCTGCTGATCCCGGTCATCCTCGGCGCCATCATCGGCGGGCCGCTCGTCGGCATGTTCGCCGGCCTGATCATGGGCGTGATCTATCTGATCCTGCCGGCCACAGCCGCCTTTGGCCCAATTACACTAATCGTGCCCAGGCTGGTATTCGCGCTGGTGGCATGGGCTGTTTACGGCGCGCTCAAACGCAGCACGAACAACACTGCGATCGCCGGAGCGGTCGCTGGTGCGGCTGGCGCGCTGACCAATACGGTCACCGCGGTTGGTATTGCTATCTTGCTTGGCCAGGTGCCAGTAGAAGTCGTCCCTGCCATCCTGCCCCAGGCACTCGTCGAGCTTGTCGGCTGCGCCGTGATCGTCCCGATCATCGTCGTAGCGGTCGAAACATCGCTGCGTGCGCGAGCGCGCTGACTAGCCAGCGCGTCCCGCGCAACGGCCTGAAATAACAAGGGCGGGGATGCAACTCCCCGCCCTGTTGTTTGCACCTGCGTTGTCAGGTTACTTCAGCGACGCCAGGTAGGCCACCAGGTTGTCCAAGTCCTTCGGCGGAATCAACTGCTCGTAGTTGCGCGGCATGATGTTCGCTTGGCACGAACCTTGCGGACACTGGGGCACGATGTAGGCATTTGGATACAGGATTGACTGCCGGATATATTCTTCTGGAGTCGTCGCCGGCGGCTGACCCTGGATCTTGCTCTTGTAGTCGTTGCTCGCGATGCGCTCCACGGCCACCGCGCCCATCTTGCTCATATTGGGGCCGACTGCGCCCTGTGCGCCCACGCCGCGAATAGCATGGCAGGCAGCACACCCCTGCGCCAGGTAGACCTGCTTGCCGGCTTCTTGCTCAGGCGTCAGCGGCACAGGAGTAGGACGGGCTGCCTGACCTTCGCCTGGTGCCGGCGGCAAGATGGCCTGATCGTTGGGCAGTGGGCTGAGACCATAGTTCACGATGTAGTTGGCCACGTCACGAATCTGATCACCACGCAGTGGCCCGCCGTAGCGTTCGCCAAAGGTGGGATGGTTGACATCCCAGACATTGCTGGTCCTGATCGGAATGCCGGATTCGGTGACGGCGATGATGTAGTCGCGCAGCGTGCCCGTCCATCCGATCTGCCGGAGCCGCTCGCTTGGCACGACAACGCGGATGGACTGTTGCTGCATGTCGTCGCGCACCAGTTCGATGCGGCCGACGAACTGCTCACTAGCCAGCGCCGGCCCCTGCCCCTCAATGCCCTCTCCTTTCACGCCATGGCAGCGCGCGCATTGGTCAAAGTAGACCTTTGCGCCGGCCTCTATCGAGCGCGCATCGAACTGCGCGGCCCGCACGTTCAGCCGGGTGCGATCGGAGAGGCCGATAAAGGTGCACACGCTGAGCATGACCAGTATGCTGATCAGGCCGGTCAGGATGCGCAGCGTGAAGCTGGGACGGAACGTGATGATCTTCTTGATGATGCTCATGCAGGGACGACCTCACTCAGTAGCGTAGCCGGAACCCGCATGCAGGAAGGTGTACTTCTTGAACTGAGTCGGATTGCCGGCGTCGTCTGTGTAGTCAATGCTGATGATGACCTGGCGCAGATTCTCCTGGATCTGCTTCACTTCCAGAACGCCCGTGGCCTCGGGCGAGAGCTTTCTACCGAGCGGATCCGGGCGAACCTTGCGCGCCTCCATGTCGTTGTGAATGTCACGGATCAGGCGGTCCAGGCCAGCCGAACCAGTGTTCGGATCGGCGCTGATTGGGAAGCTGCCGACAACATACTGCCTGTAGGGCAAGAGGCGGACAGGGCCAACGCCCTCATCCGGGATGAAAGCTTGACCAACCTCCGATGCAGGGTCACCGCCCACGTAGCCGAAGCCGGTGATCGGCACGCCTGTGGGAATGCCGGCCAGCGACAGATAGATGATCGCAGCTGCGAAGAGCGCGCCCAAGCTAAGCATGACCTTGCGATCGCCGTAGCGGCGGCTCGGGTTGGGGTCAATGTAGGGCAGGACGAACAGGATCATGAACATCAGCGGACCGACGATGACGCCCCAGAAGACCTTCGGCGTGATGCCGAACACGTTGGCGAAGAAGCGATCCACCTCCAGGGCGATGCCGGTGGGCAGGAACGGGATCATGTGTGGGATCTTCAATAGGCCCTGCAGCCAGTAGAAGTACCACGGCGCCACCGTGTGGTTGGGCGTCACCAGCGGGTCAGCGTGATGCTCGAGCGGAGCAGAATACCAAGTGGCTGCCGAGACCGCCAGAACAGCGAAGGCAACGCCGGCGTACATCAGCTCGTTGGTCAGGATGTCCGGCAGGAAGGGCACGCGCTTCTCCGGCGGCACCTTGCGCGCGTTGTCCTCGCCCACCGGCTCCATCTCCGGCGGCAGGCTGATCCCGAAGCGCACCACCTTGTAGTAGTGCACTGCGACGAAGATCACGCCGATGAGCGGGAAGAGCACCACGTGGAACAGGTAGAAGCGCAACAAGCCACCTGCGCCGATGTCCGGCGCGCCGCGCAGCAGCAGGTTCAGCTCAGGACCAATCAGCGGCACTGCATCGGCCATCGAAGTGCCGATCGTCACCGCCCAGAAGGCCAGTTGGTCCCATGGCAAGAGATAGCCACTGAACGAGAGGAAGAGCGTGACGACCAGCAGGACGACGCCGGTGAACCACGTGAACTGCCTGGGCTTCTTATACGAGCCTGTGACGAAAGTGCGCACCATGTGGAGCGTAACGACGATCACCATCGCCTCGGCACCTAGACGGTGCAGGTCGCGCATGAACTTGCCGAACGGCACGTTGGTCAGGATGTCCAGCATGTTGCCGTAAGCATAGGTCGGCGACGGGGTGTAGAAGATCATCAGGAAGATGCCAGTGATGATCTCAAACGTGAAGAAGAGCGCCGACAGCAAGCCCAGCCGGAAGGTTGGATACAGCGTGGTCACTGCCTCGTGATAGAACGTTGGGCGTATGTGAAACCAGAAACCTTCCGTGTGGGGCTTGACGCGCGGGTTAGGCTTTGGCGGCGGGTCGCCGCGCAGAATGCCGCGCACGTCGTTCCATGACAGGCCGGCGGTGAAGCGCGTGAAGGCGTCGTCCAAACGCTGAGCCACCGTCGCCTTCAAGCCGGTGGTCTGTATTTGCTTAACCAGTTTTTGTCCTATGATCGCCATGGCTGGCTAACCTCCTCACTACACAACTTTCACAACACGTCCTTGAACTACCGTCACGTGCACATCACCCCATCACGAGTCGGGATGCCATGCCCTGCTTAGAAGTTGGATTTGCCCAGGATCTTCTGTCCCGTGTTCACCACGATGCGGTCGGCGCCGGCTGGGAGCGGGACAGGCTGACCGTCGGTGGACGCCGCGAGGACATTCCCGTCGGCGTCCAGTATTTGGAACGTGAAGCGATCCAAGTCGCGTGGCGCCGGCCCAGCGATGTATGTGCCGTCGAGCTTGAACTGTGAGCCGTGGCACGGACAGGCGAAGATGCTCGCTGCCTCACTCCAAAAATACAGGCAACCCAGATGGGTGCACACGCGATAGATCGCATTAATGCCCGCGTCGGTGTGCACCAGCCAGAACTTGCCGATGTTGTTGGCCACCGGCGAGCTGTTCGGCTGTGGGACTTCGCTGGCTGCCACGGCGATCTGACCGCCGAATTCGCCGGCGCGGAAGCGCGGCATTGCAAAGAAGAACGTGATGCCGCCGAACTGCGCCAGGAACAGCGCCATCGAAGCCCCCCACACATAATTCAAAAACTCGCGCCGCGTGATGCCCTTGGGCGGCTCTGGGACCGCTTCAGCCTCCTTCTCTTTGGCCGCCTTCGGCGCGGCTGCCGGCGTGGGCTTAGCTGCGGCGGCAGCCGCCGGCTTGGCCGCGCTCGCAGCCGCAGCGGGCTTCGCTGCGACTGGCTTCGCAGCACCACCTTCGGCCTGCGCAGCCGATCCACTGGCAGGCGGCGCTGCTTTCGGCTGTTGTGATCCTGATGGCACGGGCGCCGCTCCTGGTTGCGGCGTCGCACCCATCTGCTCTCCAGTCACGTTGGGTTCCATTGCTTCTGCCATTGATTCTCCTGACAAAACCTGAGAATTAGCAACCTAGCTGAAGTGTTTCTTAGAGTAGGCGTGCATTGGTTCGTGTATCAGACACTATACTAGCGGCAACCACTATAACATGTCTCGGCTGGCGGTTCAGTGACGTTTTGTCAGGAGCAGTGGTGACGTTCGTCCTGGTCGGCTGAAAATCAACGCCTGTCGAACCACTGCTGCCTGATGCGCTCAAGCGTGCCGTCGGCTATCATCTCAGCGAGCACTACATCGAACACCTCGGCCATGCGCGCATCCTGGCGCGAAAACGCCACCACGTATTCCTGCGATTGCAATATAAAGCAGCTTAGATCGTTGCTAAGCTTATACTCTTGTAACAATGGACAGCCCTCAAAGAGGGCACGCCGACCGCTGACTATCGCCGCGTCACACCCACCGGCGCGCACCTGCGCGATGGCGCGATCTTCATCCGGAGCGACCCGCCGCTCTAGCCTGGGAATGCGACGCTCCAGCCAGCGCGCAGCGCGATCAGCCTCGCCCCCCAGAGCGACGGCCACACATCGCCCGCGCAAGTCACTGATCTCCTGCAGTGGCCGCGCAGCCGATGAGATCACGCGCAACCCAACATCTACATATGGCTGGCTATAACGAAAATCAGCCGTGCGCGCAGGATCGGCCACCAGCGCCGACATGGCCAGATCAGCATGGCCGGCGATGATCGCATCGTAGAAGCCGTCGTAGCCCACGGGCACAGTTTGCACTTGCAGACCCAAGCGCTGCGAGAGCGCGCGCATGAGGTCAGCATCGAACCCCTCCCAGCCCTGTGGCCCATAGAATGAGAAGGGATACACGCCTGGATCGATGCCCACTCGCCATGCGCCACGCGCGCGCACTGCCTGCCAGCGTTGCTCGGACAAGGCAGCCGGACCAAGCGATGAGAAGATCGCAAACGTGATAGATAGCACTAGACTGCCGACCAGCAAACCCGACGCACAGCGCCTCAGCAGCGAGCGAAGCGCGTCAATCCGCCGGTAATTCATCGCGCAGAAAACAAAGCACGCCCTCAGCAATGCCCTGCGCCACGATCTCCGGATGGCGGACGAGCAGCGGGCGATCGAGGAAGAGGAACCCCGTTTCGATGATCGCAATCGGCGTCTGCGGCGCGACCCTGGCGAAGGCATGATAGTGGGTCATGTCGCGCGTGATGCTCATGGCGTGAAAGCCCAGGCCGGTGCGCTGCGCGTAGTGGGACTTCAAACAGTCGGCCAGTTGTCTGCTCGCCTCCGACGTCGCCGGATGCGCCACCTTGAAGCCAGTGGCTAGCGTGTTGATGCGAGCGCACGAGTCGGCGTGAATGCTGACCACCGCGCGGGCACGATAACCAGTCAAGCGCACATCATACTCATCGAGCACGTCCACCTGGTAGCCATGCGCGCGCAATAGATCTGCGACGCGCGTGGCGTGGCGAAAGTTGACCTCAGCTTCCGTCAATCCATCGTCGCATACGGCGCCACTATCATGGCCGCGATGCCCGCTGATGATGCCGATCCGCTTGTCAGTTTGCCCGCTGGCAGCCGGCCAGAGCGAACTCTGGTCGCGGAGGGCTGTTAGGACAACGCTGCCGATCGCCACAGCGAAGATAAAGACTATCAACCAGCGCGTGATCTGCAACGCCAAACGCCCCATGAGCGATCCCTGCTGACTTGCGGCGTCTTGGTCCAGACGCACGCTGCGCTTGGCCGTGCGCTGATTAAGCCCATGCCAGTTGCGCGCAGGACGTGATGCGCGAGGCGTTGCTCGTCGCTTCATGCGACCTCATCCTCTCCCTGAATCAGAGATTTGCGCAAGACGCGCACCTCTCCGCTCAGGCGTCGGAATCCCAATTGGCGATAGAGCTGTTGGGCAGCCCAGTTGCTGCTCTGGGTGTTCAGCGAAATCACGCGCAGGCCCGTCTGCGCCAGCCGACTCACCTGATCGTTCAGCAGCGCTCTGCCGATTCCATGTCGGCGCGCCGAAGGATGCACCGCCAAGCGCACCACATGGCCATTCCACGGGTGGAGCTTCGAGCTGGCGTAGCCGACGATTTGGCTGGCACGCTCGGCAACGCTGATCTCGAACGCCCGCTCAAACATCACGTGCATCAAGGCAGGTGGGTAGCGCCACGGCGCGTCGAAGGAAAGCGCATCGAGCGCGCAGATTGCCTCTAGATCATCCGCCGTTGCCTGTCGAATGGATACATCCGAAGGCAGGTTCTTCCACTGCCTGGGACGCTCACCCAAGCGTATCTCGTAAGTGAACAGGCGGTCTGCCAGCGCATAGCCGTGGTCAGATAAGTAAGGGCTTAGCCAATCCGAGCTGCGCACGACGCACCACAGCTCGCGCACCCCTTGCGCGGTCAGGCGCGCTTCGACATCGGCAAACATCGCGCGCAGGCAAGGCGTGGCGGAAACGCCATCAGCCACTGCTGCCCAACGCACCCACGCAACGCTGGCCTGGCTGTGCGCGAGCGCATCGTTCGGCCCAAGCTCAAGCGGCACGATGAGCAGTGCGGCGCATGCGTCGTGGAACGTCCACAGCGGGCTATCGAACCAGTCATCCAGATGCCACCATCCGAGCTGTTCAAACCTGCGGCGCGCGTGCTGTAGCCGTCTGAGGACGCTCGCGCGGTCATCGCCAGCCGATAGCGCGCCGGCACTATGGACGCCCCTTCCTATAGACACGGAACGTCAACTCGACGTGCTGAAAGTAGCCACCGGGGATGTTCTCAAGCGCCTCGAAGCGCAAGTTACGAACGTCTATCTCTGTGCGCAGGGCAGATGTCTTTATTTCAAAGGTCCCTTCTTTGGCTTCGACCAGCGCGTGCTGCCCATATTGATTCGCCAGCTTGTCGCGCACCACCCTGTTGCCGTAGAAAGCCAGTGGCGAGAGCAGCAGCTTATTGGCGCTGTTGAGATCCTCCCTATCGAAGACCCAGATGAGCAGCGCGACAACTGGCGACGGAGACGCCACGCTCAGCCGCTCAGCAATGGTGACGCCACAGTCTCCTAAAAATCCCTCTGGCGCAGAGAGGTCAAAACTCTCCTCGAACTGCTCGTCGCCATGGTCGTATACGGCTTGGAAGGTGCCGACAAGCTTCTCGCTCACAGCCGGCGCGGACGCAAACCCGGGTCCGGCAGCAGCCGGCGCGTAACCGGCTTCGGTCGGCGCTGGCATCGGGGCGAACGCACCATCTACGACAGCTTCGCTTCCGAACGACGCTGGCGCACTGCGCCAACCAGCGCCAGCAGGCTGAGCAACGACGGCCGGCCCTGCGCTCAGCCTGACGGCCAGCAACGCGAGGGCGGTGAGCACGGCAATCCATAGCAACAGAAGCAGTGTGCCAGTCACGACCTGACCGCGACGCGCTGCGACCAGCGCGTCGGGAACGACCGGCGGCTGGTCTTTCACCATCTCCAGGCGGTCGGCGAGCTGCCTGATGTATTCCAGCTCAAGCTGATTGAACCAGCCGCGGCTGATGCCATCCGCTCCTCTATCAACATCTTTCTTGACTGCCTGCTCAGCGCTGCGCACGATCGCCAGCGCCTCTACGGGCGTGATGTCGCCGCTAGTGATCCCCAGCGCCTCTTGAGCGCGCTGCAGCGCGACATCGGGCTGACCAATGGCCATGTCGCGGGCATAGCGCGCAGCCACATAAGCGACATACACATCGCGGTAATCGGGACGCTCGCCATTGGGGTCGAAACGCAGGTAGCGCGGAGAAGCATCGCGCAGGATCATGTCCGCCGGCACCCAGACGAAGACCAGATAAGCGGCGGCGCCCAGGCCGATCAAGAAGCCAACGACGATCGCAAGGGTCAGGGTCGACCACCGTCCCCGCCCAGGGAGCGCACTCATAATCCGCGATTCTACATTCGGGTCAGCGCTTGACAAGGACGACGCGCTCTGCTATACTTCGCGCCCGTTGGAAAAGTGAATATCGCCTGATCGCGCACTCTTATCCAGAGAGGCGGAGGGACCGGCCCTAAGAAGCCTCGGCAACCATCAAGCAGTGCGCTCTGAATCCTCGCAGCGCGCGTGAGGCGAGAGGTTCAGCAGCACGAGTTGATACGGTGCCAATTCCGGCAGCGCAAGGCTGGAAGATGAGAGCTGGCGCAGAGTGGTGTACAACGCTCAGTGCCCTCTTGTCGGAAAGCGCAAGAGGGCGATTGCTTTTCCAAGGCTGGTGCGCGCTGCGCATGGCGCGCGCCCGCCCAATACCTTGAACCATGCGCCAACCGAATCTCAGCTAAGGAGAAGTCACATCCATGTCCGAGCGTCAATTTCACTTCGATACTCAGGTCCTGCACGCAGGAACCCAGCCCGACCCAGCGACTAACGCGCGGGCCGTGCCGATCTACCAAACCACGTCCTACCAGTTCCGCGACACGACGCACGCGGCCGACCTCTTTGGCCTGCGGGAATTCGGCAACATCTACACACGGATCATGAATCCCACCAACGACGTCGTGGAACAGCGCCTGGCCGCTCTCGAAGGGGGAGTAGGGGCGCTGGTGACATCGTCCGGCCAAGCGGCGGAGACGTTCGCAATCCTCAACCTGGCTCAAGCAGGCGATCACATCGTCAGCTCGGCCTCGCTCTACGGCGGCACCTACAACCTATTCCACTACACGCTGCCCAAGCTGGGCATCGAGGTGACCTTCGTAGATCCAAGCGACCCGGAGAACTTTCGCCGCGCCATTCGCCCAACCACCAAGGCGATCTACGGCGAGTCGGTCGGCAACCCTAAGCTGGACATCTTCCCGTTTGAGGAGGTCGCAGCGATCGCGCGCGCGCACAGCTTGCCGCTGATTATTGACAACACAACCCCCACACCCTACCTGTTGCGGCCAATCGAGTGGGGCGCCGACATCGTGGTGCATTCGACGACCAAATACATCGGCGGTCATGGCTTGAGCATCGGCGGCGCCATCGTAGACGCGGGCAAGTTCGACTGGGCCAACAGCCCACGCCATCGCGCCTACTTCAATACACCCGACCCCAGCTACCATGGGCTGGTCTACGCGCAGCTCGGGCGAGCCGCCTATATCCTCAAGGCGCGCCTAACGCTGCTGCGCGACATCGGCGCCTCGCAAAGCCCGTTCAACTCCTTCCTGAACATCATCGGCTTAGAGACGCTGCATGTGCGCATGGAGCGCCATATCCACAACGCCAACATCATCGCTGAGTGGCTCTCCAAACATCCCCACGTGGCGTGGGTCATTCACCCCAGCCTGCCGAGCCATCCTCAATACGAGAAGATCAAGCGCATGGCGCCGAAGGGTCTGACGGCGCTGATTGGCTTCGGCATCAAGGGCGGGCGCGAGGCCGGCCGACAATTTATCGATCACCTTAAGCTCTTCTCGCACGTGGCTAACATCGGCGATGCCAAGTCGCTGGCCATCCACCCTGCCACGACGACACACTCTCAGCTCACGCCAGAAGAGCAACGCGCTACTGGCGTCACCGATGACTTCATCCGCCTGAGCATCGGTTTGGAGGACGTGCGCGATCTGATCTGGGACCTCGACCAAGCGCTCGAGGCAGCCGTTGCTGTGGTGAGCAACGGCCACCGCGTGAGCGCTTAGAGCGTAGGAGAGGCCGCTGGCCGTAGCTTGTCCGGCGGCCTCCAATAAAAACTTTGCAATGCTTGTTCAAACCCAATACTTTCATTACGAAGGTGAGATCAAGCTGCAGAGCGGCGCGGCGCTTGGGCCGCTCACGATTGCCTACGAAACATACGGTCAACTCAACGCCGACCGCAGCAACGCCATTCTGATTTGCCATGCCTGGAGCGGCGACGCTCACGTGGCCGGCCGGCATTCGCCTGACGACCCAAAGCCCGGCTGGTGGGACGACGCGGTCGGGCCGGGCAAGGCGTTCGACACTGACCGCTACTTCATCGTTTGCTCCAACGTCATCGGCGGGTGCGGCGGCAGTACCGGGCCGTCCTCGATCAATCCTAAAACCGGCCGGCCCTATGGCTTGAGCTTTCCGATTATCACTATCGCTGACATGGTGGAAGCCCAGCGCCTGTTGACCGATCACCTGGGCATCCCGCAGTGGTTGAGCGTAGCCGGCGGCAGCATGGGTGGCATGCAGGCGCTGCAGTGGACGGTCTCTTATCCAAATCGCGTTAAGAGCGCCATTGTGCTGGCAGCCACTGCCCGCCTCTCTCCGCAGACCATCGCCTTGAACGCAGTGCCGCGCCAGGCGATTTACGCAGACCCTAACTGGAACAATGGCGATTATTACGGCAAGACGCCACCCAACGCCGGCTTGGCTGTCGCGCGCATGATCGGCCACATCACCTTCCTCAGCGATGCTTCAATGCGCGAGAAGTTCGGTCGCCGGCTGAGCAACGGCAAGAACGGCTACGCCTGGCGCTTCGACCCGGAGTTCGAGGTAGAACGCTACCTGAGCTACCGCGGCCAATCGTTCACCAAGCGTTTCGACGCCAATTCCTTCATCTACCTGAGCAAGGCGATGGACTACTTCGACCTTTCCTACGGCCTGCCCTCGCTTGCTGATGCCTTCCGCCACGTGACAGCTAAATTCCTGGTCGTTAGCTACACCTCGGACTGGCTATATCCCTCGTGGCAGTCAAAGGAATTAGTGCGCGCTCTGCTGCAGAATCACATTGACGTGACGTATGTTGAGATCGAGAGCGACTACGGACATGATGCGTTTCTGCTGGAAGTTGATAAACTAGCAGCGCTAACGCGCGACTTCCTAAAGCACGTCGAGAACAGCCCGCTAGGAGGGCACAGAGGATCAGGTGATCAGGAGCAAGCTGCCGAGGCCCTGATGGCCCTAAAATGACAGCTAGTTCCAAAAGGAGGTCATAACAGCAATGTGTGTTCCTAAGTGTCAACAAAAGCTCGCAGAAACCTTTGATCGTCGCAGCTTCCTAAAGGCTGCTGGCAGCGCAGCGGCAGTTGCCTCGGCTGCCTTCCTCGCCACGCCGGTGAACGCCAAAGAGGAGCGCTTCCGTCCTTTGGAATTGCGGGTGCGGCAGGTCATCGATCTGACCCATCCGCTAACGCCAGACTTCCCCACATTTGGCGGCCAGCGACAATTGACGGTGAAGAACGTCTTCACGCTCAAGAAGGACGGCTATAACCTCAACGAGTGGCAGATCAACGAGCACACTGGCACCCACATGGATGCCCCTTTCCACTTCTCCGACAAGGACACTGCCGACCTGATCCCACCAGAGAACCTAGTTGGACCATTGGTCGTAGTGGACATCCGCGACAAAGCAGCCAAGGATCCCGACGCGCTCCTGACCGAGGCAGACCTGCGCCGCTGGGAGCGCCGCTACGGACGCATCCCCTTCGGGGCGATCGTAGCGATGTATAGCGGCTGGGATGAGTTCGTCAAGACGCCCAAGTTCCGCAACGCCGACGAGAAGAACGTGATGCACTTCCCCGGCTTCAGCCTGGACGCTGTGGAGTGGCTGTTGGCCAACCGCCAAGTCAAGGGCATCATGGTGGATACCCTCAGCTTGGACCATGGCCCGTCCGAGGACTTCGCAGTCCACTTTAAGTGGCTGCCCAGCAACCGTTGGGGCATCGAGTGCACCGCTAACCTCGGCAAGCTGCCGGCGCGCGGTGCGGTCGTGGTTGTGGGCGGACCGAAAGTTGCTGGCGCTACGGGTGGCCCCAGCCGCTGCTTCGCGCTGCTGTAGCCCACTCGCGCCAATCCACAAGTCGCTGCGAAGCCCCGCCGCTTCGCAGCAGGCACTCTCTATGGCGCACAATGGCTCGCGCCCTGACCTAGAGGCAATTGCTGCGCTCATCCCCAGCGGCGCGCGCGTGCTGGACCTGGGCTGCGGCGACGGCACGCTTCTGGCGCAGTTGGTCGCGCAGAAACAGGTTTGGGCGCGCGGCGTGGAGCTGAGCGAAGCCAACGTGCGCGCGTGCATTGCGCGCGGCCTGTCCGTGCGTCAGGGCAACATCGAAGAGGGCCTGGCCGACTTCCCCGACGACGCCTTCGACTACGTCATCCTCAGCCAGACCCTAGCCTATCTAGATCAGCCAATGCCGGTCGTGCGCGAGATGCTGCGCGTGGGCCGGCGGGCGATCATCTCGTTCGAGAACGCCGGCTACTGGCGCGTGCGCTGGCGGATGCTCATCGGCCAGGGCGTCGGTGAAGACCTGTGCTCTGGCGAGGCGCGCACCCGCGCGATCACGCTCGGCCAGTTTGTCACCTTCGCACAGTGCGTCGGCGCGCAGATCGAGGCTGTTCGTTTGCTCAGCGGCCATCGCGTCATGCGCGCCTGGCCTACATGGCTGACCCACACCGCTGTCTACGTCCTGCGCCGGGCACTAGCGCCTGTGGTATAGTTAACACACAACACGTTAGGAGGCGTGGTGTAGAGGCCTAACACGCTGCCCTGTCAAGGCAGAGAACGCGGGTTCGAATCCCGTCGCTTCCGTAATAGTGTGCCGCGTCCTCTGACGCGGCATTTTGTTTACCTGTCACACAATAGCCAATGAACCGAGCGCAGGCACGCCTCGAGAGCGTCGCGCGCATCACAACGTCATCAGCAACCCTCCTCCAGCCTCTGCCGCTGTTGGCGGCCATCGCGTTATTCCTCGCGTATGCGCTCAGGCAACTGCACCTGCCTGGCTTTTATTACGACGAGGCGCTCGACCTCGTCCCGATGCTGGACCTGCTACAAGGCCGGCAGCCCGAGCTGCTGCGCGGCATCGGCCTTGGGCCTTACCCAATCATGCTGCTGGATTACATGGGCAGCCTGGGGGGATACCTCTCCGTCCCGTTTCTAATCCTGTTCGGTCCGGGCTACGCTGCTGCTCGCATCCAGCCGATCAGCTTCTCCTGCCTCACCATTGTGCTGGCCTGGCTGCTGGCCCGCAGGTGGTTCGGCGCCCGAGTCGCTATGGTGACGGTCTTGCTACTGGCGGTCAACCCTTCGTTTATCTGGTTCAGCCGGCAGGGGATCAGCGTCACCAGCGTGATGACAGTTTTCTCGCTGGGCAGCCTGCTGTTGCTCGACGCGGCGCAGCGACACCTATCGGCAGACCGCACGATCCAGGCCGTGACGATGGCCTTCGTTGCAGGGCTGATGATAGGCCTTGGGCTGTGGGCCAAGCTGCTCTTCTTGCGCTGGGTCGCTGTGTTGGTCGTGATGGGCCTGGTGCTCAGTTGGCCGGTCTACGCCAAGCTCAGAAAATCCGCAAAGCTCTTGGCAGCGGCAGCTTTCGGCGTTGCGCTCGGCGCATTCCCACTCATCTATTACAACATCGTTGGCTGGCTGCGCGACGGACAACCCTGGACCATCGCGCTGCTTGTGCACTCATTCACTCACCCCACCCAACAATTCGGCGTAGATAACACTGCCTTCTTCGATAACCTGCGCAAAGCGATTGACGACGTGCGCGTGTTCGTAGACGGCAGCTATTTCTGGTACAACGGTGTTCCGTTCAGCAACGTCTATGCAGTGCCGACGTTGTTTATGAGCGCAGTAGCCGGCAGCGGCCTGGCCATCCTGCGCGCCAACGCGCCAGAGGCAAGGCGTTTCTTCGCTATCCTCGCTGGTATTGGCACACTCACAGTCCTCGGCGCATTCACCGTGTCAGGCTTGTGGTCCACCCATCAGTTCATCATGCTCCCCTTGCCTCAGCTCGTCGTCGCGTGCGCGGCCGTCTGGCTAGCCGACCAGCTGGCGTCGCTATTGCGACTGGGGGATGCACAGCCGCAGCGCGCGCTCCTCATCGCTGGCCTGGTCAGCCTTTTGCTTGGGCTGCCGTTCAGTCGCGATCTGTGGGTGAATGATCAACACCACGCCACCTTGCTGCGCACCGGCGGCTCAGGGCGGTTCTCCGACGCCGTCTACAAACTCGCAGACTGGCTGGCGGCCAATCAGATTCACCAGCCCATCGCCCTAGACTGGGGCATCGCCAAAAACGTGCGCGTGTTGACCGCCGATCGTGTGCAGCCGGTGGAAGTCTTCGGCTACTCGGCCGAGGCTGACGATACCTTCCGCCAGCGCATCACCGAGGCGTTGGGCGATCCAGGGCGACACTACATCGTGTTATGGGAACGTTTCGCCGTTTATAATCGTCGTCCGGATTTCACCACAATCGCCAACCAGATGGGCCGACAGGTCACAGAGGTCTTTATCGCACATGAGCGAAGCGGCCTGCCCGTCTACGTCGTCTTGCAAGCCAAGTAACATAAACAAAATCGAGCGGAGTAAAGGCATGTCCAGACAAAACGGAAGTGAGAATGGAACAGCTATCGGCAAAGTGATCGCCATTCGCGGCGGCGTCGTTGACGTGCAATTCCCCCCGGAGCATCTGCCCGAGATCTACGACGCGCTTGAAATTGACCGGCCCAATGGCCGGCTGGTTCTAGAGGTGCAACAGCACATTGGGAATGACATAGTGCGCACAGTCGCTATGGATAGCACCGATGGCCTGCGCCGCGGCGAGCTGGTGCGCGCCACGGGCGGGCCAATCCGCGTGCCGGTCGGCGCCGCCACGCTAGGTCGGATCTTCAACGTGTTGGGCGACCCGATCGACGGCAAGCCTGCCCCACAGACTGACCTGCGCTACCCCATCCATCGCCCGCCGCCCTCTTTCGAGGAGCAGAAAGGGTCGGTGGAAATGCTCGAGACCGGCATTAAAGTGATCGATCTGATCGCGCCGTTCACGAAAGGCGGCAAAACCGGCATCTTTGGCGGCGCCGGCGTGGGCAAGACCGTCACCATCCAGGAGTTGATCAACTCGATCGCCAAGTTCCACAACGGCTACTCGGTGTTCGCCGGCGTGGGCGAGCGAACCCGCGAGGGCACGCAGCTCTATAAGGAGATGCACGAGGCAGGCGTGATCGATTCGCTGGTGATGGTCTTTGGCCAGATGAACGAACCTTCGGGCGTGCGCTTGCGCGTGGCCCTCACCGGCCTGACGATGGCGGAGTACTTCCGCGATGAGGGGCGCGACGTGCTGCTGTTCATTGACAATATCTTCCGCTTCGTCATGAGCGGCTCGGAGGTGTCGGCGCTGCTTGGGCGGATGCCCTCCGCGGTGGGCTACCAGCCCACCCTCTCCACCGAGATGGGCCAACTACAGGAGCGCATCACCTCGACGAAGCGCGGTTCGATCACCTCCATGCAGGCGGTATACGTGCCGGCTGACGACTACTCCGACCCCGCGCCTGTGGCCACCTTCGCCCACCTGGACGCAACAGTGACGCTCGAACGCTCAATCGCTGAGAAAGGCATCTACCCAGCCGTGGACCCGCTGGCCAGCACAAGCCGCATCCTTGACCCCAACATCGTTGGGCCTGAGCACTACCGCGTGGCGCGCGAGGTGCAGCGCGTCCTCCAGCGCTACAAGGACCTGCAGGACATCATCGCGATCCTGGGCGTGGACGAGCTGAGCGAGGACGATAAATTGCTCGTCTCCCGCGCCCGCAAGATCGAGCGATTCCTCAGCCAGCCGATGTTCGTCGCCAAGGCGTTCACCGGGCGCGAGGGGCGCTACGTCAAGATCGCTGACACTGTGGATGGCTTCGACCGCATCCTCAAGGGCGAGCTGGACGAAGTGCCGGAGAGCTTCTTCCTGATGAAGGGCAAGATCGACGAGGTGTGGGAAGAATACGAGAAAGCCCGCGCCGAGCAAAAGTAAATGCCATGCCTTTGCATCTAGAGATCGTGACCAGCGAGCGCACCGTCTTTAGCGGTGACGTGGACATGGTGACCATCCCTGGCAGCGAGGGCGTGATGGGGGTGCTGCCCAACCACGCCCCGGTGCTCTCCACGCTGCGGCCTGGCGAATTACGCATCAAGATCGGCCAGGAGGTACAAGAGTTTGCCATTGGCGGAGGATTCGTGGACATCCACGACAACCGCGTGATCATCCTCGCCGACAGCGCGGAGCGCGCCGATGAAATTGACATCGCGCGCGCCGAGGCCGCCCGCGCGCGCGCTGCCGAGCTGTTGAAAAACCCGCCTCCCAATAAGGAAGACCTTTTCAAACTAAAGGCTTCGCTGCGTCGGAACACCGTGCGGATCAACGTCGCCACGCGCCGGCGCACCCACCGCGGCGATTCACATGGCTAGCGCTGCGCTTCGACGATCTGCCGCGCTGGATGAAGCGCGCTGATCCGCACGAGCAATGAGCATCTTTAGAGCTGAAATTGGCGTAGACCTGGGCACGGTCAACGTCCTGATATACGTGCGCGGCAAGGGAATCGTTATCCAGGAACCCTCGGTCGTCGCCATCCTCACCCGCGAAGAGATCGTGGTCGAGGTGGGCGAGGAGGCCCGCCAGATGTACGGGCGTACGCCCGACGAAATTGAGGTCGCCCGCCCGCTGCGCGAGGGCGTGATCGCCGATTACCAGGTCACGCAGAAGATGCTCCAGCACTTTCTGAACCGGGCAAAGGGGTTTAGTCTATTGCCCCCGCGCGTGGTGATCGGCGTGCCCTATGGCGTGACTAGCGTGGAGCGCCGCGCTGTGCGCGAGGCGGCCATAGAAGCCGGCGCCGGCGAGGTGTTCCTAATTCGCGAGCCATTGGCCGCGGCCTTTGGCGCCGGCCTCCCCGTGGATACCGCCACGGGCAACATGGTAGTGGATATTGGCGGCGGCACTGCCGAAGCCGCGGTGGTCTCGATGAACGGCATCGTCGTCGCCAACTCGGTTCGCGTGGGTGGGTTAAAGCTCGACGCAGCGATACAGAACTTCATCCGGCGCAAGTACAACCTCGCAATTGGCGAGCCTACCGCCGAAGAGATCAAGATCAACGTCGGCAGCGCCCTGACGCTCGAGAAGGACGAGGAGATGTTCATGGAGGTCCAAGGGCGCGACCAGGTCACTGGCCTGCCGCGCACTATCGAGATCTCCACCAACGAGATCGTCGAGGCCCTCCAAGAGCCACTGGCACAGATCGCTGCGTGCGTGAAATCGGTCCTGGAGCGCACCCCGCCGGAGCTTGCTTCCGACATTATCGATCGCGGCATGGCGCTGACCGGCGGCACTGCCCTGCTTCGCAAACTGGACGAGTTCCTCACTCGTGAGACGGGCGTGCCAGCCTACGTGGCCGATGCGCCGATCGCCTGCGTAGCGCTGGGCACCGGGCGGGCACTCGAAAACATCGAGATCCTCAAGCGCACGGAGTTCGCCTAGCTTGAGCGCGCATTCGGCTGCCCCGATCGTCCTGGCCTCCGCCTCCACGCGCCGGCGAGACCTGCTCAGCCGCCTTGGCGTTCACTTCCAGGTCTGTCCTGCCGATGTGGACGAATCGCCACGACCAGGCGAAACGGCGCTGAGCACGCAGACGCGCATCACCCGCGACAAAGCCCGCACAGCCCAGGCGAAGCTGGCTGCGGCTGGCTCTGCGCTCGCTGATCAACCCATCATCGCCTGCGACACAACCGTATTGCTGGACGGGGAAATGCTGAACAAGCCGGCCAGCCCAGACGAAGCGCGGGAGATGCTGCGTCGCCTGCGTGGGCGCGTCCATCAGGTGCAATCGGTAATTGTGGTGCGCCACGGCCAAAGCGAGATCGTTGATACGGTGCGCACGCAGGTGCTGATGCGCAATTACAGCGACGAGGAGATCGAAGCCTACATCGCCACCGGCGATCCGTTTGACAAAGCTGGCGCTTATGCCGTGCAGCACCCTCGCTTTCGGCCGGTGGCCGAGATGCGCGGATGTCCGCTCAACGTGGTGGGCTTGGCGCTCTGCCGCTTGCGGGCTTGCCTGACGCAGCTCCCCGATCCTGCGCCGGTATGCCGGTCATTCAGCGGCCGGCCATGCCCCGACTATCCGAATGAGCAGCACGTAATCACCCAGATCGACCCAGCGTTCGGTAGCTAAATATCGCGCGGATCGTCAGTCATCATCACCAAGCGCGGCTGAAAGCGCGCGATGACTTCTACCAAGTCATGCTGGGCAGCGATGACCTCATCAATGCGTTTATAGGCCTGCGGCGCTTCGTCCAAGCCGCCGCCCAGCAGCTTCACGCCGCGCTCGCGCAGATAAGCGTCGCGCATCTTCTTGGTGATGCGCTTGAAGGCCTCGTTTCGGCTCATCTGCCGGCCAGCACCATGCGAAGCACTGTTGAGCGAGGCTGGGTTGCCCTTGCCGCGCACCACATATCCAGCATCCCCCATTGTGCCGGGGATAACGCCCAGCTCGCCTTTGCCCGCCGGTGTTGCACCTTTGCGATGCACGTAAACGCGCCGCCCGTCTGACAATGCCTCTTCCCAGGCGAAGTTGTGATGGTTCTCCACGGTGGCCAACACGTCTAATCCAGCAGCCTTGGCAATTTGGCGATGAATGATGCGGTGATTGGCTGCAGCGAAACGGCCAGCCAGGTTCATCGCCAACCAGTATTCCTCTCCAGGCTCGCTGGACATGTCCAGCCAGGCCAGGTGAGCCAGCTCCTTATCCAACTCAGGGTGCAAGCTGCGCGCCAGCTTGCTGTAATAGTCCGCGATCTGATACCCCACACCGCGACTACCGCTGTGCGAGAGCAAAGCGAGATAAGTGCCTGGCTGGAGGCCGAGTTTTGGGTCAAAGGCCAGCACGTCCAGCTCGCCGAACTCGACGAAGTGATTGCCGCTGCCAGACGTGCCAAGCTGCGGAATGCCTTTGGTCTCCTTCAGATGTCTCAATAGCGGCGTGGCCTGCCAGTCGGGATCGTCCAGTATTGGGTCTTCGCGCGGCGGCTTCCACTCCGCCCCAGCCCCAAAACGGGTCTGCTCGCGCAGGATTCTCTCGAATCGGCTTTGTTGTTGATTAAGCAACTCGGGCGGATCAGCAAAGACGCTCAGCCGCATGCGGCAAGCGATGTCCACCCCGACCGCGTATGGGATGACCGCACCCTCAGTTGCCAACACGCCGCCGATCGGCAGACCGTAGCCCACGTGGGCATCGGGCATCAGCGCGCCGGCGACGCTGACGGGCAGGCGCATCGCGTTGTCCATCTGTGCGCGTGAGCCGGCGTCTATATGCTCTGCGCCAAATACGGCATACGGGAGCGGCTCGGCGCGAATCTCGCTCGATCGCCTCATTTCAAGATGTAGTAGGTGCCCTTCTTCTCGCCGACGCGCATTAAGACCCCCTTCTCCACGAGATCAGCCAGGTCCATCCGCAAGGTTTCAGGGGTCACGTGCGGGCACAACACCTGGAAGTCACGATTGGTGATGCGGCCATGCTCGCGCACGTACTGAAGGGCGCGCGCTTGCCGCTCGTTCACGGTCAGGCCGGCGGGAAGCGCGCCAGCTTCGGGAGCGAATAGGGTGATGTTCTGGGTAATGCGGCGCTCGCGCACGTTGGAGAGGGTCACGGTGAAGCTATAGGACGTGGCGTTGAACTTCGGCGCTGGATGTCCCGCGGCGACCATCTCTTCAATCATTCGGTCAATGCCCAGACCCAGCTCCTCGATATAGCCCCACTGGAACAAACCTTGCACGATGCGCGGATTGCGCGAGAAGTGTTCCTCGATGATGTTATCCAGAGTGATGTAGCCGGCCAGCCCGCCCGGCGAAATCACCTCCAGGCGATCGGCATACTTGCGCACCTCCACCCGCCGGCCGCGCAGGCGGTAATCGCGATGGCACACCGCGTTCACCAGCGCTTCGCGCACAGCGAACTCCGGATACTCCAACACTTCCTGGCGCTCCAGCCCTTTGACGATCGCCCCTACCCTCATCTCTTCCAGGATCACCTGCCAGGCGCGCTCGATCACGCGAGCCAGCGGGCCGTTGATCTCCTCGCGCCGACCGTAGCCGGCACGGCCTTCCTCCGAGCGCGGTTCTACGCCGGGGAACTTGACGAACACCACGCCACTCTGTGGCAGAAAGGCCTGCGGATTCTTGCCGAACAGCAGAATGCCGGCCACTGTGGGGCGACCCTGGGCGTCCAGCGCGCCGATCTCCTGGAGCAGCGCAGCCGCGCCGATTGCGGTGCGCTCGGCCAGCTCTATCTTGCGGCGCGTGCGGGCTTCGCGCTTGGCGATGTATTCGGCGACCACCTCGTCGTCAAAATCCTCTAGCGTCGCTGCCGGCACTGCCTCGGCTTCGTAGTCGCCCAGCGATTTGCTCTGCGTCAGGTGACGGATTTCCTCACCGGTCAAGACGCGGTTCTCGCCCGCTGTGCGCACCAACACGCGACCATCCTTCATCGAATGCAGGTCTATGCTGCGCGGCACGCGCACAATCAGCTTCGGCGCCTGGCCGTCGCCGGAACTCTCCAGCGTTGCGAGCACGGGCGGCGAGGTCAAGCCGGCGGCTTGTCGCAAAGCGGATTCGATCTCCTCCGGCGCGGCGCCGAGTGTAGACCGGCCGCGCTCATCGTAACCCAGCACGATCGTGCCCCCGTCGCTGTTGGCAAACGCCACCATCGTCTCCGCCAGCGCTTGTGGGTCGAGCGTCGGCAGGAAAGCCAGCAAGTGAGAAGAGGTGCGTATTCGCTGCGTCATCAACGCGCTTTGCGCGGATTATCCCACTGAGAGGCCAAGAGCGCGACAGGGCGATCGCTAGTCCACGCGCGTCAGGCGCGCGACGCTGGCCACGACATCGCCTTCGCGCAGGGTGATCAGGCGCGATCCGCGCGTGGCGCGGCCGGTCTTGGGGATGTCGCTCACCCGCTGGCGCAGCACCGCCCCGTTCGCGCTGATGATGGTGACTTGATCATCGGGCTGCACGACGCGCGCAGCAACCAGTTCGCCGGTGACCTCAAGAGCGCCGCTCATCGTGCGCATGCCGCTGCCGCCCCGGCCCTTGGTGCCGTATTCGTCCAGCGAGGTGCACTTGCCATAGCCGTTGGCGGTCACTGTCAAAAGGAAACCGCCCGGTTCAACCACCTCCATGCCGGCGATATAGTCGCCCGGCATCTTAAAGCGCATCGCGCGCACGCCGCTCGCGGCACGTCCCATGCGGCGCACCAAAGTCTCGCTGAAGCGCAGCGCTTGTCCCTGGGCAGTGACCAGCATCAGCTCGCCATTGCCCGGCGTCAGACGCACATAGCTCAGCTCATCCTCGTCCGAAAGGGTCATGCAGAGCAGGCCGTTGCTGCGGATGTTGGCGAAGACGCTCAAATCAACCCGCTTGATCTTGCCCATGCGCGTACACATGGCGACGGTGGGCGCGTAGCTCCCGTTGCTGGGCGGCGCGACCTCGCCGGCTTCATCCAGCACCTGCGCGTCTCCGTCGTTCCCCTCCAGCAAAGCGACGTCGCCGGCATCGTCCTCGCCGCCACCATCAGCGACCTGGCCGTTCCTAGCTTGCTCGAACAGCGCCTTGGGGATGGGCAAGGCAGCAGTCACCTTCTCGCGCTCACCGATGCTGATCAGGTTGGCCAAATAGGTGCCCTTGGCAGCCCGATCGGCCTCTGGGATCTGATGCGCCTTGAGCGCGTAGGCCTTGCCGCGATTGGTGAAGAACAGCACGGTGTCGTGCGTGCGTGCGCTAAAGAGGAAGAGCACCTCATCTTCCTCTTTAGTGGTCATCCCGCTCACGCCGCGCCCGCCGCGGTTCTGCGCACGATAGGCCTCTACCGGCGTGCGCTTGATGTAGCCTTGCTCGGTGAGCGAGATCAGCACGCTTTTATCGGGAATCAGCTCCTCGTCGTCGAAATCCTCGCGCGCATCGGACACGATGCGTGTGCGGCGCGCGTCACCATACTTCTCCGCCAGCTTCAGCGCATCCTCTTTGATCAGCGCCAGCACCTTGACAGGGTTGGCGAGCAAGTCCTCCAGATAGGCAATCGTGCGCAGGCATTCCTGATACTCATCTTCGATTTTCTGGCGCTCCAACGCGGCCAGCCGGCGCAGTTGCATATCCAGGATCGCCTGGGCTTGGAGATCGGTGAGCGAGAGGCGCGCGATCAGCTCCGCCTTTGCCGTCTCCGCGTCCGGCGCATTGCGGATGATGGCGATTACCTGGTCGAGGAAGCTGAGCGCGATGCGCAACCCTTCCAGGATGTGCGCGCGGGCCTTGGTCTTGGCCAGGTCGAACTCACTGCGCCGGCGAATGACCTCGCGGCGATGCTCTATAAAGATAAGGAGGGCGCGCTTGAAGCTCAGCAAGCGGGGCTGGAGGCGCCCCGCCTCATCGCTCACCAATGCCAGCATCTGCACGCCGAAGGTGCTTTGTAGCGCTGTGTATTTGTAAAGCCGGTTGAGCACGCGCGTCGGCTGCGCACCTCGTCGCAGCTCAATCACGACGCGGATGCCGCGCCGGTCACTTTCGTCGCGGATGTCGCTGATCTCCTCGATGCGCCCCTCGCGCACCAGATCAGCGATCCGCTCGATGAGCATCGCTTTGTTCACCTGATACGGCAGCTCAGTGATCACGATCTGATGGCGGCCGGCGCGCATCTCCTCGATGGTGGCCACGCCGCGCACGACCAGCCGACCATGACCGGTGGCATACGCCATTGCGATACCCTCACGGCCAATGATCAAGCCACCAGTGGGAAAGTCCGGCCCGGGCACGACCGCCATCAGGTCTTCTATCGAGATCTCGTCCAGGCGCTCCCAGTTATCTACCAGAAAGGCGACCGCCTGGCACAGCTCAGCGAGGTTGTGCGGCGGGATGTTGGTGGCCATGCCTACCGCGATGCCGGCCGAGCCATTCAGCAGCAGGTTGGGCAACGCCGAGGGCAACACGCGCGGCTCTTGCAGCGTGCCATCGAAGTTGTCCGTCCAATCAACAGTATCCTTGTCCAGGTCGGCCAGTAACTCCTCGGCGATCCGCGACAGGCGCGCCTCGGTATAGCGCATCGCAGCTGGTGGGTCACCATCCACGCTGCCGAAGTTGCCCTGGCCGTCAATGAGCGGATAGCGAATTGAGAAATCTTGCGCCATGCGCGCCAGCGCTTCGTATACGCTGCTGTCGCCGTGGGGGTGATATTTGCCCAGCACGTCGCCCACCACGCGCGCGCTCTTGCGATAGGGCGCTGTGGCGCGCGCGCCGGTGTCGTGCATTACATAGAGTATGCGGCGCTGCACTGGCTTGAGGCCGTCGCGAGCGTCGGGCAGCGCCCGCGAGACGATCACGCTCATGGCGTAATCGAGATAGGCGCTGCGCATCTCGCGATCAATGTCCGTATCGCGCACCCGACCAAGCAGCGAGGCGGACGACTGCCCACCATCGGCGTTCGTTTCTATCGGCGCGTTGACCTTGTCGGAGGTTGTCATAGTTCGGCTTTGTGATCGGCAGGACAGCCCTTGTCCAGAGAGACGCCCTGCGTCATACGCAAAGTGCGGTCGGCGTTTGAGGTTACGCCTTTGATTATACCTTTGTCAATTTACGAAAAACACATCGGGGAGTGTGCACTTGAAGGTGCTGTAAGAAACATG
>Ga0308398_1000381_pt1 | contig 28500 bp, 25 predicted proteins | sample Hotspr20SampleT9_FD_202360 | JGI IMG/M metagenome (GOLD analysis project Ga0308398, IMG submission 202360) | Hot spring phototrophic mat microbial communities from Mushroom Spring, Yellowstone National Park, Wyoming, United States - 20051001_T9 ...
GAGTCCGTCGATTTGGTTAGACAGAATCAGGATCTTCGTTCTTCTTGGCCTGATCGTATTCTGCATAATCAAACTTCGCATCCACCCCAAAAGGCTTTTTTAGACTCCTTGCTGCTATAATTTTAATCGCACGAGTGTTAGGTTTACTTTTCGAATATTGAAAAAGAATTGAATATGCATTGATGATTTTGTATAATACGTATACCAAGGAGGGGTGAACGTGTTGAGAAATCTCAAGATCTCAGGCAAAATCTTGGTACTCATCGTAATCAGCTCAGCAGTGCCACTCGCGGTCTTATCGACGCTCTCAGTTCTCGAATCGCGTGACGTGATCGCTCAAATGGCCAGGAAAGCTTTGCAAACCAAATGTTTGAGCAAAGCGGATGCCGTTGAAGCTTTCTTCAGCAAGTACACGGGACTAACCGAGCTACTCGCCGCTGAGGAAGCGATCTTGCGGTACTACAAAAATCCCACCCAAGAGAACGAGAAAGCGTTGGTGCAGCTGCTAATTGAAACCAAGAAGGTCTTCGAAGACGTTGAGTTCGCCCAGGTGGGATTCGAAGATGGCAGGTTCGTCAGAAACGTGACGATGAGAGATGCAAACTACGATCCACGAACGCGTGATTGGTACAAACTGGCGTTGAGCAATCCAGATCGAGCGTTTATCACAGAACCCTACAAGCATTCCGACACCGGTTCGGACGTGTTCTCTTTCACCAAAGCAGTAAAGGTAGATGGTAAAGTCGTAGGCGCCGCTGCGCTTGTGGTGAAGACTGACAACGTGGTTGACCTCACCAAGAAAGGTCTTGAAGAAGGTTACTTCGTCGGGATCTTCACCACTCAGGGAAAAGTCCTTTTTCACACGCTTAAAGAACTGCTCGGAAGAGATTTTTCAGCGGAAAGTTGGTTCAGAGCTGCGAGAGATTCGACCCAGGAAACGATCTTCTTGACGTACGAAGTGGACAAGATCAAGAGGGCAGTGGTGTTCACAAGACTGAGCAACGGTTGGCTGTTGAACGCGGGTGTGTACGAAAAAATCCTGTACGCATCTGCGAACAGATTGGTTCAACTGCTTCTTGTGATAACAGCTGCAGCGATAGTCGGTGCGATAATTTTGGGTTTGCTGATCTCGAGGAATTATCTTTCCAAGCCACTCGTTTCTTTGACGTCCGCCATAGAGAAGTTCGCAGCTGGTGATTTGACCGTGGAATTCGAGTTCGATTCGAAAGACGAGATAGGAAAGATCTCAGAATCTCTCAGGAAGATGAAACAATCTCTGAGGGGTTCGATGTCTCAAATCAAGGAAGACTCTTCGAACGCGTCGAAGATGTCTCAATCTCTTGCTTCCACAGCTCAGGAACTTTCCGCTTCGGTTGAAGAGATCTCGGCAAAACTCGATCAGATGAACAAATCGGCGCAGAACACGTCCGCCTCGATACAAGAAGTCACAAGCGGTGTAGAAGAAGTTGCGGCGAGCGCGCAGAACGTATCAAAATCGGCGCAGGGTTTGTCTGAAAAGGCCGTTTCTGTGAGATCTGCCGCCGACAAGGGTGAACAAGCGGTGAAGCTCATAACAGGTATGATAGCTCAAACGAGAGAGAGTGTTTCGAAAACCCAGCAGACAGTGTCAGAGCTCACCGAGAGGGCGAAAAACATAGCTGAGATAGTGAACACGATCAACTCCATAGCGGAACAGACGAACCTCTTGGCCTTGAACGCCGCCATAGAGGCGGCCAGAGCTGGCGAGGCTGGCAGGGGCTTTGCGGTGGTAGCGGATGAAATAAGAAAACTCGCAGAAGAAAGCAAGAAGGCGACCAGCAAGATAGGACAGATCCTTTCGGGCATTCAGCAGGGCGCACTGAACGCATACGAAGAAGCCAACAAAACGGTCGAAAGAATGGCACAAGTATCCGATCAAGCCGTCGTGGTCGGCAACGAATTGGCGAACATATTGAGAGAAGTTAAAGAGATCAGCCAAATGATAGAAAATCTGGCGGCGAGCGCTCAGCAGATGAGTGCGGCGGCAGAAGAGATGAGCAGCGCGATGGCGACAGCAACGAAGTCCGTCACTGAGATTGCGGCCGGTTTGAGCGAGATCGACACAGCGTCGAAAGACCAAGCCCAGGGAGCATCCCAACTCAGCAGTATGGGTGAACAGATGTCTCAGATCGCCCAGAGACTTACCGAGATAGTCTCCATTTTCAAACTGTGAGCTTCGATTTTCAAAGAAAGGGGCACGAGAGTGCCCCCTTTTCTTGACTCCACATCCACCAATTCGAGAGCGCCTCTTTCTTGTGGGTGCGTGATGAGCGTTTTGACATTCACACCATGTTCTTTGAACGTCTCTGCCATCGCCTGCGCGACTGCTTGGGGAGACTTCGTCAACGCTATTATCGTAGGGCCACTGCCACTCAGAGCCACGCCCAACGCACCGGCTCGCCTCGCACGCTTTAAAACTTCATGGAAACCAGGTATTAGCTTGCTTCGATAGGGTTGATGCAGTCTATCCTGCATTCCGATTTCCAACAAGTCGTATCTCTTCGTGTAGAGTGCTGTGATAAGGAAGGCAACGTTGGTGACGTTCATTTTCGCATCTTCGAAAGGAACCTCTCTCGGCAAAATTTTTCGTGAGTCTGACGTCTTTATCTCGAAATCTGGGACGGCGAGCACCACGTCGAGTTCGAAGATCGGTAACTTCACACACAGAAGCTTTGGAATCTGAGTGCATATCGTCACACCACCGAACAGTGCGGGTGCGACGTTGTCGGGATGACCCTCGATTTCCACCGCCATTCGTAAAAGTTCTTCATCATTCAAAGGAAAACCGAGATAGGCGTTTCCAGCTACTAACCCACTGACTATCGCTGCCGAACTGCTACCAAGGCCTCGCGCGAGAGGGATTGTGTTCTTGAGAGTGAGCTTGATGGGTTCTCGCTCTTTCTTGATTTTGTCGAAAACTCTGCAGATCGCACGATACACCAAGTTGTCTTGACCTTTGGATATATCGTTCGCACCTTCACCAAAAACTTCGATCTTCAATTCTTTCGATGCTTCAACCCACACCTCGTTGAAGATCGAAAGTGCCACGCCGATGACGTCGAAGCCGGGGTCAAGATTCGCTGAGGTCGCCGGCACACGAACCCTTATCATTGAATCACCCTTAAAACTTCTTCGTACACTGGTTCGACCTCGATGGGCTCGTTGAGGGTAAATTTTATCGCGTTGTCAGGATCTTTCAAACCATGACCCGTTAAGACCGCGACGATCACGTCTGTTGGTTTAAAACCATTCGATCTATGGTACTTCAACAAACCTGCCACACTCGCCGCAGACGCCGGCTCGGCCATGATACCTTCTCTTTGGGCTATCAAGCGGTATGCGTCTATGATCTCATCGTCGCTCACGCAGGAAATTTCACCGTTGGATTCCTCCACGGCTGCCACCGCTTGTTTCCAACTTGCAGGATTGCCTATCCTTATCGCTGTGGCGATCGTTTCTGGGTTTGGTATCGGCTCACCCTTGACTATGGCCGCCGCACCTTCGGCTTCAAAACCCATCATCTTGGGAAGTTTTTCGATCTTGCCGAGCGCGAAGTACTCTTTGAAGCCCTTCCAATAAGCGGTGATGTTGCCCGCGTTACCGACAGGTATGAACAAATAATCAGGAGCCGTTCCAAGGGCATCACAAACTTCGAAGGCTGCAGTCTTTTGTCCCTCTATCCTGTAAGGATTGATCGAGTTCACTATGACTATGGGGAAGTCTTCACTGATCTTTCTGACAAGTTTTAAAGCCTCGTCGAAGTTACCCTTTATGGCCACCACCTTCGCTCCATAGAACAACGCCTGTGCGAGCTTTCCGAGCGCGATCTTACCTTGAGGAATCAGAACGATACATTTTAGACCCGCCCGCGCTGCGTACGCCGCTGCAGAAGCTGACGTGTTGCCGGTCGAAGCGCATATGACAGCCTTCGCCCCTTCTTCCAATGCCTTCGCCACCGCGAGCACCATGCCACGGTCTTTGAAAGATCCTGTGGGATTTGCACCTTCGAACTTCAGATAAACCGTTGCACCGACAAGTTGAGAGATGTAGTTCGCACGTATAAAGGGAGTGTTTCCTTCGTTGAGTGAGAGCATGGGAGTTTTGTCCGTTATCGGTAGGTATTCTTTGTACGCCTTCAAAACCCCTTCCCAACGCATCAGAATTCCCCCTCAACCCGTATCACGTTGCCGATTTGTCTGACCATTGGCAAGGTCTTGAGCAAAGAGACGGTGTTCTGTAGATCTTTCTCCTTCGCGGGGTGGGTCACGATCACCACCTCGGCGACTTCACCCATGGACCTTTTTTGTATCACCGACTCGATACTAACAGAATTTCTGCCGAAGGCTCCCGCGACCGATGCCAAAACACCGGGCTTATCGTCCACGAGCAATCTTATGTAGTATTTCGTTACGATCTCTTCCATGGGCAACAAAGGTTCTCGTTTGTAGCAGGTGCAGCCGATTCTCCCTCTGTCTCTGTGAAGAAAATTGTTGACCGCCTCGACGATGTTTCCAACCACGGCACTCGCCGTCGGAAGTCCACCCGCGCCTCGACCGTAGAACATGAGCTCACCTGCGGCGTTCGATCTGACGAAGACGGCGTTGAAAACATCGTTCACCGCCGCCAAGGGATGGGAGGATGGAATGATCGTTGGATGCACGCGAACCTCTATCCCTCTTTCGGTCGTTTTACCTATCGCCAACAATTTTATGACTCCGTTGAATTCACACGCATATCGTATATCTATCTTCGTGATCTTGCTTATCCCCTCGATGTAGACATCCTTGAACGTGATCCTGGAGTTGAAGGCTATGGATGTCAAGATGGCGAGCTTTCTGGCGGCGTCGTAACCTTCCACATCTGATGTCGGATCTGCTTCAGCATAACCGTTTTGTTGAGCTTCTCTCAAAGTTTCTTCGTAATCTGCCGAACACAGAGACATGTTCGAGAGTATGTAGTTCGTCGTGCCGTGATGATGGCCACGATTTCTCTTATCTCATCGCCAGCGAGACTCTCTTTCAAAGACTTCACGATCGGTATCGCTCCGCCCACGCTCTCTTCGAAGAAAAGATCTACACCGCAATTTCTCTGAGTTTCAAACAACTCCTCGCCACGCTCCGCGATCATATCCTTGTTCGCCGTGACGACGCTTTTGCCATTTTTCATAGCGTCGATGACGTAATCGAAGGTTGGTCTCACACCGCCCATCACTTCAACGACGATCGCTATCTCAGGATCGTTGATTATCTGATATGGATCGTTCGTGAAAAGATCGGAAATGTTTGGAAAAGCATTCCGGTATTTCTCAACATCTCTCACAAGGACTTTCTCCATATGGATGTCTCCACCACAGCTTTTGATGATCTTTCGTCGATGGTTTTCTAAAACTCTGTATACTCCTCTGCTGACGTTCCCAAAACCAAGCAAACCTATCTTCACAGCATCCATGCGACTACCCCCACGCAAGGTATATTTTCAAACATTATATCACTGAGACTTTCGACGTGAATCGTTTGCAAACACATCGTTAGAGATCTGTCCCTTTTTGTCGATCTTAGTCGATAAAATCGTACGATTTTATCCAATACGCTCTATGAAATTGAAGGGTCTGTGCCAAAATACACCAACGGATCATGGCACAGATCGATGAAGTGTACTGATCTTCAAAAAATTCGACTATCTGGGTATCAGAAAGGTCTTTGAGAAAGGTTTGCTCATCACGGAGGATACAATCTTGAAAGATGAAAACGCCGTCGCACTTCCAGTCTGGCTATTCTTCAGCATGTTGAGCGAGGAATAGCTCATGTGCTCAGACGTTGGACGGTGAATCTGTCAAGTGTTGACAGATCGTACGCTTTTGAATAGAATTTAGCTAAATAACCTTTCATCACGGAGGTGTTGAAATGTCTCTGGTCGTGTACTTGGATGGACAGTTTCTAAAGAAAGAAGAAGCGCGCATTTCAGTCTTCGACAGGGGAGTTCTCTACGGCGATGGCATCTTCGAAGGCATAAGGGCGTACAACAACCGCGTTTTCAAATTGAAGGAGCACATCGACAGACTCTACGAATCTGCGAAGGCGATACTGCTGAACATCCCCATCGACAAACAAGAGATGATGAACGTCGTTCTTGAAACTCTGAGGCGAAACAATTTGAGAGAAGCTTATATCCGCCTGGTCGTGACGAGGGGCGAGGGGACCGATTTGAGTTTGGATCCAAGAAAATGTCCCAAGCCCACGATCTTCTGTATCGCCATGCCGCTTGTCTTGTTTCCCCAATCTCTCTACGAAGAAGGCATCGAGGTCGTGACCGCATCCACGAGGCGCAACTTGAACGAGGCAACCAGTCCGAGGATAAAGTCACTGAACTATCTTAACAACGTACTTGCGAAGATAGAGGCAAACCTCTGTAACGTCCCAGAGGCGATCATACTGAGTCAAGAGGGGTACGTAACCGAAGCGACCGGTGAGAACGTGTTCATAGTCAAGAAAGGAAAGCTCATGACTCCTCCCGTTTACGCAGGCGTCTTGGAGGGCATCACGCGCAACACGGTGATGGAGCTGGCAAAAGAGGAAGGCATCACTGTGCAGGAGAGCTTGTTCACAAGGTTCGATCTCTACAACGCCGACGAATGTTTCTTGACGGGCACGGCGGCGGAGATAATGCCCGTCGTGAAGGTGGATGGGAGGATCATAAGCGATGGCAAACCAGGTCCCATCACAAAGATGTTGATGAGAAAATTCAAACAGTACGTGCTCACAGACGGTCCGTTCATATTCGAATGAAACGTCTTAGGAAAACAAAGTGGGACCCTCGGTCCCACTTTCAAATCTTTATTCCCTCGAAGTTCTCCTTTATGACGTTCAACAGCCTCATGGCCTCGTTCACACTATCGAAAACCACCTTGAGCTGAGCGAAGAAGTTCTGTATCGAAGAACTGATCTCCTCGGCCGTTGCGGAACTTTCTTCAGATATAGCGAGCAAGTTCTGTATGCTGCTCGTGATGTTTTGGAGGTTCGCAGACTGACTGCTTAGAGTTTCTATCAGGCTCGAGAGCTTGTTGGAAATGCTGGATATCACATCGCTGGATTTTTTGTTCCTCTCGGAGCTTTCGAGCAACCTCTTCGACTGCTCCATCATCTCGTTGAACTCGGACTGAACGCTTTTGCTTAGTTGATCTATACCAGAAGTGATAGATTTCAGAAAATCCGATATCTTCGCCGCGGAAGTTCTGCTCTCTTCCGCAAGCTTTCTTATCTCATCTGCGACAACCGCGAATCCACGGCCAGCCTCACCAGTTCTGGCGGCCTCGATCGCCGCGTTCAAGGCAAGCAAGTTCGTCTGCTCCGCGATGCTCGAAACGGTCGAGGCTATCTGCATGATCAAACTGGCTTGTTCTTGCAATTTCCTTGCTTCCTCGACAAGTTTTGAAAACCTTTCGCTCATCTTGACGATGCCGTCTGCGGAATTCTCAACGTTTTGAGCGGATTTGACTATCAGAGAGACCGCTTCGTTCAAGGATTTGGTGATCTGCGTTTGCTCGTTGATGATGGCCGTGATCGTGTCGACGTTGGAACTGACAGCGTTCGAAATCCTTTCTGTGTCGTTGCTTATCTGTACGGCTGTGGTGGCTATCTCGTTCGAGAGTTCTCCCATCGTGTCGAGTTGTTCCTTTATCGTGTTGACGGCGTCAACAATCTTTTGGGAGTATGAACCTATCTCCTGAACGTCTCCAGAGACACCCATCAAGACTTCCTTTATCTTGTCTATCGAATCTATCAGAGACTGCGAGATCTCAAAGAACTCTTCAGCACCCTTGAGGGTCAACGGACTGTCCAAGTCCAACTCAGAAACACGTTTCAAGCTTGAGTTCAAGGCCTTCTTTCCTTTTCTCATATCCAGCATTCCGAGCATGGAGAGAAGCAATGTCGCTCCCGACACGATGCCGGCTTTGAGAAAAACGTTTCCTGGAATGAAGATGAAGACCAACACGTTCAAGGCGAACACGTAGAGTGGCAAAAGAAAGCTGTAAACTGAAAAGAAGGATCTCAAGAAGCCCAGACCAAGAAAGCTCAACGCGCTGAGTTTTTCGAACACTCCGTAAGGTTTGGATGCCTTCACTTCGACTTCGAGGTAATTTTGGCCGTCGATCGTTCCTTCGGATACCACCTTGTACTGTATTGGATCTTTGAAGAACTCGGAAACGCTCTCCATGAGTCCAAGGAAGTACTTTTTGAAGTTCCTCTTGGACTGATACCTGATGATCGCGCTCCTTTCACCCGTCAGTTTGAAAAACACGCATGGAGGTCTTGCGCCTTTCATCCTCCTCGTCAACACGCGGTGCACCGCGTCCATGGCTGCCATGAACGATAAAAAGCTGGATTTTCGGAAAAATCCGGGATAATGCTCGTGGAAGGTGTACAGATTCTCCCTACCTGTTTTGTACCAGAGCTCGTCTAAACTCAGCCCTTTCGCCTCCGCGATCCGTTTCGACATGTTTATCGGTAGTTCATCGGGAACTTCGTCTAAGGGGCTGTAAACGTGATCTGCCGCCAAACCGTAAGAAGTTTTGATCTTTTCCACGAGTTCTTTTCCGTAAAGCTTAGCCCAAGTTTGCATCCACATGTTCACGACGAAACCTTTCAAAATTCTCCCTCCCTTCGAACTCACTCGTTCGCTACTGTCAACACGAGGTTCTTCAAATCTGGCCCGAAGATGTCTTCGAGCACGTGTGAAAAAGTTTCAATTCTATAGTTATTCTTGACCAACTGTTTAAGCTTTCCGAAAACGATTCCATCCAACTTACCCGCATTCACCTGTTCTTCTATAACGCGCAGTGCCTCCGACGGTGCTAAAGCTCTTCTGTAAGGTCTTTCCTCTGTGAGCGCCGAAAAAACATCTGCAATCTGCAGAATCCTCATGTACAAGTTGATCTGATCTTTCTTCAATCCGGCTGGATAGCCGCTACCGTCTAACCGTTCATGGTGAGACCCACTCACAGAGCCAAAAATTTCAAGTTTGCACTTCGAAAGTACTTTCTTGGTTGCAACCACATGCGTACGAATGACGATGGTTTCGATCTCGTTCAGAGAACCTCTCTTGTGCAGGATTTCGAGCGGTATGGTCATCTTACCGATGTCGTGCAGAAACGCCGCGATGTTCATGAATCTTACGTCGATTTCGTTCATCAGTTCCGCCGTGAGCTGTCTGGTTATTCTGGCAACGGAAAAGGTGTGGATTCTGGTGTAAGGACTTCTCAGATCCAAAAGAGAAGCGATCAATTTTGCCGCAGATTCGAATTCCACGCACGAGAGCTTAACGTCGCTGTCGAAATGAGTTTCGTTGTCCAACAAATCCACCAAGTTTCTGACGTCCTTGAGTGTACCGATCGCGGCTTTCTTGACCTCATCACTCAAACCTATGTCTTTCTCCACTGATTGGATCATCGTTTTCAGCGTTTCTTCAGAGAAAATGTCTGCATTTCTCATGAAAGCCAAAGAGATCGTGTCTGCCGCTTTAATGCAGTTGGCCAAGAGTGCAACGTTTTCATCGTCGTTTATCTGATGAAAAGGTGTGTGATGATAGGTCAAAGCCTTCGCACAATCAGCGTCTATAAAGCCTATGTGTGACGCCAAGAGATGGGATATGAAGGAATGTCTGTCTTTCCTATCGAGCGTCAGAACGATCTTTTCGATGTCCGGTATGTTCCTGAAGGCATCGATGAAGACATCATAATTTTCGATGGACGCCTTCAGGATCAACCCGGTATCGTGAAGAAGCCCAGCCAAGTAGACCTGCTCAGGATGATGTTTCAGCCCAATCGAGCGGGCAAGATGCCTTGAGAACTTTGCAACCTGTAGAGAATGCATCACTACGTTCTTGTACTCGTTGACAGATAAGCTGGTGAATATCTCCACAAATGCGTTCAACGGGATCAATGTTGGCGCATCCAACAGATTCCACCTCGAGTTAAGATTATACATCATGGATTTCGAAAAAACGTTCAAACATGAACCAGTTGCGGATTTCAAGAACCAACTCATCGTGAACTACATTGCAGTGAAAAGGAGAGTCTCTCGAAATCTGAGCGTTGCTTTTCCGTGAATGTTGTTTTTCCTCGATGGTTTACAATATTCCTCGACAGAGGTGATCGTTCTGCAGAAGGAAGATTTCGTCGATAGAGTTTTGATCCACGTCAAGGCTGGAGACGGTGGAGACGGTGCGGTGAGCTTCAGAAGGGAAAAGTACGTGCCCAAGGGTGGACCAGACGGCGGCGATGGTGGCGACGGTGGCTTTTTGATCCTGCGCGCCGACGCCAGCCTCTCCACACTGCTCAAGTTCAAGTACCAGAAGAAGTTCGTCGCACAGGACGGACAGCACGGTCGTGGCAAGAAGCAAGCTGGAAAAAGTGGTGAAGATCTCATCATAGACGTTCCGGTCGGGACGGTCGTGAAGGATGCCAAAAGTGGTGAAATCATCGCTGATCTCGACAGACACAATATGATGGTCTGTGTTGCGCGAGGCGGTAAGGGTGGCAGGGGAAACGTGCACTTCGCCACGAGCACGCTCAGAGCTCCAAGGATCGCCGAATCTGGTGAGAGAGGCGAAGAGAGATTGCTGGAGCTCGAGTTGAAGTTGCTCGCAGACGCTGGATTGATTGGTTTTCCGAACGTTGGAAAGTCCTCTCTGATCGCCGTAATGAGCAACGCCAGACCCAAGATCGCTGACTATCCTTTCACCACATTGATCCCTAACCTCGGTTTAGTGAGGTTGAACAGTGGTATGGAGTACGTTCTTGCAGACATTCCCGGATTGATCGAAGGCGCGCACAGAGGCAGTGGACTTGGAAATCTGTTCTTGAGGCACATAGAAAGGTGTAGCGTGCTGGTGCACGTGATCGACATAGCCAGCGTCGAAGGCAGAGACTTTCTGAAAGACTACGACACGATAATGGAAGAGCTTTCGAAGTACAGCGCAGAACTTTTGAAAAAGCCACAGATTGTCGTTGCGAACAAGATCGATCTGCTCGAGGAGGATGAATTGAACAAGAGGATCGAAAAGTTAAAACAACACACCAACAAAGAGATCATCCCCGTGTCTGCCCTGACACGGCAGAACATCGACATCTTGAAGGAAAAGATCGCGCAGTTCGTTGGAGAGAGCAAGCTGAAGTTGAAGATGCTCCCCGCACCACCTTTTGAAAAACCAAAACCATTCAAGACCAAGCTGGAACTCAAGTTCAACTTCGAGATCGTCAAGACCAAGGAAGGGTTCGTCGTGAAGGGTGAACAGGTGGAAGCGTGGTTGAATCGTTACTCGCTCGAGCACAAGGACGCCTTGGTTCGTTTTCTGGAACTGCTCGAGAAGAACGGTTTGAGCGAGAAACTGAAGCAGGCGGGTGCGAAGGATGGAGATACGGTCTGGATCGGAGATTACGATTTCGAATACCATGAATAGAATCGGCATCTTCGGTGGAACGTTCAACCCACCACACGTGGGACATCTGATCGTTGCACAGTACGCGCTGGAACTTTTACGGCTCGAACGACTCTACATCGTTCCTGTTTACAAACCTCCGCACAGATCTAACGACATAGCACCGTTCGAGTTGCGATTCGACTGGTGCGTCAAGACCTTTGAATTGAAAAACGTCATCGTGAGCGATTATGAGAAAATTCGTGGGGACATCTCGTATTCTCTCTACACCGTGCGTTACTTCGCAGAACAACACAATTGCACACCGTACTTCGTGGTTGGGGAAGACGCCTTGAGATACATTGAAACTTGGCACAGATACAGAGATCTGCTCAACTCTTGTCATTTCGTCGTTTATCCGCGCTATTGTGGCAAACCTTACCACGAGAGAGCGAAAGAAAAGCTCGGAGAGCTCTTCGAAAAGATCGTTTTCCTCCAAGCTCCCCTGATCGAGATCTCAGCCAGCGAGATAAGAGAACGTGTGAAACAGGGTAAGAGCATCAAAGGCATGGTCGTTTCTCAGATCGAAGATTCGGTTGTGAACCACTATGGAAAGGTTTAGCTATCCTGGTATCGTGGCTCTCGCACCCATGGCGGGTGTCAGCGACAGATCCTTCAGAACCGTCTGCCGAATGTGGGGAGCTCAATTCAGCTTCAGCGAGATGATCAGCGCAGAGAGCGTCTTGCTCGATGTTGACGTCGTCGATAAGATGCTTCCCTTCGAAGAAGAGAACACCGCAGTTCAACTCTACGGGTCTGAGCCGAAGAAGCTCGCCCTCGCCGCCAGGAAAGTTCAGCACAGAGCCAGCTGGATCGATCTGAACGCGGCTTGCCCTGTGAAGAAAGTGATCAAGAAGAACGCTGGAGCTGCACTGTTGAAAGACCTCGAAAGACTTAAAGACATCGTCTTGGCCATGAAGGACGAGTGCGAAAAACCCATCACTGTGAAAATAAGGATCGGTTTTGAAAAGAACGAGCTCGAAAAGATCATGGATGTACTCGTCTCGGCTGGGGCGGACGGTGTCGAGGTGCATGGAAGAACCGCAGTTCAAATGTACTCTGGTAAGGCACAGTGGGATCTGAATCTGGAAAAGTGGAACGTCCCAACGGCCATTTCTGGAGATCTCTACTCGGTCGAAGATATTCGAAGAGCACTCGAGGTCTCGAAAGCGAACGCCGCATTGGTGGCGAGGGGTGCGCTCAGAAAACCTTGGATCTTTTATGAATTTTTCCACGCCAAAGCACCGAGTATAGAACAGATCAGGGATATGTTCTTATTTCACGCGAGACTTTTGAAAGAAGAAGGAGAAAAATCCTTCTACAAATTGAGACAGTTCGTGGCAGGTTACACACATGGTTTTTCTGGTGCTCGTGAATTTCGGGAGAGGTTCATGAAACTCGAAGGTTTCGATGCGATAGAATCTGCGATTTTAGAGTTTTTTAATCGATTTTTAACCAGCGTGGGTGAAAATGCCGTTCGAGACACAACCAACGTGTGATCCCATTCGTTACCTCCACGGTCATAACTTCTGCGACATGGAACAACGCTCTGAAGGATTCTTCGGCCATCTCGTCCAGACCGGCAAGGCTCGAAAAGTTCACTTTGAGTGAGTTCACAATGGCACAAACTCGCCAACGATACTTCTTATCGACAATTCCTGCCGTCAGATTGCACCCTGACACTGATCAACGCGAACAGCGTGATCGCGAAACAGATTCATAGGAATCAAGTTCATCTCATGATACGTACGCGGCAAGAACGTGGCGTTGGCCTGCTGTAGTTTCGTTTGCCGACGCTCGAAAGGTTAAGGAGGTGATTTTTGTGAGAAGCACGGCTGTAAGGACCCCACGAACCAAGATTTCATGCAACTTGCGAGCTGATGAGCGCAGCAGGATGTCGTGATGTTTTGGCACGATTTGGCTGATCCACCAGTTGGATTCTATCACAGAACGACGCTCTTTGCGGGTACGACGACGTGATCGACAAGAACTTGTATCTGAACAACGTTTTCATCGCTAATTACGAGGACACAGCGATCGGTGAAATCATATCCTCTATTCGTGACCATCCGAGAGAAGACTTTCCTGGCGAACTGAAACTTCGTCTCGTCGCGACAGACCTTTCTGCTGCGCGTACGATCTCTTCGTAGACGAAGTGAAAGCGAAAGATGCAACGGCCAAATGCGTACTCGTCAATTCGAGTAGGTTCAGAGCAACGTTTACAAGGTCACGAAGGTTCAAGTGGCAGAAGATTTTGCGAACATGGATCTATTGAAGAACATCCCTGCCAGTGAATTGATCTACAGGGGCTTTGCGTTCTTCAAGGTACGAGATGGAGAAATCTGAATAACCGAGTGATCGAACCTTTGAAAAAAGTACAAAGGTGAGAAACAACCTCTCACGTTTATGAATTCAGAAGAAATTCATGAAAATTGAAAGCCTTGATGCCGTGGGATCTAACGTTCGCCAGTTTTTTAATCGATTTCTAATGAACGCGGAGGATAATATGATCGTCAAAGAAAAAGGAGCCAAGGTTTGAGTCGAGGAGGTGTCGTGCATGAGGAAAGCTTTTGTGATGCTGAGCGTGCTAGTGGCGTTGGTTTCGACCTTTGCTTTGGTTAATCCGGACTATCAAAGTCCCATCGTCGCGGTGGTGGAAGCCTGTGCACCGGCCGTCGTGAAGGTGGAGGCCGTCAAGACCATCACTTCTCCATATTTCGATCCGTTCATCGAAGAGTTCTTCAGACGCTGGTTCGGTTATTCTCCGTTCGGTGGGACGCAAAGGGCGACGAGCATAGGCTCTGGCTTCATCTTCGACAAAGAAGGCTACATAATGACCAACGAACACGTTGTGAGTAGAGCCTCCGAGATAACGGTGACGCTCTTGGATGGTTCTTCCTACAAAGCCGAGTACATCGGTGGAGATTCGGAACTGGATATAGCCGTGCTGAAGATCAACGCTCAAAAAGAGTTCCCAACCTTGGTGCTCGGAGACTCCGACAGGGTGAAGATAGGCGAATGGGCCATTGCGATCGGAAATCCACTGGGATTTCAACACACCGTGACCATAGGTGTTGTGAGCGCAACGGGTAGAAGGATCCCAAAACCGGACAGATCTGGCTACTACACCAACTTGATCCAAACCGACGCGGCGATCAACCCGGGCAACAGCGGTGGACCACTTTTGAACATACACGGTCAAGTGATAGGCATCAACACGGCGATCATCAATCCGCAACAAGCGGTGAACCTCGGCTTCGCTATACCGATCAACACCGTGAAGAGGTTCATCGACCAGCTCGTCAGGACTGGCAAGGCTCAAAAGGCTTATCTCGGTGTCAGACTCACCACCGTGACGAACGAACTTGCAAAGGCACTCGGGTTGAAAGTCAGCAAAGGCGCTCTCATCGTACAAGTGCTCGAAGGCTCTCCCGCCGACAAAGCTGGTTTGAAAGACAACGACGTGGTCGTCAAGTTCAACGGTTTTGACGTCAGTTCCGACGCAGAATTGGTCTCGCTCATACACAGCCACGTGCCGGGTGACATCGTCGAGATCGTCGTGAACAGGAATGGGAAAGAGATCAAGTTCGTCGTAACACTGGGCGCCGCTTCGGACGAAGAGGCTCAAACAACCGTGACAGCAAAAGAGTTTGCGGGCTTGATCGTGGATGAAATAACTTTTGCCGACAGAGAAACTTACTCGATAACCGCCAATGTGAGTGGTTTGATCGTGAGACAGAACAAAGGTTCGCTCGGTCTACAGGTCGGCGATGTTATCGACCAAGTCGCGGTTAGTGGGCAACGCTACACGATCAGATCGGTGAATGACTGGAACCAAGTTGTGGGAAGAATCAAGAAGGGAGACTTCGTAGCGATCTTCGCCGTCAGAAAGAACGCAAGGCTGGTTTTCAGTTTCACGTACTGAAGAGGGGCACCACACCCCTCTTCATCCTCAAAAACTTGGGGATGGTGTGATGAAGAATTTCAAATGGTTTCTCACTGTAACATCAGCGATCGTTGCCTTGATCTTGGCATCGTGTGCACCGGGCATTCGAACGATTGCGAGTGTGACACAAAAAATCGTCGAAGTCACAGCCAACAGCACAGACAACGATCTGTTGGACCTCGCCAGTTGGTGTGAATCAAAAGGCATTTTGATGCTCTGGTATGATTTTGATGATCAACCCACTGGTTTCACAAACAGAAGTGCCGTCTTTTCAGGTGGTGCTGAAGCTGACAAGAACGTTTATCTGAACAACGAGTTCGTTGGAAAATACGACACAGATGATCTGGAGACGATTAAAAACACAATCAACGCAAGCAAAACAAATTTCAATGGAAACTTGATTCTGTACCTCAGAGCCGATGATCTACTCCGAACAAGTTGGGACCTAATCATAGGTGAGGCTGGTCAAACAAGAGTGGTGGAAGTTACGAACTATGTGCTTGTAGAGTTTCAGAAACAAGGTAGTGTTTACAAAGTAACCAAGGTTCAGGTAGGGGGTGAATGGCAAAACTTCTCTGTTCCTAAGAACAAATCATGGGATGAGATTGGAACCAAAGGCTTTGCCTTCTTCAAAATCGTCAATTACATAGTCGTAGATGCACGAGTCATATATCCAAAGTGATGAGGGGGGATACGGATGAAGAGATCTTTGATCATCGTACTTGCACTGTTGGTCGCGGTCATGACTTTTGCAGACATGCAACTCAAGAACATAATAATCGTTCCACAACCCAGTGAGCTTGAGATCAAAGTGTGGTTGAACAAGCCGGAGGGTGCAGTGTATCAAGTCGGTGAATCGCTGAACATCTACTTCAAAGCCAACAAGAGTTGCTACGTCTTGATCTACAACATTCGCACCGACGGCAAGATCACACTCTTGTTCCCCAACAAATACGATTCGAACAACTACATCGCACCGAACGTGACTTACAAACTGCCCATATCCAACCTGTATTCCTTCAAGGTCAGTCCGCCTGAAGGAAAAGAATTCATCCAGATCATAGCCAGTACGAGCTTTATTCCCATCATTCAGCAACTCAAAGATCTCGGTACAAGGCAAACGTTCCCGCTGCTCAGCGAAGATGCGGAAAATTACGTGCAGAAACAAGTTCTTCCGTACTTAACCGGTGAATGGGCCAGTGACATAACCTACTTCTACGTTGGAAGAGCTCCAAGAACTGGCATCGCACAACTTGAATCGAACCCAACGGGTGCACACGTCTATGTGGATGGAAAGTACATAGGTAGAACTCCTGCGAGGGTCGAACTCGACGAAGGTCAGCACTTCGCAACCTTCTACTGGCAGAACCAAGTACGAACGGAGACCTTCTTTGTCACAGCAGGAAGAACCGTGGTTGTGACCGCCAACTTCATCCGAAAGACGATGCTGAACATAACCACGACTCCACCCGGAGCTCAGATATTCCTCGATGGCTCTTTCATCGGCGTGAGCCCAATCCAAGTCGAGGTTCAACCGGGTCAGCACACCGTTTTGGCAACGATGCCAGGTTATTCCGCTGCACAGCAGAGTTTCACCGTTGCACCTGGTGAGACGAAGACGATCAATCTCGTGTTGAATCCAGAACAAGCAACTTTGAAGGTCTATTCGAGCCCAGCGGGTGCCTCGATCTATGTGAACGGACAGTACCGAGGCGTTGCGCCTTCGGCTGGTCTGACTCTGACACTGACGCCGGGCACTTACACCGTTGAAGCGAGGTTGTCGGGCTATCAAGATGCTTCCACGACGGTAACACTCAATCCAGGCGAGTCGAGAAGCATAACGCTCACACTCTTACCGCGAAAAGCAACGCTCAACATATTCACCAACCCGGTTGGTGCATCGATCTACGTGAATGGAAACTACGTAGGAACCACGAGGAGCACGGGCCTCTCTGTTCAGGTCGATCCAGGCACACACACGATCATGGCTAGGATGAGCGGCTATCAAGATACGACTGTGCTTGTGAACGTTGGATCTGGTGAGACTAAACGTGTAGACATAACCTTGCCACCTATCATCAGAACGGGCTTCTTACTCATCTACACGAACCCCACGAACGCTTCAATATACGTCGATGGCAGATACGTCGGTGTGGCCGGTCCTACAGGATTGAGAGTGGAAGTGGATGCGAACGTTGTGCACAGAGTCGTTGCGAGTTTGCCAGGTTATGAGGACGCCTCCGTGGAAGTCCAAGTGGCGCCGAACGAGACAAGAACTGTTAATCTCACGCTCCAGCCGATCGTGAAGGTCGGCACGGTGAGCATCAGCAGTTCGCCTTCCAACGCGCTCGTGTACATAAACGGATATCTCAAAGGCATCACACCGCTGAGGTTAGATCTGGAGTACGGCACGTATCAGCTCGTCGTGCTCAAGGGTGGTTACTACGCGGAAGTGTTGACTCTCAACGTGGACAGAAAATCTGTGAGCGTGAACGTAACACTCAGGCCGATACAGTGATCGATCCTACCAACGAGATTGAAGGGGGCGAAAGCCCCCTTCAATCTTGTCTCACGTCGATGATGGAAACGTTTGGGACACCTTCCAAGAGTTTCTTTTCGAAGTTTTCTCTGTCTAAAGATGGCTTGACTTTGATCACGACATTGTACTCTTCTTCAGACTTTTCGTACGTACTCACCGCTATGACGTCTCCACCACATTGATTCATCAAGTTCAGAATCCTTGCCAGGATGCCCGGAACGTTTCGAACCTTGAAGACGTACCTGAAACCTTTCTCACGCGCACCCAACATGTTGATGAACACTTTGAATATGTCGGTTTCGGTGACGATACCAACGAGTCTTTCTTCCTCCATCACCAAGAGTGAGCCGATCTTTTTGTCCGACATGATCTTCGCTGCCTCTTCTATAGGTGTGTTGGGATGCACATGGACCACGTCCTTCTTCATTATCTGTTTGACTGTGAGTTTACCGAGCAGAGTTGTGAGTTCCCACACATCCAACGTGGTCGCCTGTGAAGGAGAAGCTTTCAAAAGGTCTTTTTCAGCAACTATACCGACGACTCTATCGTTCTTCACCACAGGCAGTCTTCTGATACCCTTCGTCCTGATGATCTCCATAGCTTCTTGAAAGGTTGTCTCCGGTGAAACGGTGACAACGTTCGTGACCATGATGTCCTTCACGAACATGCTAAAACCTCCTTCCGAAAGACCGTTTAAAAAACCAGCGTTGAAGATCCATCTTTTCATTAATGATACACCACATCTCAAAGTTCTGTGGCAACAAAAAGGACCCCGAGAGGGGTCCTTCAAGTTCTTTTCAAAAACACATTAGGGGTTTGCGCCACCCATGAGCATGCCGAGCAATCCTATGACCGCACCGGCCGCACCAACGATGATGCCTATCAAGCCAATGTTGTAAGCTTCGTTGATCTTCTTTGCCTGCTCAACCGTCGCCGCTTCTATGTCGCTCATCCACGGTTTGGCATCGATCTTCTTGGACAGGTTGGCAACGTTCTGCTCGGTTTGAGAAACTCTCTGGCTCAGAGAGGTCAACTGACCTGCCAGCGCTCCAACGTTGCCTTCGAGCACGCCCACCTTCTTCGCCGCACTGGCAGCGTCCGCAACATCTTTCTTGAGTCTTTCAACGTCGGTCACGAGCGAAGCGACTTGACCTTCGAGCAACGACAGCCTCGCATCGAACTGGCGGGACGTTGTCTCGAGCGCCCTTCTCAAGCTGTCGACGTCCGAAGCAACCTTTGTTTCAAGCATGGCAACCCGACCCTCGAGATCGCTGAAGCTCTTTCTCAGCGTCGCGAGCGCCTGTAAGTTGGACTCCAAGCCGTCCACTCTCTTGGACAGACCTGTCAGATCGGACTTCGTAGCGTCGATGGATTTGGATAAGGTGTCGAGCCTCGAAGAGAGGTTGTTGAATTTCGTATCAAGATCGCTCACTCTCGCATTGACCGCATCAACGGAAGCCCTCAACTGGGACATGATCTGCGCGGAGATCTGCGCCTGCAGATCGGAAACGTTCTTCTCAATTGCGGACACTTTGGCAGAAAGTTGGTTGTACATCGTCATCATCTTGTTTTCGGAAGCGGCGATCAAGGTGGGCAGATCTCTTCTCACTTGAGAGATCTCAACGATGGTAGATTTCAAAGTGGAAATTTCGGCCAGAACGGTCTGAAGTGTTTGATCCGTCGCGGCCAGTTGTTCCCCTTGTCTCTGCGTTCTGTTGATCGCCGTGCTCACCAGATCTTCGAGTGCAGATATTCTCCTCAACGCGGTTTGCATGTCAGCTGGGCCTGCGGCAAGTTGCTTGGTGAGATAGTCCAGCATCCTCTTCAGTGCCACCGCGACTTGGTAGCGTGTCATAGGGTTGTTACCTTGGAACGTTCCATCCGGCATGCCGGAGATGATACCGAGTTTCGCCAGCTCAGTCACAGCCTCGTATGCCCAGTGGTTCACAGGCACGTCGGAGAAAGCCTGTGCCAAGATCAAACTTGCGACCAATGCCAGGACCAAAACGAGCGCCTTCTTCATCCACCTCACCTCCAGAACAGTCCTTTCTTGAACTATATTACCACAGCCATCCTCACTTTTTAGACTACGATTCTGGGCTCGCCTGTTCCTACGGCTCAAGTGCGAAACTCAGTGTAAAATCACTTGTGAAAGAATACTTGGGAGGTGCTTTGATGGGAAAACTTTTGAGGATGTCTCTGATCTGCTGTGTGTGCTCGTGCTGCTACTCTTCGGCTGTGGTGCTCCGCAAGAGCAAAAGCCAACGGTGCAGAAGCTTGTGGAGGATCTGGTTGGGAAGATCAAGAACTCTCTCACATCCCCCACCGCGCTCAATGATTACGTGAGGCTCCTTGCTTCGGGAATAGATGATGTTGACAGGAAGAAGAACAATTTCATCAACAGTCTCACGAGCACTTTCTCTTCCCTCGGAAACGACGTTGAACTTTTGAACTTCTACGAATTCTCCACCAAGTCGGCCACACCGATCTATTCCTTCGACCTCGGTATGAAACCTGACGTTGTCGACAAGGTGTACGTGATGAATTTGCTGTTCATCCACCAAGCTCAACAGCGAAAAACTTTGTACGTTCTGCCGTTCATAACCTTGAAGAACGAGCCGAACAAGATCTATCTTGCCTTGATATTCGTGCGCGATGGCAATGTGGTGGTCTATCCAAAACCCATCGTGCCGTGATGGTTCGATTTCTCATCGATTTCTAATCATCTGTGTGTAGAATGCTCACTGAGGGGGCGAAGGCTGTGAAGAACTCACTCTCGATGGTGATCGTGTTCTTGTCTCTCGGTGTATGCTTTGCGGCGAACTCGGCAAATTCTGTGAACTCGTTCGGTCTGGATCTCTACAGAGTGCTCTCGGGCAAGGAAGGAAACATCTTTTTTTCACCGTTCAGTATAAGTACCGCTCTGGCGATGACGTACCTCGGTGCGGACGGAAACACGGCTTTGCAGATGAAGCAAGTGTTGCACTTCGAAGACGAAGGGCTCCACGAAAGCTTTTCAGAATTGATCGCTTCACTCGACAAACCAGCAGAAGCTTACAAGTTGATCACGGCCAACGCGCTGTGGGTGCAGAAGAACTATCCACTGCTGGAATCTTTCCTCAAAGACATCGACAGGTATTACAGAGCGCCTGTGAACATCGTCGATTTCGTAACCGATCTGGACAACTCAATTCGAAAGGTCAACGATTGGATCGAAGAAAAGACCGCAGGGAAGATCAAAAACATGCTCACGAAAGACGACGTCGATAGTCTCACCAGATTGATCCTCACCAACGCGATCTATTTCAAAGGCAAATGGAAAACACCGTTCAACGAGAAGCTGACGAAGAAGGACTTCTTTTACGTGAACGAAAATACAAAGGTCGAAGTGGACATGATGGAACTAACAGAGAAATTCGAATACTACGAGGATGATCAAGTCCAAGTTCTGAAACTTCCTTACGCGGGAAGTAGTCTTTCCATGGTCATCGTGCTGCCGAGAGTGAATGTCAAGTTGATCGAGCTGGAAAAGGATCTAACCAAAGAAAAGATCGAACAATGGCTGAAGAATCTCAGTGAAACAAGGGTCCAGCTGTTCTTACCGAGGTTCAAGATCTTGGAACGTCTGTCGATGAAGGAGACCCTCGTGAAGATGGGCATGACTGACGCGTTCAGTGACAAAGCCGACTTTTCAAAGATCGATGGCACTCTCAAGTTGAAGATCCAAAATGTCATACACCAAGCCTTCGTGGAAGTCAACGAAGAGGGTACCGAAGCGGCAGCGGCAACCGCTGTGATCATGGGTATCAAGATGGCGATGCCAGTCATGCCGGTGATCTTCAGGGCAGATAGACCATTCATGTTCTTCATTCAGGAAGAAACCAGCAACACCATCCTCTTCATGGGCCGATTGCAAAAACCGTGACCAGGTTGAAAAATCTGTGTCGATTTGATTGACAAAGAAAGACAGAGCAATCGAATGAAAAAAATGATTTTTGAGCAATTATCCAGGAGAACCTTCCCAATCTTTCGGCTTTCCGTGCCGTATTGGATTTGGCAGACGGCTTGACCTGTGGTATTTTTGAAGTAAAAGCTTCCATTTGGTTTTCGGATGGAAGCATTCACTTCAAAGGAGGTATTCTTATGAGAAGGTTGCTCGTGGTTCTCTCGTTGGTTCTTGCGACTCTACTTCTCGCGGCCTACCCAGACAAGCCCATCACCTTCATCATTCAGGCGGCACCCGGTGGAGCGTCGGACATGGTTTCAAGAACTATCACAGCCATCACACAAGAGATCCTCAAAGTTCCTATCAACTGCACCAACATCACAGGTGCTGCTGGTGCCATCGCGATGAAGAGGCTTCAAACCAGCAAACCCGACGGCTACACGATGGGCTATGTACCCGTGGAACTTTCGATGGTTAAAGCCTTAGGTTACGCAGACTTTGGTCCGGAAGATTTCGATCTGCTCATGAGAATAATGGTTATACCAGCCGCCCTCACAGTGAGGGCCGACTCACCATGGAAAACTGCTCAACAATTCATCGAGTATGTGAAAACTCGACCTGGCACGGTGACAGTGGGTAACTCGGGACCAGGTTCCATCTGGCATATCGCCGCCCTCAGTCTCGAGAAGGCTGCGGGTATAAAACTCGTCCATGTCCCGTTCGACGGTGCTGCACCCGCGGTCGCCGCCCTTTTGGGAGGACACATCACAGCTGTGACGGTCAGCCCGACGGAGGTCAAAGCGGGTGTAGAATCAGGTCGACTCAGAATCTTGGCCGTGATGAGTGATGAGAGAACTCCTCTGTTCCCCGACGTACCAACAATGAAGGAACTCGGCTACGACGTTTCGATCGCGGCGTGGGGAGGTTTGGCACTGCCAAAAGGTGTTGATCCAGAAGTTTACAAGACACTCGCAGACGCGTTCAAAAAAGCTTACGACAGTGAAACCTTCCAGAAGTTCCTGCTCGACAGGGGTATGACACCAGCCTACCTCGATGGACAGAAGTTCAAAGAATTCGCTATAGCTCAGTACAACATGTTCATGGAGTTCATACCGAAGGCGCTTGGAAAATGATGTGAAGGCTGCCCCCAGGGGCAGCCTTCAACTTCGAGGTGAGAGGATGGGTGATCTGGTTTTCTCGTTTGTATCAATAGCGTATTCCATATATCTATTCGTTGCGTCTTCCAAATTACCAGAGGGTATAGCAACGATTCCAGGTCCTGGGTTCTTCCCAAGGTTGGTAGCTTCCACAATCCTCGCTCTGTCTTGTTTGCTCTTGATCTTCTCTCTTTGGAAGTTTTTCAAGAAAACCACAACTCCCTTTCCCAAGGGAAGATGGACCCAAGTTTCTCTGGTTCTGATCACGATCCTTTTGTACGTTCTGCTCTGGGGCAGAGGTAATTTTTTGCTCAACACGTTCTTGATGTTGTTCTCGATCCACATCGTCACGGGATCGAAATGGTACATGGGTTTGATTGGATCAGCGATCTTGAGCATCAGTGTTTTTCTTCTGTTCGGCAACGTTTTTCACGTGCTGTTCTTCTGAAGGGGTGATCGTGTGCAACAGTTCATGCAAGGATTTTTACAGGCTATCGACCCACGGGCGATACTCTATCTGCTCGTGGGAACGTTCTCTGGCCTCATCATCGGAACCCTTCCGGGTTTGACAGCAACGATGGCGGTTGCCATACTCACCCCTCTGACTTTTTGGTTGTCACCCAACGAAGGACTGGCGATGCTCATAGGTGTGTGGAATTCCGCAATTTTCTCCGGTGGCATATCGGCCATCCTCATAAACACCCCAGGTACTCCCGCATCGATCGCGTCCACCTTCGATGGGTTCGCCTTGACGAAGAAGGGTATGGCTGGTCTTGCGCTCGGAATAAACGTCTTTTTCTCGTTCATCGGTGGAATATTGGGTGTCGTTGCACTGATCCTTGTTGGCTTCCCGCTCGCGAGGTTCGCGCTGTCCTTCGGACCCGCCGAGTACTTCACCCTCGCGATCTTTGGACTCTCAACGATGGTCGCCGTCTCGGGTAAGTCCATCTTGAAGGGAATGATATCCGGATTCATTGGATTCTCGATCGCTCTGGTCGGGCTCGATCCCATCTTCGGTTCGGAGAGGTTCACCTTCGGTAGGATGGAACTTCTAAGCGGGATTTCCTTCGTGCCAGTGATGATAGGTCTGTTTGGAATCGGAGAAGTCCTGTCGCAAATTTTCACCAAGAGTCGGACCACTTCAGCAGACACGCAAACCGTCACACAAATCAAAAGGGTGATTCCGACCTTCAAAGAGGTGAAGGATCTGACGCCGGTGGCGTTGCTGTCGTCTCTCATAGGTGTAGTCATAGGTGTCATACCGGGTGCGGGAGCAGACATCGCCGGCTTGGTGGCGTGGGATCAGAGCAGGAGGATAGCAAAGAGACCCGAGGAGTACGGAAAGGGTTCGTTAGAAGGCTTGGCTGCGTCGACGACGGCGAACAACGCTTGTCTTGGTGGAGCCTTGACGACGATGATGGCACTCGGTCTACCTGGAGATGCGGTGACCGCGATCCTGATAGGAGCCTTCATAATCTACGGCGTACAACCCGGACCGATCATGTTCCGAGACCACGCCAGTTTCGTCTACATGGTCATAACGCTCATGATGCTTGCCAACGTTGCCTTCTTGGCTGTTGGGTTCTTCTTTTCGAAGGTTCTCACGAAGTTTCTCTCTTTACCTCAAAGTTTCATATGGTCAACGATAATCATCCTGTCGCTCGTTGGGAGTTACGCCATAAACAACAGCGCATTTGACCTCATGATCGTGTTCCTGTCAGGTGTGTTGGGTTTCCTTTTCAGACTCCTCGATGTGCCACTGGGTCCAATCGTACTTGCCCTGATACTCGGCCCGATGGCAGAAGCCAACATGAGAAGAGCACTGATACTGAGTGGGGGCAGCTTCACCACTTTCTTCACCAGGCCCATCTCCTTGATCTTGTTGATCCTCTCTGCGGCATCGTTGCTCACATCTGTTATCAGGAAACGAAAATCGTGAATGGAGGAGATAACTTGTTGGAGAAATTGCTCGATAGTAAAATCTTGATAGTCATTCGCGGCTTGAACTTGAGAGAAGCAATGGATCTGTGTGAGATACTCTTGGAAAACGACCTGAGGTTCGTGGAGGTGAGCTTCTCTGAAGAAGACGCAGACGAGGTGCTGAAGACGTTGAAAGCACACTTTGACGGGGAGCTCTTCCTCGGCGCAGGAACCATATTCGATGAAAAGAACTACCGAAAAGCTCTCGCAGCGGGCACCGACTATGTCTTAAGTCCGGGTTTGAGCCCCAAGGTGGCAGAACTTGCAAAAAAGGACTGCATAGCGTACATTCCAGGTGTGTTCACATCCACCGACATTCAAAACGCGTTGGAAATGGGGTTTGACGTTCTCAAGTTGTACCCTGCGGATTTGAATTTGTTGCGATCTTATCGAGGACCTTTTCCGAGGGTGAAGTTCATCCCGTTCGGTGGCGTGACGGATGAAAATATAGCTCAATATCTTTCCTGCGGTGCTTCAGCTGTAGGTATAGGCTCTTACATAGCGAACAAGAAGCTCTTACAGGAAAGAAAACTCGCGGAGCTGGACGATCGGATAAAAAAGGTAAAACATCTGATTGGTGATTCGAATGGATCTTGCCATTGACATAGGTGGTACGAAGACCTTCGTTGCCACTTTCGATGAAGAAAGTCTTGTCCCACACGAAATATTTCAGTTCCTCACAGAATCTCACAGAGGTTTTGAAGACTTTCTGCGCAGACTCACTGAAACGGGCAAGAAACTCTTGGTCGGTGATCAACCCAATCGGTGGTGCATTTCCACGGCGGGAGTCGTCGACGATGATGGCAACGTTCTATGGTCACCGAATTTGGGCTGGAAAAACTTGCCGTTGAAGCAAGCCGTTAGCAGGTTCTTTGGCGATAAAGGCTTTGTGGAGAACGATTGTAATGCTGCTGCGTACGCTGAAGCTTGGGTGCGCGGATCTAAGAACTTGGCTTACGTGACGGTGAGCACGGGCATAGGCATGGGTTTGGTCTTGGAAGGGAAGGTCTATCGTGGTTCACACTACGCAGCGGGCGAGATAGGTCACACGATCGTGGACGAAGAAGGACCCGTCTGTAGTTGTGGTAGGAAGGGATGTCTTCAGGCTATTTCTTCTGGGAGAGGCCTGGAAAATTTGATTCAGTCGATCACTGGAGAAAGACTCAGGTGTGAGGACATCTTCGAAAAGGCAAGAACAGGGCTCGAACCGTACTTCCAAGTGGTTTTTCGCGGTGCGAAGGTCTTGGCAAGGTTCTTGACGAACATCGTGGATGCTTTGGACATAGAAGTTCTCGTGCTCGGTGGTGGACTCACAAGAAATGAATTTTACAGGAACGTATTGGTAGAATACGTACAGAGAAACTACTACGCGACCCCGAGTAAAAAGATTTCGGTGGAGTTGCCTCAGGTTCAGCCGAATCCAGGAGCTGTCGGAGTGCTTTTGCTCTCTCGTCAACGCTTCGGAGGGACCGTATGAACAGCGAGTACAGAAAGAAGATTCAGAGAGTTTACTCAAGACTCACGCGGAGTCAAAGAAAAGTGGCGGAGTTCATTATCGATAATCCATCCAAAATCACATTGATGAGCGCAGATCAATTGGCCAAGGCTTCCGGTGTTGGTGAGGCAACGGTCATAAGGTTCGCCCGCATTCTGGGCTACAAAGGATACTCCGATATGAAAGCAGAGTTCCAGCGTGCGTTGATCGACAACTTCACCTCTTCGAAGAAGGTTGAGGAGGGTTTGAAGAGTGTTTCTTCTGAAACTGTACTCGATGAACTTTTGAAAACTCACATAGCCGTTTTTCAGAACATGAACGTCGCGGAACTGACAAGAAGTTTGAAGAACGCAGCCAAGATCATCTTTGAAGCGAACGACGTTTATGTTTTCGGTGAAGGAGCGGCACTGGTGCCAGCCATGGAACTTTCATTTTGGCTGAACAGGTTCGGCAAAAAGACCTGGCTTTTCGGTACGACTGGTCGTTCGTTTTTCGAACACGTGGTGAACATAAGGAAAAACGACGTTTCGATTGGGTTCGCTTACCGAAAGATCAACTTCGAACTGAGGATACTGTTCTCTGAAACACGAAAAAGGGGCGGAAAGAATATATTGTTCACCGATCGGGCACTCAATCAACTGTGCGAACTGGCTGACGAGATAATCGTCACAGATCGGGGAGGCATTGGAAGCTACCGTTCGATGGCTATACCTGTCATCATGTCAGACGCGTTGCTCTTCGAGTTCGCGGTCATCAGCGAGGCGAGCCTCGAAAATCTCAGAAATCTCGAAAGGATTCGCAGAGAGTACGGTTACGAGTGAGCTCCGTCACGAACTCATCAATACAAAAAACACGCAACCTGGTGCGAATCGTCGACTGCTTTGAGTTGTGGTATCTGCTCTGTGCAGATCTTCATGGCGTAGGGACATCTACTGGCGAAAAGACAGCAAGCCGGTGGATCTATGGGCGAAGAGATCTCACCCTGGATGGGTTGAATGTTTCGAAGTTTTCTCAGCTTGGGGTTGGGAACTGGCACAGAGGATATCAGCGCCTTCGTGTAAGGATGAAGTGGGTTTGCGAACAGTTCGCTCGAGTTCGCCAGCTCGACGATCCTTCCAAGATACATCACCGCGATGCGGTCTGAGATGTATTTCACGACGGCTAAATCGTGTGCGATGAAGATGTAAGTGAGATTGTACTGCCCTTTCAGCGACATCAGAAGGTTTATCACCTGCGCCTGCACCGAGACATCCAACGCCGAAACGGGTTCATCACAGATCAACAGCTCAGGTTTGAGAATCAGCGCCCTCGCTATGCCTATGCGCTGTCTTTGACCACCTGAAAATTCGTGAGGGTATCTTGAAAGGTATTCAGGCCTCAATCCCACACTCTTCATCATTTCGATGGCCATGTCTTTTTTCTCGTTCTGGCTCAACGTTGGATCGGTCAAACCTTCCGTGATTATCTGAAGAACGGTCATCCTCGGGTTCAAAGAGCTGTACGGATCTTGAAAGATCATCTGGATCTTCTTTCTAAAAGGTTGAAACTCGCCCGGCTTCAAAGAGAACAAGTCGATCCAATCTTCTGAATCTCTGTACAGAAACTTACCTGAAGTTGGTTCGTAGACCCTCACCATCAACCTTCCAAGGGTGGTTTTGCCACAGCCCGATTCTCCCACGAGCCCGAAGGTCTCTCCGCGGAAAACGTTGAAGGAAACATCGTCAACTGCTTTTAGATGAGACTTCTTCCCAAAACCTTTCTTGATGGGAAACCACTTGCTGACACTTGAAAGCTTGACGAGTTCTTCCACTGTTCATCACCGTCCGCGTACAACCAGCACTTCACAGAGTGCGTTGGACTGATCGACACCCGCTCAGGTTCTTTCTCCTTACAGACATCCATTTTGAAGCTACACCTTGGATG
>Ga0308398_1000382_pt1 | contig 28464 bp, 21 predicted proteins | sample Hotspr20SampleT9_FD_202360 | JGI IMG/M metagenome (GOLD analysis project Ga0308398, IMG submission 202360) | Hot spring phototrophic mat microbial communities from Mushroom Spring, Yellowstone National Park, Wyoming, United States - 20051001_T9 ...
GTTGATCCCTACCTTTTCCCCGCAAGGGGACGGAAACTATAGGGATCCGGTGGATCCCTGGTTAGGTCGGGGGTTGCTCTGCCCAGAAGGGATCCCTAGCGCAGGAAGCGGGCCAACAGCAGCAGGCCGAGGCCGCCGAAGAGGATGTTGAAGCTCCAGGCTGCCGCCCAGGGGGGAAGGGCTCCTGCTTCGCCCAGGCTGCGAGACACACTCAGCACCACGTAGTAGGCAAACACCAACAGGATCCCGAAGACGACACCCCCATAGCGGCCCACCCGCCGCGCAGTGGTGGATCCCAGGGGAAGGGAGATCAAGACGGCAAAAAAGCTGGCCAAGGGCAGGGAAAAGCGCATGTGGAACTCGGTGCGCAGGGGCTGGGTATTGAGGTTGGAGCGGGCCAGGCGGGAGATGCGCTCCGCCAGCTCCGGCAGGCTCAGCTCGTTGGGCGGAACCGGCGGCTGCATCAGGGCGGCCAGATCTTGGGAGACCTCTAGCGGCTTGCGGTCGAAGGGCTCTTCGGCCAGGCTGAGGCCGTCAGGGCCGTAGCGGTGGGTCACCCCTTCGCTGAGGGTCCAGTCCAGGCCATTCCACACCGCCTGGGCCGCCAGGGTCACCTCTGCCAACTGGTACTTGCCCCCCGGCAAGGGATCCACCTGCAAGATGGTGACATCCTGCATGGTGTTCAGCCGCGGATCCACCTGGCGGATGAAAAACCAGAGGTTGTCTTCCGTCCCGCCAACCCGGGCGGTTCTGAAAAAGACGTCGTATTGCACCGGGGTGGTGGCCCGGGCCAGGAGCGCCTGCTGGTCGATCTGGCGGATTTCTCGTTTGCTGGCCGGCAGGAGCACGTTGCTGATCCAAAAAGCGCTCAGGCTCATGAGCAGCCCCACCAGCAACAGGGGACGAAAAATGCGCGTAAACGGGATCCCGGCTGCCCGCATGGCGGTAATCTCGCTGTTGCCGCTCAGCTTGCCCAAGGTGAGCATGGTGGCAAAAAAAGCGGCGATGGGCATGCCCAGCAGCACCATCTCCGGCAGATCCAAAATGAGAAGGCGCAACACCGTCAGGGGCGGCACGGATCCCTCGACCAGCCGCTCGGCCAAGGTAAAGAGCCGGCCTGCCAAAAGCAGCAGGGTTCCCCCAGCTATACCGGCCAGCACCGGCGTGAGCATCTGCCCAAACAGGTAGCGCTCCAGCAGCCAGAACTTGGTGAGCAAGCGGGCCATGTCCAACAATTGAGGGATTGGGGCTATTTCAGGCTAGCTTGAACGGTTCTCCGGCAGGCCCTCACCCCCAGCCCCTCTCCCAGAGGGAGAGGGGAGCTGGGATCAACTCACAAGCTGTTTCATGGCTGTTTGCCATGACCATGGCAGCGCTGGCGTTGAACCCAGGTTTGCCGGCCATTGGCTCTGGATCAAGGCCTCCGGGAGGCCGGCGGCTCGGCAGGAGGGGGTAAGGGCTCGGTTTCGCCGCCGGGATCCAAACGGCTGGCCGAGGAGTTGAGGGGAAGCGGGGGCTCAGGATCCAGCTTGGCTCCCCAGGCGGCCAGGTAGGCTCTTTGTTCGGGGGAAAGGCGACGCACCCGGCGAAAGTCCGCGCCGGCCACGATGGCGCCGGCGTAGGCCCCGCTTTTAAAATCGGGCTTTTTTCCTGGCTGAGCCGGAGAAGCCGTCTGCAGGGATCCCACAAACAAGAGGGCGCGGTAGAGATCGGCGCCGCGCAGGTCGGCATTGCGCAGGTTGGCCCCGCAGAGGTTGGTGTGGCTGAGGTCGCAATCCCGCAGGTTGGCTCTTTCCAGGCTGGCCTCGCTGAAGTCCACCCCCCGCAGCAGGGTGCCATGCAGGTCGGCCCCTTCCAGCATGGTGCCCAGATTCACCACCCGGATCCCGTTGAGGCGATCCCGCTGGTAGCCGCCTTTGCCGTCCAGGATGGGCCGGCCCAGGTGTTCGTCGCGGCGCAGGGGGCTAAGCAAGTTAGCGGTGGAGAGGAAGCGCAGGATCTTGGCTTTGCCAAAGCGATCCACGCCGTTGAGGAGCGCCGCCGTGCGCCCGGCCGCAATGGCCCGCTCCAGGGGCCAGTCGTCCAACTGCCCGTCAGGGGAGAGAACCAGGTTGGAGATGCCCTCGAAGTAGGCGTCGATGGTCTGCTGCTGGGTGATGATGTTCTGCTGGATGGTGAGGTCGCGGGAGATGACGTACTGCCGCCAGGCGATGTAGGCGGCCAGGAGGGCGATCAGGATCTGACCTGTAGCCCCGAACACCTCGCCCAAAGCCCCGATGGCCTCCCAGCTCAGGGATCCCAGGGCCGAGGAGGCTCCACTCCAGACCAATCCTCCCATCACCGCCAAGCCGAGAGCTGCTGCCGCCCACCCCAGGCTGGGCCAGGTGGTCAGCCACTGCCAGAGGTCGCGCCCGATCTGCACCCAGAGCGGCTGCCCCCACCAGCCGGCCAGGCCCAGCCAAGCCAGCACCGCCCCCCAGCCCAGGGCCGGCTGCCCTGCCCACTGGCCCAGCAGCAGCAGCAGGGCTGGGATCCCCAACAACAGCAGGTTGAGCAGGGGGCGCCCAGACGAGAGGGAAGCCAGCGGCAACTCTTGGGAGGAGCCTTCGCGGGCAAGGGCTTCGTCGGTCATGGCAAGGGTATACTCTAGGGGTAGCGTTGGATCTACAAAAAGAAGCCTGCATCAGTCCGTATTTGGAGTTGGGGAAGAGGGCAGGATCCTGCCTGTCAGGTTTGGTAGGATAGCCTCGACCCTCCTTCTTTCTCTGGCCCAGCCTGGTGTGGGGATGACTCCTATGATCTCTTCCTTATCGTTCATCCGTCTGCAGAAATCCGGCGAACACCAATTTACAGCAGTCCTGCCTGACTTGCGGTTGCAGCGTCACGGCTCCGCGACGCTGACGCGACTGGCCACCTCTTTGCTGTTGAGCACCAGCTTACTGCTGGCGGCAGGAAGGGATCCCAGTTGGGCGCAAACTTCCCTGGACACCGGCCTTTTGGAGAAGCAGGCCCTGCCCCAAGCGCCGCCGCTGCCGGACGACCGCCCCGCCATTTTTGTGGATGCCGCCAATGGCAGCGATACCCAAGGGGATGGATCCCGCAACAACCCCTTCAAGACCATCACCCATGCCATCAGCCGGGCGCCAGCCGGCAGCATCATCCAGCTTCTGCCGGGGGTGTACAGCGCAGAAAGCGGCGAAGTCTTCCCCATCCGCCTCAAGGCCGGCCTTATCTTGCGCGGGGACGAGTCCACCTTGGGAGAGGGCTACCTGATCGATGGCGGCGGCACCTACATGAGCCCGACCTTGGCCCGGCAAAACGTTGCCCTGCTGGCAGAGACCGGCTCAGAGGTGCGGGGGGTTACCCTGCGCAACCAGGGTCGGCGCGGCTACGCCCTCTGGGTAGAATCGGCTTCCCCGCGCATTCTCAACAACAGCTTTGTGGGCAGCATCCACGACGGCATTTTCATCGCCGGCGCCTCCAACCCCTGGATAGAAGGCAACCGCTTCTACAAAAACGGGGCCAACGGCATCTCCGTCTTGGGCACCTCCCAGCCCACCATTGTCAACAACCTCTTCCAAGAGACCGGCTTTGGCCTCACCATCGACCAGCGCTCGGCGCCGATTGTGCGCAACAACCGCATCCTGCAAAACCGCACCGGCATTGTGGTCGGCGGCAGCGCCCGTCCCATCCTGCGCAACAATCTCATTGCCCGCAACCTGGAGACTGGCCTGACAGCTATCACCACCGCCCAGCCAGATTTGGGCACGGCTTCGGATCCCGGCAACAACATCTTTGAGGGGAACGGCCAGTACGACATCCACAACGCCACCCGCGGCCTGCGCCTCAACGCCAATGGCAACCAACTGGCCGGCAAAACCAAAGGGGAGCTGGATCTGGCCGGCCAGACCACGGTGGCTGCGCTGCCCAGCAACGCCCCGCCACCCATTGCGGCAGGCGGCTTGACGCTGCCCACAACTCCGCAGGCCGAGCCTCCGGCTCCCAGCAGGGATCCCCAGCCGGCGGCGGCCTCTCCCACCTTGCCGGTGGTGACGGTGCCCCAATCGACTGCCCCCGTTCCCCCTCCTGCAGCGGGATCGGGAGGGCGCATTTTGCCCAGTGCCCCCCCTCAGCCGGCAGGCGCTCAACCCCAGGAGTTTGTTGCCGTCCCCTTCACCCCCGATGGCTCCACCACGCCTGCCCAACCGGTTGAGCCTGCTCCTGCCACTCCCGTCCGCCAGCAATCTGTGGCTCCTCTCACGGATATTACTACCCTCCTGCCACCCCCGGCTCGCCGACAAGCGGGCAGCAGCCCAACAACCCCCCCTGTTCCCGTTGCCGCGGCTCCAGAACCGGCGGTAGCCCCAGCAGAGTCGGCCACCCGCTTTCGTGTGCTGGTGACCCCCAAGGGCAGCGACGATTTGCAGCGGCTGCGGCAGCTCGTCCCCGAAGCGGTGGAGACCGTGTTCAACGGCAGGAGGGTGCTGCAGGCCGGCCTCTACGACAGCCGCAGCCAGGCCCAGTCAGTCTTGGATCGGCTGTTGGACGCCGGCTTTGACGCGGTGGCGGAGATGATCTTCCGTTGACCTCACTGCCCAGGGATCCCCCCCGGCAGGATAGGAACTCCCCAGCAGGGAATGTATGATGCCTAGCACGGCTTTTTCCAGAGCAATGGGGAGGAAAGCCGTGCCGTCAGGTTGTCCTGGGGATCAGCCAGGGCAAGCAATGGGGAAAGTCCGGTGCAAATCCGGCGCTGTGCCGCAACTGTGATGGGCTGAGGCCCTCAGTCAGGATGCCCGCCTGCGGCTTTGGCTCAAAGCTTAGCCCTTCCGCGTCGCACGGAAGCAGGAGCAACCGGATGAAAGTAACTGTATGTCTCAGCCTTGGGCTGGGGATCTTGAGTTTGGGGATCCCGGCCTGGGGGCAGGCAATCTTGGATACCGGCCTCAGCGCCGAGATTTTGAATCAACCCGTCACCACCCCGTTTCGCCGTCCCGGCCTGCTGCGAGAGTCTTCCCGCCCAGTCTATGTCATCACCCGCCAGCAGATGCGCCAGCAAGGGGCAAGGACGGTGCAGGAAGCCCTGCGCTACTTGCCCGGGATCCTCAGCGATGGCACAGCGGGAACTCAGTTGGGAGCTCTTAGCTCTCAATTCATGCGAGGGGCGCGAACGGCGCAGGTATTGGTGCTCTTGGATGGCCGCCCTCTCAACGATCTGGGTTTTTTCGGGGGGTTTGACCTCTCCCAAATCACCACCGATGTCGTCGAGCGAATTGAAGTCTCCCCCGGCGGCGGCTCTACCCTGTACGGCTCAGACGCCGTTGGCGGCGTGATCAACATCGTCACGGTGGAGCCGCAGCCAGAAACGGAGACGGTGCTGGAAGCGGCGGTCGGCAGCTACGGTCTCAATGAGCAAGGGATCCAAAGTCGCGGCCAAGCCCAGGATCTGGGCTGGGTGCTCAGCTATCGCCGTCTGCAAAGTAACAACGACTTTCCCTTTGCCATTGAGCGGCTGGGCAAGTCAGGCAGGCGGGAAAACTCGGCGGTGGAGTACCACAACTTGCAGGCCAAGCTCACCTGGCAACTGGCCGAAGATCAAGTCCTAACAGCCAACGCCCTCTACCTCAACAAAGCCTTTCGCGTGCCCGGCAGTGTAGAGTTTCCCTCTCCCGACGCAGAGCAAAACACCAACGATCTGCTGCTGGATCTCAGTTGGCTGTGGACTCAGGAAACAGGATCCCTGCAGGCAAGAGTCTTTTTGGACGATCTCAACTACCGCTTCAGCGCTCCGCAAAGCCAGGGATCCCGCGACGTCATCTTGCGCAATGGCTGGGGATCCCAGCTTCAATATGCTTGGCAGGCCGGCGAAAACCTAGAGGGAGTTTTGGGGGCAGATTATCGCTCTATCTCAGCCCGCAATACGACTTTTTCTTTTGCCAGGGGTTCTGCCAATATCAACTACGACGATACGGTTAACCAGGGGGCCCTGTTTGCCCGCCTGGACTACAGCCCGGATCCCCAGTTCCACCTCGACCTGGGCATCCGTCAGGACTTCAGCAGTTTGGCCAACGGCTCGGCCACCTCGCCGGCTGTGGGGATCCGGTGGGCAGTTGCCGAGGGAACTACCTTGAGGGCCAGCTACGCCGGCAGCTTTCGCACCCCCTTGATCTCGGAATTGTTCTTTCGGCTGCGCGGCTTTTTTGAAGTGGATGGCAACCCCAATCTCCGCCCAGAGCGAGGGGAGAGCTTGGACATCGGCCTGGATCAAACCTTGGGAGATTTTGGCCTGCTGCGCTTAACTTTTGCCCACAACCGCATCCGCGATGGCATCACCTTTGTCAGCCTTGGGCCGCGCCGGGGAACCTATGAAAATATCGGGCTGGTCGAATATACCGGCCTGGAAGCGGCTTTAGATTTGCGTTTGGGGGAAAACTGGACGCTTTTTGCCAACTATACCCTCAATGATCCCATCATCCGCGCTGCCCTTAACCCGGCCACAGTTGGCAAAGAGCTAGCCTTTGTAGGAGCCGATAGCTTCAATCTAGGCCTAAGCTACCGCCACGAGCAGGGCTGGTACGGCTCGATTTTGGTCCATCACATTGGGAGCTTTTTTACCAACAATGCCAATACGGAATCCCTGCCAGGCTACACCACCGTGGCTCTGCGCGGCGGGATCCCGTTGGCTGAGGCCCTGAGCCTAGAGTTGGGGATCGACAACCTGCTGGATGAGCAGTATGAAGTTTTCCCCGGCTATCCCGGAGTTGGCCGCACGCTGAGGGTGAACTTGCGGGGGCAATTTTAGCGATATCCCAGGCTGTTTTTAACTCTCCGGCTGACCACTTTTAGCGAGAACTTTCCAAGTTGATTGTCTGCTTTACGGTTTAGTTTGGATGCAACTTATGGCGATCTCAACCAACTCTCTATCTCCTAACTTTTCTCCATCGACAACTTCGGCTCAAGCTGAGGCCGAACATTACCTCTGGATCTGCACCACCTGCGGATCTCGCTGGGTGAACGGCCAAAAAGAAGGGACTAGCAAAGGAGAAATGCTCCTGGCCGCCTTGCAATCGCAAGTGCTCAATTCCCAATTGCACCTGAAGCCAGTTGCCTGTATGAGCGGCTGCAGCCATGCCTGCGTGATTGCCCTAGCAGCCCCGGGGAAGATGACCTATGTCTTTGGCGATCTCGATCCAAAAGATGTAGAGCCAATCTTACAAACGGCGGAGCTGTATTTGACAAAGCCCGATGGGATCCTGCCCTGGGCAGAGCGCCCCATCAAAAAGGGGGTGATTGCCCGCATTCCGCCAATCCAATAGGAGCAACCTATGGCCGCTTTCAGTCCCTGGATCACGCCCTTAAACCAGACTTGGCAAGAGGTTTTCCCCACCGGCTGGACAACCGTTTACGAAGGGATCCCGGCTCACATCGACTGTCTTGGGCCATTGCTCTATGAGCTCTTTCAGGAGCGCTGGGCCGAGATCCAAGTGGGCCAGGTGGTGGAGGGAGGAGTGCTGGAGGCGGCCTTCAAGGATCCCCCTGCTCTCTGTGTGCTCTACGACGGCTATTTGACCGTGGCCACCGAAACTTGGCATTTGCACCTGTGTCTAGAAGAGCACCAGGGCGGCCCCTACAGCAGAACTCCACCTGAGCTGCGCCGCAAAAGATTGGTCGGCCGCGCCGCCCTCTATCGCCGCCTCAATCCGCAGGGCCAGCCTCGCCAATGGGGGATCCAATTTTGGAACGGAGCAGAGGAATCGCTGCTGCAGATCTTTTTGCCCAGTCCCTTTTTGGGGCCAGGAGAAGACTACCTGCCCGAAGGCAAAGCCGACTATCAGAAGCTCTCCCTTTATGAACGCCTGCGGGCCATTTACGTCGAGGGAAAAGAGCGGATCCCGTATGAAGATAACCCCCTCAAGCGGCCCTATTTGGCGGTTTGCCGTTCCAGCCGCTGCTATCCTTCTCGCCACTATCAGCCCGTTGTGGAAGCTCTGCAATCGGCCCTGCGGGAAGCCAATTTGGATATTCAGGTCATTACTTCCGGATGCCTAGAAGTCTGTCAACAAGGGCCGGTGGTTTTTTACTCCGGAGATCGCACCTGGTACAAGCGGGTTACCCCCCAAGTAGCGCGGCAAATTGTCCAGGAGCATCTGCTAAAGAACTGCCCCTTGAAAGCTCACCTTTTTCCTGGAGATTAGCCTATGGTTAGCCTACAAGCTCTTGTCCAGTCCATCCCCAAGCCTCGCCGCGGGATCCCAGAAGTAATTTGGATCCAAGCCAGCCGAGATCTAGCCCAAGGTCGATTTTGGCCCAGCCTATTTACCACCATCGGCTGCCTGAGCAACATTGCCTATACCTGCACGCTTCCTTTTGTAACTGTTGGCATCATCGCGGGCACCACGTTAACTCGCCAAAGGGCAATTATTAGCGCTTCGATGATTTGGCTGGCCAACCAAATCTTTGGCTACACCTGGCACAACTATCCCCGTACACCTGATTCTTTTGCTTGGGGGTTGGTCTTGGGGATCGGCACGGTGGGGGTCGCTTTTGCTGCCGGCTACCGACCTCTGTTTTCTCAGTCCAAACCTATTAGGCCAAGGCAATTGCTGCTGAACTATCTTTGGATCCCAGCCATGCTGATCCTAGGGTTCCTTGCTTTTGAAGGGCTGATCTTGGCAGCCGGCCTGGTTCTGGGCGGAACGGAGGGCTTGACCCTGCCCATCTTGGCCAAGATCTGGCTGGACAACTGGCTGTGGACGGGATTTTGGCTTGGGATCCACGCGCTGCTGGCGTGGGACAGAGGACGCCGGTTGTGGTGGGAGAGGGGAAACTTCGCTGATCTGGAGCATCCCTAAGGGAGATCCAGGCCACAATGGGGGTGACCTGTGCCAGAAGGGATCCCTTTGCAGCCTGCTCAACTCGATTGTGGCGGGAGCGCTTTCCGCCTGTCTCTCCTTTCTCCTTGCCAGCGTCTGCTGCTGTTTAGCGGCAAGGGGGGCGTAGGCAAAACCACCCTCACCTGTGCCCTGGCCCGTCACCTGGCCCAGGCGCAACCAGAGCGCCGTCTGCTGCTCCTGTCCACCGATCCGGCCCACTCCCTGGGGGATGTGCTGGGGATCCCGGTGGCCGACGTTCCCCAGCCCCTGCCGGATTGGCCCAACTTGCAGGTGCGGGCTCTCCAGGCCGAGGTGTTGCTGCAGGATTTCAAGCAGACCTACGGCCCGGCTCTGGAGCTGATTGCCGAGCGGGGCAGTTGGCTGGCCAAGGAAGATCTCCTGCCCCTTTGGGATCTGGACTGGCCGGGGGTGGACGAGCTGATGGCCATCTTAGAGGTCAACCGGCTGCTGGCGGGCCAAGAGGTGGATACAGTTATCCTGGATACCGCCCCCACCGGCCACACCCTGCGGCTGTTGGAACTGCCCGACTTTCTCGACAATTTGCTGGCGGTGTTTGCCACCTTCCAGGCCAAGCACCGCGAGGTTGTCCAATCCCTCACGGGCGCCTATCGACCGGATGAAGCCGACGCCTTCCTGGCCCGCTTGCAGAGCGAGCTGGAGGGGGGCAAAGCCCGCCTCACCGACCCGGAGAGCACTGCCGCCTGGCTGGTGCTGATCCCGGAGCCGTTGAGCGTGGCGGAGACGCGCCGCTTTTGTCAACAACTGCAAAGCCGCCGGGTGCCCATTGGCGGCCTGTTGGTCAACCAGGTGTTGTTGGGAGCCAGCGGGAGAGCGTCGTCTGGGATCCCGCCGTCCCCCCTCTACCTGGCCCGCCAGCAGGAACAGCGGCGCTGGCTAAAAGCGCTCCAAGAGGAGCTGCCTGGCTATCCCATCTGGGTTTGTCCCTATCAACTGGAGGAGCCCATTGGGCCGGCGGCCCTGGACAAGCTGGTGCAGCAGCTTCGTCCCTTGCCAGAGGTGCTGCTGCAGTTGGAAGAGATTCCCGCTAGCCCAGGGGAGCCTGTCGGCGGGATCCCCTCCCCCCCAAGGGTGGCCCTGCCAGATTTTTTGGCCCAAGGGATCCGCCTGCTGCTGGTGGGAGGCAAAGGCGGGGTAGGCAAGACCACGGTGGCCGGGGCGCTGGCCTGGAACTTGGCCCAACGCCATCCCGACCGGCAGCTCTTGCTGGTCTCCATCGACCCGGCCCACTCGCTGGGGGATCTGTTCGGGGTGAAATTGGGGCAAGATCCGCTGCCGCTGCTGCCCAATTTGCTGGGGCAGGAGATCGAGGCGGCGGCAGTGCTGGAGCGCTTCCGGCAGGAGTACCTGGAAGAGGTGGCGGCCATCTTGGCCGGCGAAGGGACGGCGGGGGTGGAGGTTCAGTACGACCCGCAGGCCTGGCGGCAGCTTTTGCAGATGGCTCCACCGGGCCTGGACGAGGTGATGGCCCTGCTGACGGTGCTGGAGCAGGAGGCCAGCGGCCAGTTCAACCTGGTGGTGGTGGATACAGCCCCCACCGGCCATCTCCTGCGCTTTTTGCAGATGCCGCAGGCCCTGGAAGGTTGGGTCAGCCTGGCCCTGAAGCTGTGGCTAAAGTACCGCGACGTGGTGGGCCGGCCAGAATGGGCGCAGCGGCTGCGGGATCTCTTAGGCCAGGTGCGGCAGCTCCGGCAGCGGCTGCGGGATCCCCAGTTTGTTAGCTTTATCCCCGTCTTCAACCCGGAGCAGGCGGTTCTGGCGGAAACCGAGCGCCTTCTGGCGGAACTGGATGCCCTGGGGATCCCTCATCCCTACGCCGTTCTCAATCGGGTTTGGCTGGAGGAGGCCACCCCCTTTGGTGCAGCGCTGCGGCGCCGCCACCAGGCCATCTTGGCCCAGTTGCCCCAGCGATTCTCCCAGCAGGCCATTGTCACCGTCCCTTTTCTGCACCCGCCCAGCTTGCAGGCCGTTGGCGCCTACTTGCTGACTCCTGAGGACCCTGCCTTGCCGGTGCCAGAAGTCTCAACCTAGGGCCTGGGAGAGCCGCTAGTCTGGAAAAGGGGCTAGTGCAGCCCCTTCCTTCTGCTGCTTTTGCCTATGTTGTTCAACCTCCCCCTGCAAGCCATTCCCCTGTTCTCCATCGCAGCGGCCATCCTGTTGGTGTACCTGCCCATGGGCGTGGTGGGCTATGCCCGCGCCCGCGTCGGTTATGACCCGCATGCGCCGCGGGCGATGTTCGACCGGCTGCCTCCCTACGGCCAGCGGGCCACCTGGGCCCATGCCAACGGCTTTGAGGCCCTGGGCACCTTTGCGCCGTCAGCCCTGATAGCCTACGTCACCGGCCCCCACCCGGATCCCTGGCTGTTTGGGCTCAGCGGCGACGAAGGGGTGGCCCTGCTCTGCGGCGTTTTCTTGCTGGCGCGGCTGCTCTACAACTTCTTCTACATTGGCGACATTCCTATCGGGCGCTCCCTCTCCTTCTTGGTCGGGTCGCTGGCCACGCTGGGCCTGCTGCTCATCAGTCTCTTGCCGTTTCTGGGCCAAAACCTGGCCTAGACCTGCAGTCTTAGGGAAGATAGGGCCACCCCAGCCCGGTGGGCCACCACCACGCCAATGGCCTCTAGGTAGGAGCTAACGGCCACATGCGGGATCCCCAACTGGCGGGGGTGGACCTGCATCACCGTGGCGTTCTCTTCGACAGCGATAAACAATGGCGGGCGGGGGCGGCTAGCTAGGTAGAGCAGGCCGGGGCCGCCAAAGGCAGTGGCCGGGGCAATGACGCTGTCCACCTGCTCCGCGGTCAGGTCGCCCGGCTGGGGAGGATCCCCCCTCTTGACAAACTGGGGGGCATAGCTCAGCCCCGCCAAAACGGAGGGCAGGAAGGTAAACCCCACCTCTTCGGCGGCGGCGCGGGGGTGGACCGGCTTAGGGGCGGGATCGGGGTAGAAGGCGGGGGCGTGGGCACAGGGGATCCCCAGCTCTCGCACCACCAGGTGGCTGAGGATGGCCTCGGCCCCAGCCAGGGGATCGACCCCCTGCCCCTGCTCGTACCGGCTGAAGTCCAGATCGTCGGGGAAGCGGGCCACCACGGCAAGGGCCTCGGCTCCCGCGCAGAGCAGCTCGCGGGCGGCCTCCAGGAGCGCCTCGGGATCCTCCAGGGATCCCTGGCTGGCCCCGGCAGGGGAGAAGCTGACGGCAACGCCCAGGGGTCGAGGAGTCAAGCGCAAGGGGCCGATGTCCAGCCCCAGCGTGGCCTGGGCGGCCTGCAGAACGTGCAGGTGGCGTTGGCGCAAGTCTTCCGGGATCCCGGCATCCAGCACCACCCCGACGCGGTTTTGCCGCACCGGCCTGAGGAACCACTCCCCGGCACAGAAGCGATCCAGGCCGTACCCTTCCACGTAGAGCACATTCCCCATCGGCCAAAACAGGGTGGCGCCGTTAAGCACATTGGGATGGGTGATGAGGCAGTCGACTGCAGCGGCCAAGGCGCGGGCCACCGGCAGGGCATCGCCGGCAAAGCCACCCACGCGGGCCCCAATGCCCGTGGGAACCAAAAGCAGCGCCGTGTAGGGGCGACCCATTGGCCACTTGGGAGGACTAGACCTGGGACAACAGCTGCTGCGCCAGCGCCTCGGCCCGCCGCACGCAATCGCCCAGGGCCACGCCATCGAGGTAGTTGGCGCATACCCAGATCCCTGGCGTCTGGGAGGCCAGGTGGGCCTGCACCTGGGCTATGCGTTGCCGGTGGCCAAGGGTGTACTGGGGGATGGCGCGGGGCCAGAGACGTTCGCCCAGGTAGACGGGCTCGGCGCGGCGGGTGAGCAGAACCTGGCTGAGCTCCTCGTGGGCAAGTTGGGCCCGCTCTTGAGGAGACAAAGCCGTGAGGGGCGGGATCCCCCGCCGGCGGGCCAAGGCCGCATCGGTGGCGCCGCCCAGGAAGCTGAGGAAGCTGTGGTAGCCCTGGGGAGCCCGCTCTGGAAAAAGGCAGGAGGCCCAGATCGTGCCCAGGGTGCGCAGGCCCTGGGAACGGGGGATGAGGTGGCCAAAGCCCCGCAGCGGCTGGGGCAGGGCCTCTTGGGGATAGGCCAGAGCCACCACCGCCACCGGCGGATAGAGGATCTCGGCCAAGAGCTGGCTGGCCGGGGGGTTGAGCTCCTGTAGCAGCGCGGCAGCCTCGTAGGCGGGGAGGGCCAGCACCACCTGGCGAGCAGCCACCCAGCGGGATCCCTCTGGCGTCTCAAAGCCCACCCAATAGAGCTCTCCCGCCCGCTTCAGCTGCAGCGCTCGCCAGCCCAGCCGCAGGCTGTCGCCCAGCTTTTGGGCTAGGGCCTCTGGCAACTGCTGCAGCCCCTGCCTCAGATTGCCCAGTTGGCCCCGTTTGGGCGGGGGTTGGATGGCCGCAGGAGAAGGCTGGGGTCGTTGGCGCAGAGCCTGCAGGGCGCCGGCAAAGAGGCTGCCATAGCGCTCCTCCAGGCCCGCCACGCGAGGGAAAGCCGCCACGGCGCTGAGCTGATCCGGATCCCCCGCATAAACCCCCGAGGTAAAGGGCTCCACCAGGCGCTCGGCCACTTCGGATCCCAGTTGTCGCCGGAAAAACTGCCGCACCGTTTCCTCGCGTCCTGGCGGCGGCGGGACAAACCCCAACAAGCCCTGCAGAGCCCGCAGCTTGCCGCCCACGCTGAGCAGCCGTGATCCCAGGGCTGCCGCGGGGCTCAGAGGCACCGGCAACAGCGCTCCTTCCCAGTAGATGTAGCGGGGCAGCTTGGCATCGGCCAGCACCAGTTGGTCGGCCAGGCCCACCTCAGCAATGAGGTTGAGCAGGGCAGGGGTGGGGGTAAAGCTATTGGGGCCTTCCTCCCAGCGGTAGCCGTCTTTGGACTGGGTGGAAATGCAGCCGCCGACGCGGGAGCTGGCCTCCGCCAGGAGCACCGCTTGAGGGGATCCCCCCCTAGCCGATAAACCCTGCTGCAGGCGCCAGGCCAGCGTCAGGCCGCTGATGCCCGCCCCAATGACCACCACCTCCGCGTTAAGGGGTTCAGGGGTTGCAGGATTCACTGCCGCTTCCAAGGTGTTTTTCCTCCATCACGTCCGGGGGGCCAATCTTCGTTAGCGCAGTACGCGAAATAGGCTGGGGATCTCGGCCACCTGGGGAAGCTGCTGGATCTCGGCCAGCGCCTGGCGGCAGTCGGCCTCGCGCACGCTGTGGGTGAGGATCACAATCTCCGCCAACTCCTGGTGGCACTCCTTTTGGGTGATGCTCTCCAGGCTCACCCCGTGCCGGCCAAAGCAGGTGCCGATGGCCCCCATCACCCCCGGCCGATCCTGGGCCAGCACTCGCACGTAAAACTCCGACTGCGCCTCTGCCAGCGGCAGCAAGGAGGCAACAGGAGGGGAGGCGGCAAAGCCCCACAGGGGATTGGGCAACTGAGCCCCCGTCTGCAGGTGGGCAAGTAGGATAAGCAGATCCCCGACCACCGCGCTGGCGGTTGGCCCCCGGCCCGCCCCTGGCCCTGAGAGCACCACTTGCCCCAAGGGATCCCCTTGCACCCAGACGGCGTTGTCCACCCCGTGGATGTTGGCCAGCGGGTGGGTAACCGGCAGCAGGGCGGGGTGGACGCGAATATCCAGGGTTGGTTCACCTCCCTGCCCCTCGGCCCTTTGGGCGATGGCCAAAAGCTTAAAAGTATAGCCCCACTCGCGGGCGTAGCGGATGTCGGTGGAGCTGATGCTGCCGATCCCTTCGCAGGGGATGGCCTGTCGCGGTACCGACACCCCAAAAGCCAGGCTGGCCAGAATGGCGATCTTGTCCGCCGCATCCCATCCTTCCACATCGGCGCTGGGATCCGCCTCGGCGTAGCCGCGGGCCTGGGCCTGGGCCAGCGCTTCGGCAAAGGAGCTGCCCTCCTGGGTCATCTGGCTGAGGATGAAATTGGTGGTGCCGTTGACGATGCCCCAGACCGCCTGGATGTGGCTAGCCCGCAGCGACTGTTGCAAAGCCTGGATGATGGGGATCCCACCCCCCACCGCTGCCTCCAGCAACACCGCCACCCTGGCCTGGGCGGCAGCCTGGAAAATCTCCTCGCCATAGCGGGCAATGACCGCCTTGTTGGCTGTGATCACCGGCTTGCCGTGGTCGATGGCCTTTAGGATCAGGCTGCGGGCCGGCTCCAAGCCGCCCATGAGCTCAATCACCGCGTCAATTTCGGGATCCGACACAATCCCCTCTAGGTTCGTGGTCAGGCGCTCGGGCGGGATCGCCACCTGCCGCGGCTTGTCCAGGGAGCGCACCCCCACCGCCGCAATCTCAACTGCCTGCAAGAGGGGGTGAGGAGGGCGCTGTAGAATCTCGACCACGCCCGTGCCGACCGTACCCAGCCCCAATAGCCCAACCCGATAGACCACAGCCGCTCCCTCGGGCCCAAAGACTTTCTTACCTTTACCAGGTTGACACACTCTTGGCCCCCTAGGGCGAGATTTTGGCCATCCATCCCCAAGGGCTTCAGGAGGAAGGCGCGCCGAGCCAGGCGCAGGGATCCCTCGCCGCAGGGGCAGTGCTGGTTTGGAGTTTATGCTGAAGGAGGGATCCCTTTCTCTCATAGCCCTCATGTCCAGAACCTGTACCATCTACCGCCGCGCCCACTTTGCCGCCAGCCACCGCTACTGGCTGCCGGAGCTCTCCGAAGCTGAGAACCTGGCCCGCTTCGGCTCCCACGCCCGCTTTCCCGGCCACGGCCACAACTACGGGCTGGAGGTGGGCTTGACGGGGGAGGTGGATGAGTACGGCATGGTGCTCAACCTCTCCCAGGTCAAGCAGGTAATTCGGGAGCGGGTGATTCAAGAACTGAACTTCGCCTACCTCAACCAAGTCTGGCCAGAGTTTGCCCAAACCCTGCCCACCACCGAGTTCATTGCCTACACCATCTGGCAGCGCCTAGCCGACGCGCTGCCGCTCAGCAGTGTGCGCCTCTACGAAGATCCCCAGCTTTGGGCCGAATACCGAGGAGAAGCCATGCAAGCCTATTTGACCGTTGCCACCCACTTTAGCGCCGCCCACCGCTTGGCCCTCGATCACCTCAGCCTGGAAGAGAACACTGCCATCTACGGCCTCTGCGCTCGCCCCCACGGCCACGGCCACAACTACGGCCTGGAGATTACCGTCAAGGGATCCATCGACCCGCGCACAGGGATGATCGTGGATTTGGCAGCTCTGCAGCGGGTGATTGAGGAGCAGGTGGTGAAGCCCCTGGATCACACTTTCTTGAACAAAGACGTCCCCTACTTTGCCCAGGTGGTGCCCACCGCCGAAAACATCGCCCTCTACGTCCAGCGGCTGCTGACTTTGCCCCTGCGCGAGCTGGGGGTGCAACTGCATCGGGTTCGCCTGCAAGAGAGCCCCAACAACAGCAGCGAAGTCTACGGGGAGTTTCCGCTAGAGGAGCTGGGCGCAGCTACCGCTGCCACCACATACCCCGCGAGCGAGGGCAAGAGGGATCCCTCCGAAGTGGAGCCCCTGGCCGCCGGCAGGGCTGAGCCAGCCGCCTATGCTGGATCTGGTTAAGCTGAGCGGGCAGATTCCCGCCTTTGCCCGCCACCTGCAGCAGGAGTCGAAGGCCAACCAAGAGCGTCTGCGCCTGGCCTTGCAGGAGTTTGCCCGCCTGCAGCGAGAACCCCAAACCTGGCAGTCGCGCTGGGCGGAGTGGAGCTCCCATCTCGCCTTTACCTGCGCCAGCCCCGCCGAGCCGCCGGAAACCTGGGGATCCCTGCCCAAAGTCGAGCCCTTGCAGGGGCCGCACACGGTGGTGGCCACCGACGGCTCCCAGATCCTGCCCAGCCACCACGAGATTGCCTACTGCTCGCTCATCAACATCGGGCGGGTGGCTCTCCACTACGGCACGCAAGAGTGGCCGCTGCTGGACAGCCAGCCCCTGCTGATCTACGGGCAGGAGCCCTTTGCTCAACCTGAGCGATCCAACTCTCTTCCAGGAACAGCCCTCCACCCTCTTCGCCACCGACCCAGCCGATCGCGTAGGCAGGCCGTAGGCCTTGGGGAAGAAGATCGCGGGGAGGGGGGGGAGATTGCGTTGGATGCCGAAGCGGTGCTGGCTTTGCGGCGGGCTCAGGCAGAGCTGGAGGAGCTGGCCCAATTGGCCCTGCCGCTGCCTAGGAGTCGCCCCGTGCTAGCGCTGCTGGATGGATCCCTCATCCCCTGGGGGCTGGAGCCGCTGCCCAAGCCAGCCCAGCGTCCCTGGCTGGATCCCATCCTGGCAACTCTGGAGCAGTTGCGGGCAGCTCGCATCCCCCTGGTGGGCTACATCAGCGCTTCCCGCAGCAGCGAAACCCTCAACTATCTGCGCCTGGGGTTGTGTCCCTACCTGGGCTGCGACTGCTATCGCTACTGCGCCGGCGAGAAAACTCCCCCCTGCCAGCCCTTTGCCCCCCTAGCAGATCGCGTTTTTTGGGGATCCCTGCTGCAGCCGGGAGAGCGCAGCCCCCTCTGGCGCAGTGGCGCCAGCGTCTTGGAGACTTTTGGGGAACACCACATCCACTGCTGTTACTTGAATGTCGGCGCAAACCCTGGGGAGGGATCCCTGCCGGAGATCGCCCGGCTAGAGTTTCCCGCCTGGGTGGCTCAAGACGCCGAGTTGCTGCAGCGGGCCCTGGCCGGAGTGCTAAGCCAGGTGCAAAAGGGCTTTGGCTACCCCATCGCCCTGGCGGAAGCCCACCATCTGGCCGTGGTGCGCAGCGGGGATCGGCAGCGCTTCTTCGCCTTGATCGAGCAGGAGCTGATCCGCGCCGGCCTGCGCCATGTAGCCGTCTCCCGTAAGGAAGCCCAGAAGCGAACCGGCATCGCCTAATTGGTGCCAGTGCTGCAAAACCCTTCCTCCCTACCTCCCCTCTCCCTCAGGGAGAGGGGCTGGGGGTGAGGGCTCCCCCTGGGAGAGGGGCTGGCGGTGAGGGGTTAAAATCACCCTGTCAGACCCAAAACCGCATCGCCTACCGGGATCCCTGGCACCCCAGAAAAGGCTGCAGCCTATTGAGGGGATCCCTGTTCAACGGTTAGGGTTGCCAAGGTGTCCAAATCCTGTCTCTGTTGCCGATATGATGAGCCAAGCCCCTCTGCGCAGCCTCGTCTCTCCCTTAACCTACAACCCCCTCTGGTACAAAGACGCGATCATCTACGAGCTACCGGTGCGCGCCTTTTTCGACAGTGATGGCGATGGCGTGGGCGACTTCCAGGGTTTGACCGAAAAGCTGGACTATTTGCAGGATCTGGGCATCACGGCCATCTGGCTGCTGCCCTTTTTCCCTTCCCCGCTGCGGGATGATGGCTATGATGTTTCTGATTTTACCAACGTTAACCCCGCGCTGGGCACCCTAGAGGACTTTAAAATCTTTCTAGATGCCGCCCACCAACGCGGGATCCGCGTCATCATCGAGCTGATCCTCAACCACACCTCCGATCAGCATCCCTGGTTTCAGCGGGCTCGGCGCGCCGCCCCCGGCACCCCTGAGCGGGACTTCTACGTCTGGAGCGACACCCCGGAAAAGTACAAAGAGGCCCGCATCATCTTTCAAGACTTTGAAACCTCCAACTGGGCCTGGGATCCGGTGGCCAAGGCCTACTACTGGCATCGCTTCTACTCCCACCAGCCGGATCTCAACTACGACAACCCCGCCGTGCAGAAGGCCATCTTCGAGGTGGTGGACTTTTGGTTGAGCATGGGGGTGGACGGCCTGCGGCTGGACGCCGTGCCCTACCTATACGAGCGGGAGGGAACCAACTGCGAGAACCTGCCGGAAACCCACGCCTTCCTCAAGGCCCTACGCAAATACATTGACGAAAGATATCCCAACCGCATGCTGCTGGCAGAAGCCAACCAGTGGCCGGAAGATGCTGTGGCCTACTTCGGCGACGGGGACGAGTGCCACATGGACTTTCACTTCCCCCTGATGCCGCGGCTGTTCATGGCCATCCAGATGGAGGATCGCTTCCCCATCATCGACATCCTGCAGCAGACTCCCCCCATTCCCGAAACCTGCCAGTGGGCCATCTTCCTGCGCAACCACGACGAGCTCACCCTGGAGATGGTCACTGACGAGGAGCGCGACTACATGTACCAGGTGTACGCCAAGGATCCCAACGCGCGGGTCAATCTGGGCATCCGCCGCCGCTTGGCGCCCCTGCTGGGCAACAGCCGCCGCCGCATCGAGCTGATGAACAGCCTGCTGTTTTCTCTGCCCGGCACGCCGGTCATCTACTACGGCGACGAGATCGGCATGGGGGACAACATCTACTTAGGGGATCGCAACAGCGTGCGCACGCCGATGCAGTGGAGCGCCGACCGCAACGCCGGCTTCTCTCGGGCTAACCCGCAGAAGCTCTACCTGCCCATCGTCATCGACGCCGAGTACCACTACGAAACCGTCAACGTGGAAGCGCAGCGGAACAACCCCTATTCCCTGTGGTGGACGATGAAACGGATGATCGCGGTGCGCAAGCGCTTCCAAGCCTTTGGCCGGGGCTCTTTTGAGCTGCTGCACCCGGAAAACCGCAAGGTGCTGGCCTTTATGCGGGCCTACGGCGACGAGCGCATCCTGGTGGTGGCCAACCTCTCCCGCTACGCGCAGTTTGTGGAGCTGGACTTGGCCCACTGGGAGGGGCTGATCCCGGTGGAGATCTTCGGGCGCACGCCGTTTCCTCCCATCGGCCAACTGCCCTATTTCCTGACCCTGGGCCCCCACTCCTTCTACTGGTTTTCCCTCGAGCCGCAGCGACAAACGGAGCGGATCCACCCCAGCCACAGCAAGCCAGAAGAGTTGGATCGCCTGCCTACCCTGCTGGTTCAAAACGGCAGTTGGGAAAGCCTCTTCCAGGGGGAAAGCCAAAAGCAGGTGGAGGCGGTGCTGGGCGACTACCTCTACCGCTGCCGTTGGTTCGGCTCCAAAGCCCGCCAGATCCAGTCGGCCCAGATCTTGGATGCCATTCCCTGTAACCGGGAAGGGGATCCCCCCTTTCGGGGCCAGATTTTGCTTTTGCAGGTCGAGTTTACCGAGGGGGAGGCAGAACTCTACTCTTTACCCGTGGGCTATGCCATCCAGGAGGCGGCCATGCACCTGCGCGTAGAGGCGCCCCAGGCGGCGATTGTCCCTGTGCAAGTGGCTGGGGAGCCGCCGGGCGTGCTGTTCGACGCCCTGGCCGATAAAAGCTTTTTGTCGTTGCCGCTGCAGATCATCGCCCAGCAGGGCCGTCTGCGCCACTCCTCAGGGGAGCTGTGGGCCACCACCTTTGCCCCTTTTGAGTACCACCTCGGCCTGGAACCCCGCATCCTCAAGGCGGAGCAGAGCAACACCTCGGTGGTCTACGGCAGCCAGTACATCCTCAAGTTCTACCGCAAGGTGGCCGAGGGGGTAAATCCAGAGCTGGAGATCGGCCGCTATCTGCTGGAGCACCATCCCCAGGTGCGGGTGCCGCGGCTGTTGGGATCCCTGGAGTATCGCCGCCGCCGTGGGGCGCGGGGCTTTGATCCCGGCGATCAGCCCATCACGTTGGCCATCTTGCAGGAGTACATCCCCAACGAGGGGGATGCCTGGCACTACACGCTGGACAGCCTGGGGCAGTTTTTCGAGACGGTGCTGGTTCATCACGCAGAGGCGGAAGCGGTGCCCGTGCCGCGGGGATCCTTTCTGGAACTCTCGCACCTTCCCTTGCCGGAGCTGGCCTACGCCACCATCGGCAGCTACCTGGAGTCGGTGCGGATCTTGGCCAAGCGCACCGCCGAGCTGCACCTTGCCTTGGCCGCCGACACCGAGAACAAGGACTTTGCCCCCGAGCCCTTCTCCAGTCTCTACCAGCGCTCCATCTATCAATCGATGCGCAATTTGGTGGGGCAGGTGTTTCCGCTGCTCAACAAGCAGATCCCCAAGCTGCCCGAACTGGAGGCTAAGTTGGCCCGCACCGTTCGCGACCAAGAAGGGGGGATCATGAGCCGCTTCCGCCTCATCCTGGAGCGGAAGATCACGGCTTTGCGCACCCGCTGCCATGGGGATTACCACCTGGGCCAGGTGCTGTTTACCGGCAAGGACTTTGTCATCATCGACTTTGAAGGGGAGCCGGCCCGGTCGCTAGGAGAGCGCCGCCTCAAACGCTGCCCCCTGCGGGATGTGGCGGGAATGCTGCGCTCTTTCCACTACGCCGTCCACACCGGCTTGCGCCAGCAATTGGAAAGCGGGCTGGTTTGCGGGGACAAGTGCCCTGACATGATGCGCTGGGCCCAGTTTTGGCACCGCTGGGTCTGCGCCGCCTTCTTGGCCGAATATCTGCAGGTGGCTTCTCAAGGGGCTTTTCTGCCCCGCAGCCCGCAGGAGCTGGAAGTGCTGCTCGAGGCCTACCTGCTGGAGAAGGCCATCTACGAGCTGGGCTACGAGCTCAACCACCGCCCCGAGTGGGTGGAGATCCCGCTGCGGGGGATCCTGCAGTTGCTGGGCATTTCCACCAAGGTCTGAGGGATCCCAGATGTGCGGACGGTTTAGCCTGGCAGTTGCCCCCGAACGGCTGCAGCAGCATTTTCCAATCGAGAGGGGGGCAGTTGGGGCGCTCCAGCCCCGCGACAACATCGCCCCTTCTCAGCCGGTGCTGGCGGTGGTGGCGGGATCCCTGCAGCGTCAGGCAGTCCATTTCCGCTGGGGCTTGATCCCCAGGTGGAGCCAAGCTCCCCAGGCTGGGTGGATCAATGCCCGCGCCGAGACGGTGGCCGAAAAACCCTCTTTCCGCCAGGCCTTTTGCCGCCGCCGCCTCCTGATCCCGGCAGATGGCTTCTATGAGTGGGTCGGCCGGGGCAAGCAGGGGAGGCAACCCTACTGGTTTTACCTAGTGGAGCGACTGTTGACACTCCCACCCAGGGGATTCTTACGCAGCCCACAAAAGAACCCGTAACGGCGTTGTCAAAGCGCCTCTAGACAGTTCCTTCACGCAAAGCCCCAAGGTTCTGCTGACTTTCTTAAGCAGATTGGCGGCAGCATTTGCCTCAGCCTTGACCAACCACCCCTTTGCCGTTTGGTACAGGCCCCGCTTGACACGCTTTCCAGAGGGTCTCCACCCGTCGGGTTTTTCACCATAATTAGGTAGCTCATCTCCATCTAGGAAGCTCGCCTGCGATCTTTACGCCTCCTCTACCTCAATAAACTCAACGCCATAATGCTGACATAATTGCGCAATACGCTCCTTGAACCGACCTGTTGGGACGAAAACAAAGTTTTGGTTAAAACCGCATTCTTGTTTTTGTTCTTTGTTCCAACCGAAGAGGATTCTCCCAATTGAGTGGTGCAAACAGAAGTCAATGACCTTGCGCGCAGCTTTGTGGACCGCATTCTCCGGTTTCCGTAATTCGGTCAAGCTTTTGCAACCAAAACCCCTGCGGCTTGTGAGTCTTGAGCCTAGCCAGCTCCTTTTTGTGCCACTGGTTAAAGGACTTGACTTTGCGGCCATCAATGATGAAGCTGTGCCCTAAGTTGCTAACGCACGTAAGCCAGTTGTTGACTCCGTGGTCAATTGCTAGAGCTTTTCTCGGATCCAGTGATTTGGGCTGGGCAGGCTTGGCATAGACCCACTCCAGCTACAGACTTACACGTCTGTTGTGCGGCGGAGACATACATTGCGATGAAGTGCTTGCTTTGGGTTCTCCCCATCTCAGCGCAAAGCGCACCATAGCTTGCCCATCGCTTCGTTTTGAAATAGACTTGTCTCGCATAGTACAGGGCACAGTTGTACACCTTATTAGACTGTTGACACAAGTACTCTAATAGGGGGACTAGCTCCCTGTCCCTGACTCGAACCTGCTGACAGCCGTACTTCATCATTGTTGGCAAGCGGCATGACAACCGCAGTCTGACATGGGCAAGCGATAGTGCGAGAGGAAAGTCAACGGTACAATCACTACAACCATGGTGTGGGGCTAGCGGTTGTTCATCTCATTTTTTGGCCAAAGAGAAGGAAAAAGGTGTTGGTGGGAGAAGTCAGGAAGAGGTTGTTTGAGCTATGAAACTATATCAACGACCCCCATCATGGGTAAGCGACTAAAGTGGCTAGCGGGCTTTTCCGGCGCGCACTCAAGTGCGGGGCTACCAAGCTATCCTTTTGTGTCGGGAAGCAACCTGATCTTTTTTGGAGCGGCCATGAACGCGCGTCAACTGGCCCTCTTGGCTCTGCAGAAGATCGAGCGGCACAACGCCTATGCCGACGTGGTGCTAGAACACTTGTTGGCCCATAGCCGCCTGATCCCTGCCGACTGCCACCTGGTCAGCGAGTTGGTGTATGGGATTACCCGCCGTCGCCGCACCCTTGATGCCCTGATCGACTGCTTTGCCCGGCGCCCCGCCCACCAGCAACCGCTCGATTTGCGGCTGATTCTCTACCTTGGCTTCTACCAACTGGCTTTTCTGGATCACATCCCGCCCAGGGCCGCCATTCACACCAGCGTGGAGCTGGCCCGCCAGGTGGGCCTGGGATCCCTGACGGGGGTAGTCAACGGCATCTTGCGCGCCTACCAGCGGCAAGCGTTGGATGGGGCGGAAAAGGATCCCCTCAAGCCCTTGCAGGACACTCTGCCCACTGACCCGATTCAGGCCTTGGGGATCCGGCATAGCTTTCCCGATTGGCTGGTGCGCCTCTGGTGGGAGCGCCTGGGACCAGCCGAGACCGAGCAGTTGTGCGCCTGGTTCAACCAGCCGCCCCACCTGGATCTGCGGGTCAACCCGCTGCGGGCGGATGTGGACAAAGTCATCCAAGCCTTGGCAGAAGCGGGGATCCCTGCCTCACCCATCCCTGAGGTGCCGGGCGCCCTGCGCCTGGGACAACATGCCGGCGACATCACGGCCCTGCCCGGCTTTGCCCAAGGCTGGTGGAGCGTTCAGGATGCCAGCGCCCAGCAGGTGGTGCACTATCTGGATCCCCAGCCGGGAGAGCGAGTCATCGACTGCTGCGCCGCTCCGGGCGGCAAGACCACGCATATGGCCGAGCAGATGCAGGATCGCGGCGAGATCTGGGCCCTGGACCGCCATCCCCACCGCCTGCGCCGCCTAGAGGAAAATGTGCAGCGCTTGGGCTTGAGCTCGATCCGTCCCCTGGCCATCGACCTGCTCTCCCTGGACGCCGCTGCCGAACCTCCTGCACCCCTGCCCCCGTGGCAGAGCGCCGACCGAGTGTTGTTGGATGCCCCCTGCTCCGGCTTGGGCACCCTGCACCGCCACGCCGACGCCCGCTGGCGGCAAACCCCCGCCCAGATTCAAGAGCTGGCCCATCTGCAAGCTCAGCTTCTGCAGGTGGCAGCCCGGTGGCTCAAGCCGGGCGGACTGTTGGTGTACGCCACCTGCACCCTGCATCCTGCCGAAAACGAGGCAGTCATCCAGTCTTTTCTGAACCGGCATCCCCACTGGGCTGCCGAAGGGGATCCCCTGCTCATCTGGCCTCATCGCCAGGATCGGGATGGATTTTTTATCCAACGGTTGCGTCGCCGCGATTAAGCCTTCCCCGCCCCATCTCTCCTCTTCCTCCGCATGGCTTCTGAGCTGCTCACCAGCCCCAAAAACCCTTGGATCCGACAGTTGCGGCAGTTGCACCGCAGCAAAGGCCGGCGAGAACAGGGCGCCTTCCTGGTCGAGGGATCCCACCTCCTCGAAGAGGCGCTGGGGGTCGGCTGGCCTCTGCGAGCTGTCTGCTACACCTTCGACTGGGCTGAGCGTCACCCCCGCTTGTTGGCCAGCCTGCCCAAGCATCTGCGGCGGCAGGCCGTCAGCTTGGAAGTGATGGCGGCCCTCTCTACGACCGAGTCTCCGGAAGGGGTTGTAGCTGTGGCCGTTAGCCGGCAAATCGCCTCCCCTCCCCCAGAGGCGCTGCGCCTGGGCTTGGTGGTCGAAACGCTGCAAGATCCAGGTAATTTGGGATCCCTGATCCGCGTCGTGGCGGCCACCGGAGCCGATGGCCTCTGGCTAAGCGCAGACAGCGTCGATCCGGAAAACCCCAAAGTCCTGCGGGCCTCCGCCGGCCAGTGGTTTCGCCGCCCGCCTCAGGTTCTCTCTGACTTGCCCGCCTGGATCCAGTCCTGTCGTCGCCAAGGGATCCAAGTTTTGGCCGCCACCCTCGCCCCTCTGGCCACCTGTTACTGGGATCACGACCTCACTCGGCCAACCCTTTTTCTCTTGGGCAACGAAGGGGCTGGCCTGCAGGAATCGACGATCCAACTGGCCGATGCCCAGGTGCGGATCCCGATGGCTGCTGGCGTCGAGTCCCTCAACGTGGCCATGACCGGGGGATTGCTGCTCTACGAAGCTTTGCGCCAGCAGCGAGCCCAGTTGAGAGGCACAGCTTGAAGAGCCGCCCTCGTTTCAAAACTCCTCATCTGCAAAGATGGGGGCCTCAACCTCTTCCTGCTCTCCCTCCTCTATCCCCCCCGGTCGGCTGGCAGAAACCGTTACCCCTGCAGAAAGTTTTTCCCGCACAGCCGCTTCCACCTCCGCCAGGATCTCCGGCTTTTCTTTCAGGTAAACGACCAGATTGTCTCTCCCTTGGGCCACATTTTCCTCTTTGTAGCTGTACCAGGAACCGCGTCGTTTGAGAATGCCCATCTCCTCGGCCAGATCGACAATGCAGCCGATGTTGGAGATGCCCTGGCCGAAGATGATGTCGAATTCTGCCCGCCGGAATGGGGGAGCAACTTTGTTTTTCACCACCTTGACCCGCGCCCGGATCCCGTATTCTTCAGCACCTTTCTTCAGAGTTTGCACGCGGCGAATATCCAGCCGCACCGACGCATAGAACTTGAGGGCATTGCCGCCAGTGGTGGTTTCCTGGGGGCCGTAGCCGATGCCGCCGATTTTGGAGCGCAACTGGTTGAGGAACAGAACAATTGACCCGGTTTTGCTGACGTTGCCGGCAATCTTGCGCAGCGCTTGGCTCATCAGGCGGGCCTGTAACCCCACATGGGCGTCTCCCATATCCCCCTCGATCTCGGCGCGGGGAACCAACGCTGCCACCGAGTCCACCACCACAATGTCCACAGCAGCAGAGCGCACCAGTTGATCGACAATCTCCAGGGCGGCCTCCCCCGTGTCCGGCTGGGAGATGAGCAGATTCTGGATATCTACCCCCAAAGCCGCCGCGTAGGCGGGATCCAGCGCGTGCTCGGCATCCACAAAAGCAGCCGTTCCCCCTCGTTTTTGCACCTCAGCGATGGCGTGCAGAGCAACCGAGGTTTTCCCAGAAGATTCCGGCCCGAAGACTTCGATGATTCGCCCCTTGGGGTAGCCACCGCCCATGGCCAAGTCGAGGGTGATAGCGCCGCTGGGTATGGTCTCCACCCGCATCTGGGCCGCATCTCCCAGGCGCATGATCGCCCCTTTGCCAAAATTGCGCTCGATCTGGCCCAACACCTGATCCAGAGCTTTGCGTTTCTCCGACTTCAACTTGTCCAAGTCGTCGCCGTTGTTCACGTCGGCAGCTTTGCGGGCCATAACCAGCACCCTCCCCCAGGAGTCGCGGTGGAAAATCAAGCCTGCATTCTAACATTGTCGCCTTGTTGCCCCCAGCGGATCCCTTGATCTCCCTCCAATTGCAGTCAGCTCGTACCTTGCCTCGGTTCCAAGCTCCCCTCTCCCTGAGGGAGAGGGGCTGGGGGTGAGGGCCGCTCCCTGAGGGAGAGGGGTTGGGGGTGAGGGTCGCAGAACAGGTAGAGTGAGCTAGAAAGACCGGTTTAGGAATACTGCCGTGTTCACGACCCTGGTGTTGCGATCCCCCGGTCCAATTGTGTTTAGCTGGGGGCCATTCAGCCTACGCTGGTATGGCCTGCTGATCGGCTTAGCAACCGTTTTGGGCCTGTTTCTAGCTCGCCACCTGGCGGCACGGCGCGGTCTTCCCCCCAATTCCATGTCCGATCTGCTGCCGTGGCTGGTGGTGGGCTCCCTGCCCCTTGCCCGTTTTTACTACGTGGCTTTTGAGTGGGAGCGATATCGAGATGGCCCTTGGTGGAAAGTCCTGGCCCTCTGGCAGGGGGGAATGGCCATCCATGGCGCTTTGCTCGGGGGCACTGCAGCGCTTTACCTGTTTGCCCACCGGCATCGGCTCAACTTCTGGCTGCTGGCCGATTGCATCGTTCCTTCCCTCAGCCTTGGCCAGAGCATCGGTCGCTGGGGCAACTTCTTCAACAACGAGGCCTATGGAAAGGCTTTGTCTCCGGCTAGTTCTCTGTGGATCCAACTGCAGCTCCCCGACGGATCCCGCGTGCATCCCACTTTTTTGTACGAATCCCTCTGGAACCTCGGCCTCTTCGGGATCCTGCTCTTTTTGAACTATCGGCGCCAGCCTCCGCCCGGTAGCCTCCTGGGCCTCTACCTGCTGGGGTATAGTCTTGGACGCTTCTGGATCGAGGGGCTGCGCGCCGACAGCCTCATGCTGGGGCCCCTGCGGGTGGCCCAGGGGGTGAGCCTACTGCTCATCGGAGCTGGCCTGGCCCTGATGCTGACCGCTCAAAGACGTGCTTCTGCTCACCTGAGCCCAGTGAGGCCCTCACCCGCTCTCTCGACAGGGATCCCTGCCCCTGAGCACCCCCCGAAGGAGCCGTAAGCCATGGCGAGCGCACGAGATGAAGAGCTTTGGCAACAAGCTTCCCCTCTGGTGTTGTCCTCTGCCGCTGCCACCCAATCGCTGGCGGCCCTGGTGGCTCAGGCCGCCGTTCGCCTCCTCAGAGGCCCGCAACACAGCCCCCAGCGCAGGAGCAAGACAGACTCCCCTCCCGGCCTGGTGATCCTTCTAGAGGGCAATCTGGGCAGCGGCAAAACCACCTTTGTGCAGGGGCTGGGGCAAGGGCTGGGGATCCCGGAGCCCATCGACAGCCCCACCTTCGTGCTGGTGCAGGAATACCACACGGGACGGATCCCTCTTTTTCATTGCGATCTCTACCGTCTAGAGTCCGCCTCTGGCGGAGCCGAGTCCTCAGCTCTGGACGATCTGGGGCTGGAAGAACTTTGGAGCCAAGCTGGGATCACCGCCATCGAGTGGCCTCAGTACCTGCCCTACTGGCCAGCAACCTACCTCTGGCTGTGCCTAGAAGCCCATCCCCAGGCAGAGGGATCCCGCCTGCTGTATGCCAAGGGCAAAGGATCCCAGCTCGCCCACCTTTGGCAACAAGTTCTCTCTCAATTCACCCAGCAAGACCCTCAAGAGAGCGGGATTCTCTTCTCCTCCTGAAAGGGGATCCCGAATTCGTATGGACTTACCCTCAACCCAAGAGCCAAAACTCGCGCAACTGAAAAGACGGAGCTCACTTTCCTCGGCAATAGCCACGCCATCCCCTTCTCGCAAGGGCAGCCCGTTCAGAGTCGCATTGCCCCGGGCTACCTGCAGCCACCCATAACGCTCCTTATCCAAGCGTTGGCTGGTGGGTGGTATTGACATATGGGTTGAGGTGGGGGTAAGGTAGTAAAGCGCCAGCAAGGCCACCGGCCACGGCGCGCCAGAACCTTGACAAGTAACAGCAGTCAACCACCCGGGGACAGAGAGCTT
>Ga0308398_1000400_pt1 | contig 27705 bp, 25 predicted proteins | sample Hotspr20SampleT9_FD_202360 | JGI IMG/M metagenome (GOLD analysis project Ga0308398, IMG submission 202360) | Hot spring phototrophic mat microbial communities from Mushroom Spring, Yellowstone National Park, Wyoming, United States - 20051001_T9 ...
GCTCCTGTGCGAGAAGGAGATACCGTGCTACAAGCGCGACGAACGCGTTATCCGAGTCTGTTGAATCAACGAGTCTCATTAGGTGATAAGATGGTCTTGTCACTAGTAGACTCCTCCGTGCACTGTAGCAGAAATGCGCTCAGGTCACTCCGCGAACGCTCTGAACGATTGACGGATTCTTCCTCAACCTCTGAGAATCGAACAGGAGGTAGTCAGATTTCGATCGTACCCAAGCTCGCGTGAGAGTGCCTCGACCTCCATACACAATAACCGGCCGTACTCGTCTGCAACTTCGCTCCGCCACCGCATGACCGGACCGGAGATGCTAATCGATCCGATCACTTCACCCCGATGATCCAGCACCGGAGCAGCAATCGAAAAAGCATCTGCTAACCGCTCCGAGATCGATACTGCATAGCCACGACGCCGAATTTCCTCGAGTTCATCGCGCAGCTTGTCAGGGCAGAGTGGTTCCCCCGTCGCCGTCACGACGTCGTGTGCGGTAGCTAAGAGTCGTTCTCGTTCATCTTCGCGAAGAAAAGCCAATATTGCTTTGCTACTTGCACCCAAAAGCAGTGACATTTCCCTGCCGAGTTCGACGCGTTGTCGGATTTCCTGCGGACTTTCGAGGGATTCGATGTAGACGCGGCGATCACCGACCCGAATACTGAGGTTGACAGTTTCCTGGGTGATGTTTCTGAGGCGCTCCATACGCGGTAGGACGAGCCGACGGATATCACGCTGCTGGAGCGCTACGAGGCCAAGCTGTAGAGCCTTGTACCCGAGCCGGTAGCGTCGCGAGTCGTCTGCGGCCACAAACCCATGCGTTTCAAGGCTAGAGAGTATGCGGTACACAACGCTCTTGCTCAGACCAAGAGAACGACTCATTTCTGATATCCCAACATTGACTGGATGAGCCAGGAAATACTCCAAAACTCTTGCGACACGATCAACTGTCTCTAGCTGCTTGGTTGACATGACGATTCCCGTCAATCTGCAACGCTACTGCTTACTGAGCAGTTCGGTCGCTCGGTAATGAGACATCTTGTCATCAGCAAACCAGCCGAATGCGGCAACGAACACTCTTTCACTTGCCAATTGAGGAGCACCCGCTGCATACCGCCTCTGCTGGTGTTCCGCTGAGTGGAACGACGTTTCGCTGTGCTTATTGTACAAGAAGGTGCACGCCTGTGTCAAGCCCTCCGTTGTGGGTCCTCTGCGTCGGGCTCATAAGCAGACGAGGACGGACTTCCCCTGCATCGTTACTGACTGTGGCTACAGCGCCTCGTACTCCACTCGTCCGAGGCTAGGGAGCCTATACCAAGATCGGCTCCTGCGACGAGCACTCGCTACCGCCCGTATTTCGAGCGCACTCAGCCGACCGGTGGTGTGCACCGGTCGTCGGGTGAACATCGGTCCAGGGTCTCTGAGCATGCGGCTTACGGCAAAGGGGTTCAAAGCTTATTCGCGACTCGCGCTGCATTCAGGATTTGCCGATTCCTAAAGAACAACTCGTCATTCGTCTGGCTGCTGGGCCGACGGATACTGGCAGCCGCCGTGGCGCGTTCCTGACTTCCGTCACTGCTCGGTCGGAGTGGGTGTGTCGCCCTGCCGCTTGGCCAGTTCCTCCTCCACCAGCTTGCGCCGGAGCACTTTGCCGATCAGATTCTTGGGCAATTCCGTGCGGATCTCGATCTCGCGCGGCACCCGGTGAGGCGCCAGTCGTTCGCGACAGAACGCGAGCAGCTCGCGCGGCTCGACGCTCGCTCCCTCGCGGAGCACGACGAACGCTTTCACCATCTCACCACGGTACGGATCGGGGATCCCCACCACGACCGCCTCCTGCACCGCCGGATGCTCGAGGAGCACCTTCTCCACCTCGCTCGGAAACACCTTGAGCCCACCGACGATGATCATGTCCTTGCGGCGATCGACGATCTGGAAGTAGCCGTCCTCCGTCATCCGGGCGATGTCACCGGTCAGAAACCAGCTCCCGCGGAAGACCCGCTCGGTCTCGTCCGGTCGCTGCCAGTACCCTTGCATCACCTGCGGCCCGCGGACCGCGAGCTCGCCCACTTCACCCGGCGGCAGCATGGTGGTCCCCGTTTCCAAGTCGACGACGATCGCCTCCGTACTCGGGATCGGCAGGCCAATGGTCCCCGCCCGCCGCTCGCCCAGGATCGGGTTGCAGTGGGTCACCGGTGCTTCGGAGAGCCCGTATCCCTCCACGAGTCTTGCACCGGTGAGCCGCTCGAACTGCTCCTGCACCGGTACGGGCAGAGGAGCCGCCCCTGAGATACATGCCTTGAGCGAGCGCAAGTTGTACTGCTCCACCTTCGGAGCGTTCGCCAGAACGGCGTACATCGTCGGCACTCCGGGGAAAAAGGTGGGATGCTCATGATCGATCGCTTCCAGGATCGCCTTGAGATCGAAGCGCGGGATCAAGATCATGCACCCACCGCTCACGATCGGAAAGTTCATCGCCACTGTTTGACCGTAAATATGGAAGATCGGAATGACCCCGAGGACGACATCGCTGCCGTCCGGTTCTTCGATGTTGCGCGCCCAGGCATGCGTCTGCAGCGTCACCCCGACGAGGTTCCGGTGCGTCAGCATCGCCCCCTTCGGGACGCCCGTCGTTCCGGCTGTGTACTGGAGAACGGCCAGATCGTCCGGATCGCGCCGCACACTCGGCATGGTCGCTGGCGCCTGCTGGAGCAGCGGCTGCAGCCAGTGCGTCCGCCCGTCTTCCGGGAGCGTCACCTCGTGTCCTTCCTTGCGCTCGCGGAACAAGGTAAAGCCGACTCGCGCCAGCGGCGGCAGATATTCTTTGATGTTCGTCACCACGACATGCTCGAGCGTGGGGACCCGATCGCGTACGGCCTGTACCTTCGGGAACATGAGCGAGAGGCAAAGCACGACCTTGACCCCCGCGTCTGCCAGCTGATGCGCCAGTTCCGGCTCGGCGTACAGCGGGTTGCACGGTACGACGACGGCCCCAGCTCGCAGCGCACCGTAATACCCGATGACGATCTGCGGGCAGTTGGGCAGCACCAGTCCCACGCGATCGCCCGGCTCGACACCGAGCCGGATCAACGCATTGGCGAAGCGGTTCACCGCCTCGTCCAGTTCCCGATAGTGGATCGCCTTCCCGAAGAAGCGGATCGCCTCGCGCCGCGGATACCGTCCGGCATTGAGCGCGAGATACTCCGGCAGCGTCGTCTCCGGTATCTCGATCGTCCACGGCACACCCGGCTCATAATGCCGCAGCCATGGACGGGCCTCGGGGGTCACTGGCAGCGATTGCGGTAGCTGGCTCGTCGCACCCACTCGTCAGCTCCCTTCTCACGTCGCGGCTGACTCGACATACCCGTGGCGGATGTACTGCCGATTACTATAGCGAATCGCGCCCTGCTACGCGGGAGCTTCCCCCTTGCGCCGCACATACCTGAACGGTGCCAGGCTTTCCCCAGGCAGTCATCCGGTCGGGAGAGACACTACTGCTCGGCCAGCCGGGTACCGAGCCACAGCGCGACGAGCGGCGGGAGCACCAGGACCGCGACGCTCACGAGCGGTGCCCACGCTGGCGCTCCGGGTGAGGTGGCCCAGCCGAGACTGGCCACGAACGCCGTTGCGCCGACGACGGCGAGGAACAGCACCAGCGGACGGCGCCGGAGGAACGCGGCGAGCGAGAACCGCCGTGGTCGATCGCTTCCCGCCGCGAAGGCGCGGAGCGACACGCGTATGTGGTAGGCAAGCCAGGCCACGCTGAGGATCACCGCGCTCAGCAGAGCGGCGAGTAACCCAGCCAGACCAACGAGTGCGCCGTCCATGGTCGGAAAGAGCGGCAGCCCCAGAGTGACGACCAGACCCAGCGTCACGACAGCCACTCCCGCGAGCGTCATGAGGTCGGTGCCGCGGACAGCCAGACGCTCCAGCTCCCAGGCCAGCTGCACACCCTCAGCAAGCGCACCCTCCATCTCCGTCACCAGCGACGGCGGCTCGATCGGCTCGACGCGCGCGTTCCACCGTTCGGCGAGCAGGAGGGCCTGGCGGCGGACAGCACGCGACCAGAAGTCCCGCGCGAGCGGCCAGCGTGACGGGGGATACACGCGGTTGAGCGCGGTCATCGTCCTTCCGCCGTTGTCCAGCAGCAGCGCGAGCGCCCCGCGGACCACGAGCAGTGAGGACCACATGCTCTGTTCGTCGATGACCGTCGGCTCGATGACGATCCAGCCACCGTCCACGGCTCGCGCGCCTCTCTGCTCGGCGAGCCACCGTTCTACCTGCGTGGCGAGGCTCTCCGTCCTGCCGTCGGAACGGAAGCGCAGCGCGACTTGCCAGGGGCGTGGGACAGCGCTCGTGCTGCCCCCAGCGATGAGCTGACGGATCGCCAACCCGAACGGGATCACGAGTGCGCTAACGACCCAGATGAAGAGCAAGAGCATGCCGAGGTCGGCGTACCGGTCACCCTGGTCGAGTCGTTGCGCGTTGACAGCGGCGAAGGAGAGAAAGGCGACGAGGGCGAGGACAGCGTGCCCCCAGGCCAGCAGCCCCCGCACCGCGATCGCTCGCCAGCGGGGTACGAAGAGGAACACCCCAGCGAGTGGCGGGACGAGGATGATCAGGGCAGCCAAGACCCGTTCTCGGCGAGGCCGTCGCTCCACCGAGCCCTCTCCCGGTACCGGGGATGTGGTCACCCGGTCTCCTCTCGTTCGCCAGAATCTATCGTAACTGAAGCGAAACCTGGCGTACCGGCCGGAAGCGGCGAGACGCTGCAGTCGGGTGACGTCCGTGCGGGTGTCGGTCTATCCAGCGGGCCTGCCGACCGTGCAACGCGACCGTGTTAGACTCCACCGGGGGAGGGTGGGGCCTAAAGATGGTCCGTACCCCGGCTGCTGAGCGATCGGCATCGCCATTGTCGCCCCGAACCCGTCTCGCCCCTCCACGCGGTGCAGTGTCCGGACGACGGGAGAGAGCCGAAGGAGGCTAGCATGCGTGTCGCGGACGTCGTTGCTGAGATCCTGAAGCGCGAGGGAGTCGACCTCATCATCGGCTATCCGGTGAACGACGTGCTGGAGGCAGCTGCCCGCGCCGATATCCGCACCGTGATCGTCCGTCAAGAGCGCGTCGGTATTCACATGGCTGATGCCATGAGCCGCGTCACCTCCGGCCAACGCATCGGCGTCTTTGCCATGCAGCATGGCCCAGGCACCGAGAACGCCTTCGGTGCAGTGGCACAAGCCTATGCGGACAGCGTGCCCGTCCTCATCCTCCCCGAAGGCTACCCGCGCCCGATCCAGAACCTCCCACCCAACTTCAGCGCCCTCCTCAATTACCGCGAAATCGCCAAATGGGTCGAGCAAGTCGTGCTCCTCGGCGAGGTACCCAATGCACTGCGACGTGCGTGGACCCAACTCAAGAACGGTCGTCCCCGGCCAGTCGTGATCGAACTCCCCCGGGACCTCGTCCAGGAAGAGTTCGCTGGGCCGCTCGACTATCGCCCCGCTCCGCGTGTCCGCATCGCCCCCGACCCAGTCGCGGTCGATGAGGTTGCCGCCGTGCTCGTCGCTGCTCGGCGCCCCGTCATCTATGCCGGTCAGGGTGTGCACTATGCCCAGGCATGGGAAGAACTCCGGGCATTGGCTGACCTCTTGGAAGCACCGGTCTGCACGAGCCTGCAGGGAAAGAGTGCCTTTCCGGAAGATCATCCGCTCGCGCTCGGTGCTGGCGGCCGCGCCTACCCCGCCACCGTTGCCCACTTCTTGCGCGAGGCCGACGTCATCTTCGGTACCGGGTGCAGCTTCACCAGGACCAACTACGGTGTGCGTATCCCCTACGAGGGCAAGACGATCATCCATGCCACGCTCGATCCAGCCGATCTCAACAAGGATGTGCCCATCTCCCATGCGCTCCTCGGCGATGCCAGGCTCACGCTCGCCGCGCTCTACGAGGCCGTCAGCGAACGCTTGGGCGGTAAGCCGCGTGGGCGCTTGCCAGAAGTCGTGGCCGAGATCCGGCGTGTCCGTGACGCGTGGCTCGCCCAGTGGATGCCGAAACTCACCTCTGACGAGGTACCGCTCACCCCATATCGCGTCATCTGGGAACTGATGCACACGCTCGATATCGACCGGACCATCATCACCCACGATGCCGGGAGCCCGCGTGACCAGCTTTCGCCGTTCTGGGTCAGCAAGCGACCGCTCACCTACCTGGGTTGGGGCAAGTCGACCCAGCTGGGCTATGGACTCGGCCTCGCCATGGGCGCCAAGCTGGCTCGCCCGGACATGCTCTGCATCAACGTCTGGGGCGATGCCGCCATCGGCATGACCGGAATGGATTTCGAAACGGCCGTGCGCGAGCGGATCCCCATCCTCTCGATCCTCTTCAACAACTTCTCGATGGCCATCGAGATCCCTGTCATGCCGGTCGCCACCGAGAAGTACCGCGCCACCGACATCAGCGGCGATTACGCTGCCTTCGCGCGGGCCATGGGTGGCTACGGCGAACGCGTGACCGAACCAGGTCAGATCGTGCCGGCCATCCAGCGGGCCCTGCGGGCTGTCGAGGACGGTATACCGGCGCTGCTCGAGTTCATCACCGGGAAGGAGCTCGCGATCTCGACACCGTAGCGTCCGAACTCGCTATGGTTCGAGAGGCAGACCCTCGCGACCTCCCGAGAAGAGGACGCAGAGTCTCGTCTTTCCCGCGACCCTTTAGCGACGCCGACTCTTCAGGGTCAGCCCGAGAGCAGCCATCGCCGTCCCCAGGACGGAAAGCAGTGCGAAGAGTGCCGCTGGGCTCGTTGCGCCAGTCCGCGGAACCAGTTGCGGCAGTGACTCTTGGAGGGCTGGCGTCGCGTAGCCGACTTGTGCCGATTCGGACGGCAAAGTGTCCGCTTGCTGCGGGGCGGTCGGCGGAGGCGGTGCCGACCGAGGAGCCGGGGGAGTAGGGGTCGGCAGCGACGTCGGGGTCGGGAAGGCGGCTGGTGTCGTCAGCACACTCGGCGTGGGCGTCGGCGTTGGGGTTGACGTGGCAGTTGGCGTGGATGTGGGCGTCGGTGTCGGTGTCGGCGTGGCGGTCGGCGTGGGCGTCGGTGTCGGTGTTGGTGTCGGCGTGGCGGTCGGTGTGGACGTCGGTGTCGGTGTCGGCGTGGCGGTCGGCGTGGGTGTACTGGCCGGCTCCGTCTGTTCGATTTCGAAACTCCCGGCGTCGCAGGCTCCGCTCGCGGGTGATGGCCGCGGGCGTGCACGCTGGTCCTCGCTGACGGGATTGCCGGAGTGATCAGTGCACTCGGCAGCTGGGACAAAATCGATTGCGGGGGAAATCGGGAGAAGCGCGTGGGTGCTCGTGAAACCGCCATTGTTCTGGAGGGGGCCCAGCGTCGCACGGAGACCCGTCGTGGCAGAGCCTCCACAGGAGCTGTCATCCGCGAGCACGGTGTCGGAGAGCGTGACCGAGTAGAGCGCTGTACTCGACAGATCGCACTCATCGACGCTATCGTCAGCGAGCAAGCTGTGCCAGAGCACGATGGTACTCCCACCCGGGTCTTGTGGATCGATCTGGTAAGCTGACAGCGCCGGCCCTCGCTGTTGGTCAGCGAGGGTGGTAAAGACGACCGCCGCCGCAGTACGATTAGCGACGTTGAGCACACTTCCAGACGGCGCTGCATTGCCGGAAAACGTGCTGTTCAGGACGACGACTTCGCTATCCGTGTGGGCATTGATCGCTGCACCGCGCTGACTCGCCGTATTTCCCGCGAACGTGCTCCTCGTGATCGTGACGCTACTGCTCCTGACTGCCAGCGCTCCACCGAAGGTTCCCCGGTTCCCCTCGAAGGTACTCTCGTCGATACGGATGACCGTGCCTCCGTCTTGATCGACGGGAAAGCCGGAGATCGCTCCACCGATTCGAGCGAGGTTGTTCCGGAAGATGCTTCTCGTCACGCGCACGGTGGCTGCGGGTTGAGCCCGAATCGCGCCGCCGCGCGTCCCCGTCGCGAAGCTCTCGAGCGTGCTCTCGATGACTTCGAGCGTCGCGCGCTCGACATCGATTCAGGGGTTCTGGTTGCCGCGCAGCGTCAGCCCCTCGATCCGCACGGTGAGCGGACCGCTGATCCACATCAGACGCACCGTGGGGAGGCCGGCTCACTGGATCGTGCCGCCCCCGATGAGAGTCAGGTTACCGCCCCTGTCGACCGAGAGCGAGTTCGTCAGTGTCGCGGTTCCTGACAAGAGGATCGTATCGTCTCCATACCCGCTTGCCGTGCAGTCGTTGTAGTCGCTGTCGGTGACCGCAGCCTTGACGGCCTCTTCGAGATCGCAGAGACCGTTGGCCGGATCCTCGTTTCCTTGTCCATCAACCGTCAGGGTAGCACCCGAAGCAGCGACTGGTCGATACAGGTGGACACTGGCGATGGCGAAGGCAACAGCGAGAGTCGCGACGATACCGATCAGCCGGGTCACGCGGTGACGATGTTCCAACTGCGCCTCCCTCAGCTGAACCTCGATCGACTGGCAAGCCAAGCTGGTCCAGCGTTTGCTTTCGGGACCGATGCACCGCGCGGACAGGCTCGCGACCAGCCTGTCCGGCCTCGATCCCACTGATAGAAGCACTTGATACCTGCTTGCAGTCTCCGCGTCAATCGGTGTGCTCAATCCGGGGTGCTCGGACGGTGATGACGATCCTGACGATCGACGCTGGCGTGAATACAGCTTTGCGCTGACGGAGGTGTTGCACTCCAACGACGAGGATTCCTCGTGACTTCCCACGTGTGAGCAGTCGGTCGACTACCATCTCGCCAACAGCCGCTGCATGTTCGCCTGGACCTTCGACCGCTTGCTTCCGGAGAAGCTGGCTGAGGTGAACGAGCGGACGGGAAGCCCGGTGGTCGCGATCCTGTTGAGCGCGATCGGTGCGGAACTTTTCCTGATCGTCTTTACCTTCTGGGGCAATACGGCCACCTTCTTCGGCGGGAGCACGCTCGGGTATCTCCTCGCTTTCGGTACGACTGCGCTGGCTGGCCTGCTCTGGCCCCTGCTGCGGCCCGATTCGTTCCGCCGGTCGCCTGCGGCCGTCCAGCTCTTCGGCCTGCCGCTGATCCAGATCGCTGGAGCTGGGACACTCCTCTACTACGCCTTCCTCTTCTGGGCCTTCCTCGCCAACCCGGCTTTCGGATTGGCACGGTTCGGTCTGGTCGGCTTCGCGCTCTACTGGCTGGTTGGGCTCGGTATCTTCGTGATCGCCTGGCAAGTTCGCCGTGCCCAGGGCATCGATCTCTCTCTGGTCTACCGCGAAGTACCGGCGGAGTGAGGGCAGTGATGCGCTGGTTCCGCCGCTCCTCGCCATCTTCGACACGATTCCGTTTGCTTTACGCGACCGACCTGCACGGCGCTGATCGCGTCTTCCGCAAGCTCGTGAACGCGGCACTGACGTACGAGGCCGATGCAGTGGTGATCGGCGGTGACCTCACGGGCAAAGTGCTCGTTCCGCTAATCCACCAACCCGACGGCTCCTGGCTTCTCTCGTTCTATGGCGAGACACGTCACCTCACGACCGACAGCGAAGCGGACGAGGTCGCAGCAGAACTCGCTGACACCGGTCACTATGTCCTCCGGTGTACTGCAGCGCTCCTCGTCGATCTGGAAGCTGAGCCGACCCGTCGCGACACGGTCTTTCTCGAGCTCATGCGCGAGCGGCTCGTTGCCTGGGCAGCCCTCGTACGCGAACGACTCGCCCCACACGGTATCCGCTTCTACTGGAACTGCGGCAATGACGATCCGATCGAGCTGGATGCGTACCTCCGCGACCTCCCTGGCGTCGATTTCCTCGAAGGACGTGCTGTCCAGCTCGAGAACGGGGTTTGGCTCGCCAGCGTCGGCGCAGCGAACCTCACTCCCTGGCAATGCCCGCGCGATGTGCCCGAAGAAGAACTCGCTCGCCGCATCGACGAAGTCGTCGCCCAGATCCCATCCAGCGATCTCCCGACGGCGATCTTCAACTTCCACTGCCCGCCCTACGGGAGCGGGCTCGATCTCGCACCGCGCCTCGACGAGACGCTCAAACCCGTCGTCATCGGGGGCGTGGTGGAAACGATCCCCGTCGGAAGTACCGCGGTTCGCAGCGCTATCGAACGCTACCAGCCTCAGCTCGGCCTCCATGGCCACATTCACGAGTCACGGGGCGCGCAGCGGCTCGGCCGTACGCTCTGTCTCAATCCAGGGAGCGAGTACCAAGACGGCATCCTGCGGGTAGCAGTCATCGACTTTTCCGGACCGCTCGTGCGAAACTACGTCCTCGTGAGCGCGTGAAGCGAGGAGGACACGACATGGGTCTGCGCTACCGAGCAGCAGCGATCCAGTTCGAACCGGAACGGGGAGCCAAAGAGCAAAACGCGGAGCGCTTGCTGTCACTCTGCACCGCCGCCGCCCGGGCTGGTGCGCGCCTCCTCGTGACGCCGGAAATGGCCACCACGGGCTACTGTTGGTACGATCGTCGCGAGATCGCCCCCTTCGTCGAACCGATCCCCGGACCCACAACCGAACGCTTCGCCACCCTCGCCCGCGAGCATCACTGCTTCATCGTGCTCGGACTTCCGGAAGTCGATTCCCGTACCGGTATCTTCTACAACGCAGCAGCACTCATCGGACCTTCCGGCGTCCTCGGCGTCTACCGCAAGACACACAGCTTCATCAGCGAACCGAAGTGGGCGAAAGATGGCGATCTCGGTTTTCCCGTCTTCTCGACCGAACTCGGCCGTCTCGGGATCTTCATTTGCATGGACGCCGACTACTTCGAGCCTGCGCGTCTCCTCGCCCTCCAGGCCGCCGACGTCCTCTGTTTTCCGACCAACTGGCTCCTCGAGAAAGGTCCTGGCGCCGCGTGGATCGCTCGTGCCTTCGAGAACGGTTGCTACCTCATCGCAGCCGATCGCTACGGCTGCGAGCGCGGCGTTCAGTTCTCGGGTGGATCGACCATCATCGAGCCCGATGGCACGATCCAGGCACGACTCGACAGTGGCGACGGCTATCTGCTCGGCGAGATCGAGCTGGATCGCGCGCGACACAAGCGCTTCCCTGGTAGTCTCGCTCCCGAAAAACTGACTGCGCGCCGACCCGAGTTCTACGACACCTTGACGCTCAACGCCTACCTCTGGAATCCTCTCGAATTTCATGGGCTGTACGGTCATCGGCCGTTACCTCCCGGCCGCGCCAGCCTGATCGCTTTCGCCCAGTTCTTGCCGAAACCCGGCGATCTGGCCGCCAATCTCGCGACCATCGATCGCTCCTTGGCTGCGCTGCCCCGCGGCACCCGTCTCGCAGTCTTCCCGGAATACGCCGCGACGGGTGTTCCACACGATGCGAGCGAGGCCACAGCCTTCGCAGCGAGCGATACTGCCTCTCTCCTTCGCGCACTCCGACGCCTGGCTCGCCGACACCGGATCGCTCTCGTCGTTGGCTTCCTCGAAGCGCTACCCGGCGGCCTTGCCTCCAGCGCCGCCTTGGTCACACTGAGCGGCCTCACCGTCACCTGTCGGAAAACGCACGTCATCGGTCCGGAACGGTCGTTCCTCGTGCCGGGCGACACGCCCCCACCAGACATCGATCTGCCGCTCGGCCGAGTCGGCCTGCTCATCGGCAGCGATCTCTGCTTCCCCGAGATCGCGCGCGTCCTCGCGCTCGCCGGATGCGATCTCCTCGCGGTCCCCGCTGGACCAGGCATCCCCCCGGTGCAAGCGCTCGGCCCGACCAGCGTCCCCCTCCCGCCACCAGCCGTGACCGGTGACGACCCGACGCACTTCCATCTCGCGCGGGTGCGGGCATGCGAAAACATGACCGTCGTGGCCTACGCCGCGCTCCCGCTCCCTGAGGGAACCGGCTGGTCAGGCCTCTTCGGCCCGGTTCCGGAATCGCGGGCCAGCGAGCGCCTCGTCGAACCGGGCCAGGCCGGCCTCTCCTGGGGACTCCTCGATACGCGCAACGCGGCCAGCCGCTACCCTACGAACCCGCTCCGCGCCAAGGACATGCTGCGGATGCGTCAGCCCCACTGGTACGCGCCGCTCCAGCTGCCGATCGCCGCACCCGCCGAGGGCGTCACTCTCACGGCACCGGCCCGCGACGCTGCTCGCGAAGCGTGACGCTGAGCCACAGACGCAGCCGTTGCGCGATCATGTCCCGCACGCGGCGGAAGAACTCCAGCTGCTCCTCCTCGCTTCCCTGGACGGCAGAGGGATCGGGAAAGGACCAGTGGATCTGCTCCCCTCCGGGGAAAACTGGACAGCGCTCCTTCGCCTGGTCACAGACGGTGATGACGAAGTCGAACGCTTGACCGAGGAACGCATCGACTCCCTTGGATCGGAGACCCTCTGTCGGAATTCCCATTTCTTCCAGGACACGGATCGTCAGCGGATGCACCACTGTCGGCTCGGTGCCCGCCGAGTACACCTCGAACGTCTCCCCGGCCATGCAGCGCAGGAGGGTCTCCGCCATCTGCGAGCGCGCGGCGTTGTGCGTGCAGATGACGAGCACACGCTTCCGCAGGCTCTGTCCTCCCACGCCCCACCCCCTCTCCCAGCCCACCGGTCATCGGCGCACATGATACGAGCCGTCCCCACGCTCGATATGACAGAATCGTGAACGACGCCCTCAGGCTGGGAAAGTATCCTCAGCGGCGAGGGATACGGAGATGTCGCCTGCCGAGACACACGTTGCGACTGACCCGATCGAAGCCTGGCTCATTGCAGCGGTCGAGCGGCTCGCCCGGACGATCGATCCCGAGCGTATCCTCCTCTTCGGCTCCTTCGCCAAGGGACAGGCTGGTCGCCGCTCCGATATCGATTTGATCGTCGTCTGGAATACGGACCTCGGACCACTCGATCGGATCGGCCTCGTTTTGGAACTCCTCGCGGATGCTCCCCGACCGGTCGATGTACTCGTCTATACTCCAATTGAGTTCGCCGAGCGTTCCGAACTCCCTTTCCTGCGCGGGATACTGCGAGAGGCTCGTCTCCTCTATGAGCGTCGAGAAACGCCAGCGCGAGGCACACCGATGGCTGCGCCAAGCTGAGGACGACCTTGAGGCTGCCCGCGCCTTGCGCGCAGCGGCCAAGTACGCCCAAGCCTGCTTCTTCGCGCAGCAAGCAGCCGAGAAGGCGCTGAAGGGCCTCTGGCATGCCCTCGATCTCGATCCGTGGGGTCACTCGGTCTACCGACTCATCATCGAACTTCCTGCCGAACAGCGAGCAGCGCTCGATCCCTGGCGTGCGACCGCGCTGGCCCTGGACAAACTGTATCTTCCCACGCGCTACCCTGACGCGCTCGGCGAACTCGTGCCAGCTGAAGCCTATACGCGCGAGGAGGCTGAGCAGGCTCTCGAGCAGGCTGCAGCACTCCTCGAGGCTGTCCGGGCCACCCTCCCCTGAGCCGGGTTCCCCGAGCATCACGGCTGCCCCACTCGGCCGACCACTTCGCTCTCGCGGTACCGTGGCCTCTCGACCCGGCTGGCAGTCCTCCACTTCGCTTGCCCACCGGCCACCGGCTCGCCGAGCCGAGCGCAGCATCCTGCCTGCTGGTACCCGAGACGTACCTGCAGCGACTCGCGCTCTGCGCCATCATGCGGTGGTATTCCGCCCGCGAGCGCCACCCCACACGGACTTCTGCGCCGTCCTCGAATCGATGGGCTGCGGCGCCCGCCGTGGCGCACCGGTGCAAGCCCCACTCAGCACCATCAGGGAAGAGAGCCGACGCAGTAGGGAGCGTTGCCACTGTGCCCGCCCAGCCGGTAGCATCGCAGGGCGAGCCAGCGCCCGCGACACCCGGGGCGACCAGGCGACCACGAGCGGGAGAGGAGCGTTCGCGTGGAGACCGGTCCCAGCAATCCTGCTGCTTCCGTCGTCGTCCTCGCTGGTGGCGTCGGTGGCGCCAAGCTCGCGCACGGTTTCGCCCAGCTCGATCTCGGCAGCCGCCTGACCGTCATCGTCAACACCGCTGACGATTTCGAACTCTACGGCCTGACCATCTGCCCCGACCTCGACACGGTGCTCTACACGCTCGCCGGCATCGCCAATCCAGTGACCGGTTGGGGCATCCTCGGCGACACGGCCAACACGCTCGCGATGATCGGGCGGTACGGCCGGCCGACCTGGTTCTGGCTCGGGGACCGCGATCTCGCGACGCACATCCTGCGGACCGAACGGCTGCGACAGGGTGCCCGCCTGACGGAGATCGCTGCCGAACTCGCCGCCGCGCTCGGTGTTACCGCTCGCATCCTGCCGATGTCCGATCAGCCTGTCCGGACGATCGTCGAGACACCTGACGGCCCTCTCCCGTTTCAGGACTATTTCGTCCGACGCCGCCAGCGAGACACGGTTCTCGCCGTCCACTTCGCTGGGATCGAGCAGGCACGCCCGACCCCGGAGGTCGAGCGCGCACTGGCCGATGCCTCGGTGATCGTCCTCGCTCCCTCCAATCCGATCGTCAGCATCGGTCCGATCCTCGCGCTGCCCGGTCTCCGGGATCGGCTCGTCGACCACCCTGCTCCGATCGTTGCAGTCAGCCCCATCATCGCCGGACGGGCGCTCAAAGGGCCGGCTGATCGGATGCTCGCCTCGCTGGGGCACGAGGTCTCGCCGGTCGGCGTCGCACGTCTTTACCAGGATTTCCTCGATGGTCTGGTCATCGATTCGGCCGATGCCGTCTCAGCCCCAGCCATCGAGCGACTCGGCATCCGCCCACTCGTCACCGATGCCGTCATGCACGATGAGGCCGACCGAGCACGACTCGCCCGCGAGACGCTCGCCTTTGCCGATCAGCTTCGGAAGGGCCGCCATTGATGCAGGTCCTCGCCGTCGTTCCTGTCCAGCGCCTGGAACAGGCCAAATCGCGTCTCGCTCCCGCACTGGAACCGGCGGCGCGCCAGGCTCTCGTCCGCGAGTTGGCCGAACGGACCATCCGCGTTCTCCGTTCCGTTCCCGCCGTCGCCGTGATCGGTCTCCTGACGCCCGATCCATCGCTGGCTCGCCTCGCCTCTCGGTGGGGAGTCCGCACCCTTCGCGACGCCGCTCATGGCCTCAACGACGCCGTGCGCCTCGCCCAAGCCGAAGCCTGTCGGTTGCACCTACCGGCTCTCCTGATCGTCCTGGGAGATCTGCCGTTGCTCGATCCCCACGCTATCCGGCACGCGCTCGCCCTGCTCGAGTCGCCAGGTGTCGTGCTCGCTCCCGATCGCCACGGCACCGGCACCAATCTTCTGGCGCTCGCCCCACCCGACGTCATCGCGCCGGCCTTCGGCCCGTTCAGTCGCTGGCGACATCGTCGCGCGGCTGCCGGCGCCCGATGTACGATTCGTGAGCTGTGGAGCAGGGCGCTTGTCCTGGATCTCGACACACCTGAAGATCTCGCGCTCGTCCACCGTGTCCGAGAGGGGGAACGGTGACCATCCGAGAGCAGACTGTCACTCGATGGGGTGTTTTCGTTGTGGCACTCGGCGCCTCGCTCTGGGCAGTCGATGCACCGCTGCGCAAGCCGCTGAGCGATCTCTTGCCCGCCACCTCGATCGTGCTCGCCGAGCATCTCTTCCTTGCCCTGTACGCGCTCCCGGTGCTCGTGTGGCAGCGCCGCGCGCTCGCCCAGCTCACGCCGCGTGCCTGGCTCGCCGTCCTCGTCATCGCTTGGGGAGCCTCTGGACTGGCGACCGTGCTCTTCACTGCGGCCTTCCGCGTCGGCAACCCCACGACCGTGATCCTGCTGCAGAAGGTTCAACCGCTCATCGCCGTACTCCTGGCAGCGCTGCTGCTCCGCGAACGTCTGCCGCGCCTCTACTGGCCTTGCTTCGTCGCTGCCATCCTCGGCGCGTATCTCGTTTCCTTCGGGCGCTCCGCGCTGGAACCACTTTGGCTCCTTCCGCAAGAACGCATTTTCGCTGCCGTCTTGGCCCTCGGTGCTGCGGCACTCTGGGGAAGCGGCACCGTTCTGGGGCGCTATGTGCTCGGCACGCTCGGCTTTCCCACGCTGGCAGCAGCCCGCTTTCTTGTCGCGCTCCCGTTTCTCGCCGGGCTCGCCGCCCTCGAGGGCACCTTTTCCCGCACGTTTACCGTCGGGCTCGCCCAGCATGCACCCCGCCTCTTCCTCATGGCGCTCGTTCCCGGTCTCCTCGCCATGTTGATCTACTACGCGGGACTCCGTCATACCCGTGCCTCCTACGCGACGCTCGCCGAACTGGCCTTCCCCGCCCTGGCGATCATCGTCAACTGGCTCACCTTGGGCGCGACGATCGATCTCGTCCAAATCATCGGCTTCGTCGTCCTCTGGGGATCGATCACATTGCTTTCCTGGCTTCCCGCCCCCAGCACCGTCGCCGAGCCGAGTCCAGCTTCTCCCGTATCCTGAGGAGCCATGAGCCACCACGATGCCGTCCCGCCACCCCTCGTCCCGTTGCCTGAGCCCGATCGGGTAGCTGGCTCGCGACCGCTCGATCTTCCTGAGATCATTCGCGGTCGCCGCTCGGTCCGCCGCCTGCGGACCGATCCCGTCGCACCGGAACTCGTCACCGCTGTCCTGGAAGCTGCTGCCTGGGCCCCCTCGCCCCACGGCACGCAACCGTGGCGCTTCGTGGTACTCACCCAACCCGAACGCAAACGCCAGCTCGCCGACGCCATGGCAACCGCCTGGCGACACCACTTGGCGATGGACGGACAGGACGAGGAAACGATCGCCCGCCGACTAACCGGATCCCAGAGGCGACTCTGCGAGGCACCAGTCCTCATCCTGGTCTGTCTCGATCCCAGCGATCTCGACCGGTATCCGGATCCCGAGCGCCAAGCAGCCGAGCGGACCATGGCCATCCAGAGCCTCGGGGCCGCGATCCAGAATCTCCTCCTCATGGCCTACCGACTCGGCCTCGATACCGGCTGGATGTGCGCACCGCTCTTCTGTCCCGCTGTCGTCCGGGAGATCCTCGATCTTCCGCCGGTGCTTGAGCCTCAGGCACTCGTCACGCTCGGGTATGCGGCAGCCGACCCGCAGCGGCGTCCCCGCCGCCCGCTCCACCAGCTGATCGTCCGTTGGGAATGACGATGCCTCGCTGGATCGTCCTGCTGGCTCTGCTGCTCGTCGCCTGTCGCGCCACGCCATCGACGTCTCCAACCACCCCTGCCCACCAACCGACCGGCATGCTCACGCCGGTTTCTTCGCCTCGCCTTCCGGCAACGGCCACTGCAACCCCCGCACGATCTGCCCGAGCCCCCATGACGGCCACGCCAGCGATCACCGGCGAGACGGCGCAAGTCGTCACCGTGATCGACGGCGACACTCTCACGGTGCGTACCGCGAGCGGTGAAGCAGTCGTCCGGCTCATCGGGATCGATGCCCCAGAGCGCGGTACGGCTGGACAGTCAGCCGAATGCTACTTCGAGGAAGCGACTGCCACGCTTCGGCTCCTCACCCCGCCAGGGACCATCGTCATCCTCGAGCGCGACGTGAGCGAGACCGACCGCTACGGTCGACTCCTCCGCTACGTCTGGATCGAGCAGGACGGACGCTGGCTTCTCGTGAACGAGGAACTCGTCCGGCGTGGTGCGGCCGTTGCCCACCGCTATCCCCCTGATGTCCGCTATGCCGACCGTCTCGACGCGGCGCAGCGTCAGGCCCAGCGCGAGCGACGCGGCCTCTGGGATGCCTGCACGGCGCCGAGCCAGTCTCCCGCACCGCTGCCAGCCCCGAGCCCGCGCTCCGGCTGTGACCCCAGTTATCCCGACCTCTGTCTTCCTCCGCCGCCACCCGACCTCGATTGCCGGGATATCCCGCAGCGTCGCTTCCGCGTCCTTCCACCTGACCCTCATCGACTGGACGCCGACGGCGACGGCATCGGCTGCGAGTCTGGCTGAAGAAGGCAGACGACCAGATCGTTCCTGAATTCGGAACGTCGAGCCCTGGACAACCGCTCAGCACCGTACAATCGCCTCGCAACGAGAGCGAAACCATTCGGGAGGAAGCGCATGGCAGAAGAAGTCCGAGTCGGCCCCTCCGCCGGGCCTCGCGAGCTGCGGGAGGTCGAGATCGCCGAAGCCTATGTCGAAGCGCTCCTCGCCCATGGTGTCTCATACCTCTTTTTGAATCCCGGCACGGACACGTTTCCCATCCAAGAAGCAGTCGCCAAGCGCCGAGCCCTCGGGCAGCCGACCGTCGAGACCGTTCTCTGCCCGTTCGAACTCCCGGCCCTCGCCGCCGCTCATGGGTACTACGCTGTGTCCGGTCGTCCGCAGGCGGTTCTTGTCCATGTCGATGTCGGCACCCAGAATCTCGGGGCCATGGTGCACAATGCCCAACGTGGACGAGCCGCTGTCCTCCTCAGCGCTGGGCGTGCCCCCTCCACGACCGACCCCGCTATGCGCGGCACCCGCGACACGTACGTCCACTGGCTGCAAGAGCAACTCGACCAGCACGGCATCGTTCGCAACTACGTCAAGTGGGACTACGAACTCCGGCGACCAGCCCAGATCGGGGAAGTCATCGCTCGGGCATATCAGATCGCCGAGAGTGATCCACCGGGACCCGTCTACCTCACGCTACCCCGCGAAGTGCTCATGGAACGGGTCGATCGCGTGCTGATCCCCGATCCAAGCCGTTTCCCACCGGCACGGCTCGGTGCTGGCGACCCTGATCTCCTACGCCGGGCGGCCGAAATGCTCGTCCGGGCAGAGCGCCCGCTGGTACTCGCCGCAGCCAGCGGGCGGACCCGTGCCGGCTGGGACGGGCTGATCGCGCTGGCGGAACTCCTGGCACTGCCGGTGGTGGAATGGCGGACGCGCGCCAATTTCCCGGCCGACCATCCCCTGCACCTCGGGTACAACTACGGGCTCGAGCACGGATTGAGCGAGGCCGATGTCGTTCTCGTTCTGGATCATGACGTTCCCTACATTCCCACACGCACACCGCTGTCCGAGCAGGCGACCATCATCCAGATCGACCTCGATCCGGTGAAGGAGCGTATCCCGTTGTGGAGCTTCCCAGTTGACCTCCCCATCCGGGCCGACACCGGGGCAGCGCTCCCCCTGCTCGCCGCAGCTGCCCGCGATCTGCTCACCGAGTCCGATCGCCGTCGCATCGCGGAACGCCGCGACCGGCTGGCAGCACTCTCCAACGCGCAACGCCTGGCCTGGCGCCAGCAGGCTGCCACGTACGCCTCCACTCGCCCGATCGCACTTCAGTGGCTCGGCTACTGCTTGGAAGAATTCCGGCGAGAAAATCCGGACATTCTCTTCATCGATGAAGCGATCACTAGCCAAGTTCCGCTGTTCTGCCAGGTTCGGACGACCTCCTTCGGGAGTTGGTTCCAGAGTGGCGGATCCGGCCTCGGCTGGGGGATCGGCGCAGCCATCGGTGCCAAGCTCGCTGCTCCCGAGCGGCTGGTCGTCGGCCTCATCGGGGACGGCTCGTTCCTGTTCGGCGTTCCCGAAGCGAGCCTGTGGATCGCTCAACGTGCGCAGGCACCCGTCCTGCTCGTCGTTCTGAACAACGCCTGCTACAACGCGACCAAGCTTCCGCTCACCGCTGCCTATCCTGAGGGCTATTCAGTACGGACAGGCCAGTTCGTCGGCATCGACCTCACCCCAACACCGCGCTTCGATCTCCTCGCTCAGGCAGTCGATGCCTACGGCGAACGCGTCGAGGAACCTGACCAAATCCTCCCCGCCCTGCGCCGGGCTGCCGCTCGTGTCCGCGAGGGTCAGTCCGCAGTCCTCGACGTGATCTTGGCCCGACCCTGATCGCGTCGCTGGCTTGCTCACTAACAGGCTGCAAGACACGATCTGCTCGCGACGAGAACGTTTCGGTGCACGGCTCTTCGTGGGCAGCCGGGTGAGTCACCCCCGGCCGTGTGCCGGTTTCGCGGTAGGAGCGAGCGACCGATCGTCTCGCTGTCTCACGATACGAGCGCGCGAGCCAGCCTCGTCACGGCGCGAGCGTACGCTCCCGCGTGACAATGCCTGAGTCGTGCCGCCTACTCGCGCAGCGAAGCGTCGACCCGAGAGAGCATGGAGGCTCGCTCATGATCCCTGGCGAGGTTCGCGTCATCGCACCGATCATCGAACGCTGGCGTTATCGCTGGTTCGGACGCCTCGCGGTCAGCGACGGCACCCACGAGCTCGTCCTTCCCATGACTGGCAGCGTCGCCCAATGGTTTCAGCCTCACGAGCGCGTGCTCCTCGCCCTCGCCAGCGACGCCTCCGATCCTCCAGACTTCCAGGACTACCAACTCTGGCGTCCAGTCGCGCATGGCCTTCTTCCAGTTTGGCCACTGTGGCAAGAGGAGGTGAGCTACGAGCATCGCTCGCCGCTCACTGGTGCACCGCTCGCCACCTACCGTCTCCTCTTTCGCAAGGCAGCACGGGAGACCGATTTTCTCGCCATCGTGGAACTGGAGCAATCGCACTATGCGAGCGAGCATGAGAAAGTCGCCCGCTGGACCTGTCCGGAAGACGGGTCGATACTCGATGCCAATACCCGCCCACTCTGCCCCGCCTGTCACCGACCGATGCGCTTCAGCGAAATCCTCGGTTCCACACGGGCAAGCCGTTTTCTCGTCGCCGAACTCCTCGATCGCCAATCGTACAAGCCAGCCATCGTCGGCTACGTACGCATCGATCCACCATTACCGATCATGCACCGGCGCCTGCCGGACGGAACGCTCGTCCGGCATATCCGACGTCTCGTCTTCCCGGCCGATTGGTTGGAGCCGACCTACTGGCCAGAACGGCATGTTCGCCTTCTGCGGGAGCAAGAGCCCTACCGAGATCCTGATGAACTTTGGGCGCTCGCCGAAGAGCAGGCACTCGCGCAATGCGATACCCAAGCGGCACGGATCGCCCGTGTGGTGATCCATCCGGATTATCGCGGTGAAGGGTTCGGTCACACCCTCGTGTCGACAGCGCTTCGGTGGATCAGCGAACGGCGTATCCCAGAGATGCGCCGTCCCAAGGTGCTCGTCGAGACAGTGGCCATGATGGCCCGCTATAACCCCTTCTTCGAGCGAGCCGGCTTCCGATATCTCTGGGACACCGCGTCGGGGCGCCCAGTTCTCTTTTTCGGACTCACACCGGATGCACAGAAACGCATCGAACAGTTTATCGCGACTGATCCGGTCGCTCGCCAGCACCGCGGACAACTCTATCGACCAGCACTCCGCACTGCCGAATCACTCGCTGCCCCGATCCGGTTCCATCACGTGCGCAAGGTGTATCGGCGGACGCTCGATCTCCACCACCTCGCACCGGAACTCCAGGCAGTCCTCCGCGCTTTCGGTGTCGAGCGTCGCGTCATCGAAACCGTTGTCCTGCGCCGGCTCGACTTGACCATCGAGCCTGGTGAATTGATCGTCCTGGTCGGCGCGTCCGGCACTGGCAAGACCACGCTGCTCCGTCTGCTTTGGGGCGCCGCCAGCGGGAAACGCAGTCCACGCTTTACACCGGACGGAGGACGTATCGAGCTCCCCGTCAACACGACCGCTGCCGCGTTTCTGCCCGGCGAAGTCGAGCCAGCATGGGGACGCGAACCGCTGTTGCAGCGGATCGTCGCCGCAACCGGCGATGCAGTCGCCGCGATGGAACTCCTCAATGCGGTCGGTCTCAGTGACGCCGTGCTCTGGCGCGCACGTCCTCACGAACTCTCGACTGGTCAACGGGAACGGGCTCGCCTCGCTCTTTTGCTCGCCGAGAGCCCCAATCTGGTGTTGCTCGACGAGTTCGCCGCTCATCTCGATCCAGCGCTCGCCGGACGCGTCGCGCGCAAGGTCGGGACACTTTCTCCGCCGCCTCGCGATCACCGCGGTCATCGCCACCCACCGGCCGGAAGTCGTCAGCGCGCTTCAGCCAGACCGCCTCCTGGTCGTCGGCTATGGCGGCGTGGTCGAGGGCTCGTCTCCTTAGTGATCCCGGCGACGCACTTGCCGCCGGACCACCCAGATCCGCTGACCACCCGCCCGCTCCACCTCGTACGGCTCGTCGAACTCTTCCGCTTCTTCCAGTTCCTAGGCCTAGAGTGGGCGTTCCTGGGCATATTCCCGCAGGAACGCTTACGGCGCCAGATGCCGCTCCGTTTCCTCCAGGAGTTCCTCGACTGTGAACGGTCCCAGCACCCGCGTCAAGCGCACTGCGCCGATCAACCCGCGCTGACTCACGATCCCGATGCGCCCGCGCACCCGCGTCGGGTAGCGCCGGATCTCCCACGTCTTCCGCCCCTGCACGATGTAGGACTCCCAGGGTTCGCGCACGACGAGCGAGCGTTCCGGTATCCGCTCTTCCCACTCGTCACGTTCTTCTCGTTCTCTCGTCATCACCCTCGACCTCTCGTCGGAAACGCACGAGAAGTAGTCTACTCCGCTGACCGGTATGGCAAACCTCTTCCCACGCCGTTACGCCATCGCTCCCTAGTTCGACTTTGCAGTGTCGACTCGACTCGCACCAGACGCGAGTGACCTCGCAGTACCGCTCCGACCAGTCGAGGCTCAGCGCGGCTCGGCACGTTTCCTGAGCATCTTCCCGGCACACCGGAGATCACACTTGCCCGAGCATCCTCGATGGAGTTGTGTGCAGCAGGAGTGCAGTCTCGTGATGCAGCCCTCCAGGACCGAGCAGTCTACTCCGATACGCCAGCTCCCAACGCGTGCCATCTCGCCAGGACATGTCCTCATCGCGAACTGGCTGGCCTACGCGACGCTCTACTTTCCCCGTCTCGCCTTCGCTGCCAGCAAGCTCGGCCTCCTCGCCGATCCTTCCCTCTCGCTCACCCGGGCCTTACTCGGCGTGGCCGATGCCGCGTTCCTGACGGTCTACGCAGCCGGCCAGTTCGTCTCCGGAACGCTGGCCGAGCGTATCGGGCCACGTCGCCTCGTCGTCCTCGGCCTGTTCAGCGCCGGATTGGCCGCCGGCACACTCGCCCTCGCGCCCGAGCCATGGTTCCTCCTCGCTGTCATCGTGCTGCAAGGAGCGGCGCAATCGACCGGCTGGGTGGCGGTGTGCAGCGACGTCGCGCGCTCGACCCCAGTCGAGCGCCGCGGCACTGTATTCGGCCTCCTGAGCACCAGCTACGCGTTCGGAGCGCTCGCCGCACCCGTCTTCTTGGGTTGGATCGCCTATTCGCTCATCGGCCACTGGCGAGCCGCACCAGCTGCGAGCACCCTGCTCGCCGTCACTGTCGCTGCTCTCTACGGATGGTGGCTCGCGGCTCGGCAACAGCCTCCAGGACAACCGGGCCAGCAGCGCGACTCGCCGAGCGCGGATCCTCGACGACGAGTCGTTCGTAACCCAACGGTGTGGATGCTCGGTCTCGCTGATGTTCTTCTCAAGCCCGTCATTTACGCCACCGTCTTCTGGACACCGGTCCTCGTGCGCGATGCGCTGCCCCAGCTCACGCCCACTGCCGCCACCGCCCTCGCTGGACTCCTGGGCCTCGCGGGGCTGGCCGGGCCGGTCGTTGCCGGGACGCTGTCCGACCGCTTCTTTGCGGCCCGCCGTCTGCTCCCGGCGTCCCTCGCGCTGTTCGGATGCGCTGACACCCCCAGCCTTTTCCCGCTCGCCGCTAGCACTGGCCACTGGTGGCTCGTCGCGATCGACCTGCTGGTGCTCGGCGTCACCCTCTATGCTGCCGAGTCGCTCGTCGTCGGGGTCGCCGAGGCAGAAGCTGGCGGCCGCGATGCTGCCGTGACCGTCGGTATCGTCAACGGTGTCGGTTCGGTCGGAGGAATTCTCGGTGGCCTCGTTCCTGGCCTCCTGATCGGCACTCCGCTGTTTCTCGCCCTCGCGGCCATGACTCTGGTCGCGTGGTTCCTGCTCCTCCCACTCGCCCGCCGGGAAAGGGTGAAATCGCTTGCGAGCTTCGAGCCGCGCTGACATCCAGCACGGCGGACGGGTCATGGCGCGGGTTCGCGACATCCGATCTCCCGCTCCCAGGCATCGTGGCACACAGCACGGGAGGACGCTCGGAGGCAGCTCACCCGCGCCGTCGACGCCTCCCACGTGCGCGATCACCGAAGTGGCTGATCCACCATCCTCACCTGGCTCGCGACGGGACCCGACGGGTCCTCGAGCGGCTCCGCGCAACAGAACCACGATTCGGTGAGCCGCGGTGGCTCCGGTCGCTTGGTCCGCCGCTTCGGTGGCGTACTCGGGGCTCTCCGACCGGCGGCCTCATAGGCTGCGGCCCGGACGACCGCGAACGTCTCGTAGGGATCCCAGCCTTCCCGCGTCGCCTGTTCCACGACTGCAGCGACGCGTCGCTGGAGCGCATCCATCCGCTGATCCGGATGACGCCAGGTATAGGTGAAGTTCGCTTCGTCCAGCGGGCCGAGATACGGGAGCACGTCAGGCTGCTCGAGCAAGGCCGAGCCGGGAGGAATCAAGAGCCGGATGGAGAGATGGACCGCATCGACATGCTCGATCAACTCCTTGTCCTCGATGAACTGCAGGAGGTCGAGGTAGTCGTCCAGGGTCGTCCACGGGGTGAACGGAAGGAGCGACGGACGGAGCGCGATACCTGCGGCATCGCAGATCCGCAAGGCCTCGATCACGTCCGCTCGGGTGTGACCCTTTCTGATCGCCTGCAAGGCAGGCTCGCTCAAAAGCTCCACCGCCGACACGACGAAGAGACAACCGAGTCGCCTGAACTCGGACATCAGGTCTCGATGCCGGACGATGTGCTCGATTCGCGCGGTGAAGTCGAACGTGACGTCGGGGAACTCCTCGTGAAGTGCTCGGCAAATGCGCAGACTGTGCGTCGGCCCATTGAGGAAGTCCGGATCCCCGAACGTGATGTGCCGTGCGCCGTGCGCGACCTGCTGACGGATGTCGGCGAGCACCACCGATCGCGGAATCGCGAAGAAGCGGCCCCGATAGACCGGGACCACCGGACAATGGGCGCACGTATGGTGACAGCCGCGTGTCGTCTCCGTGTACCCGGCAGGCACCACCCGTTCTCCGGCCACGAGATGCGCATAGTGCCGCAGCCCCGGCAGTGAATCACGGGCTGGCACCGGGTACTCGAACCGTATCAGAGCCGGCCCCAACGGTCGCTCGCGCGTGACCACACCCGGCACGTCGACGCTCGTACCGCGTTCCAGGGCTTGGACCAGTCCGAGGAGCGGCAGCTCGATCTCACCACCGATCACACTGTCGGCGATGTGTCGCAAGAGATAATCACGATTGAGCCAAGCGTAGAGACCGTAATAGCAGAGATGCGCCTCCGGAACGACCGCGCGGATTCGCTGGCCGAGGGCGACCCCCAAGCGCAAGGCCGTATGCATCGGGACAGAGATCGCGATCGCCCGCGCTCGCACGATCGTTTCGTCGTCGAGACGCTGGACCGCGGTATCCACAGCGACGGGCTGATACCCCGCTGCACGCAGCGTGGCCAGCGGGAGCGCTACGCTCAGCGACTGGTGACCGAGTTCGTAACAGGAAAGCAGCAGAATCGCGCCAGGCTGACGGAAGTCAGGTCGCCCGTCGGGCGCGTTCACTCCTCTCCGGTCGACTGCCATGCTGACCTCCGCAACCCTCCGGTAAGCGTAACATGTCGTCCACCTGCTCGCCGGTCCCCGGCTCACCCACCCGCTGGCCCTGCGCCGGTTGCCCGGAGCGATTCCAGCGACAGTGGGCATCGGCGAACGTCAGCAGCGCTCCCGTTGCCTGCCACTCGACCGAGTGCAGTGCTACACTCAGAGGCCAATCGTGTCGTTGGGTGGGGGAGCAAGATGACCCGAGGTACGGTCGCACCGGAGATTTCGTCGCGTGTCCGTTTGATCCCGCCGTCACCGATCCGCGGTCTCGCGCCGCTCGCCGAAGCTGCCAAAGCACGCGGAATTCACGTCATCCACCTCAATATCGGTCAACCCGATCTACCTCCCCCACCGGGAGTCGCGGCGGCGCTGGCTGCAGCTGCGACGCAACCGCTGGTCTACACGGCGTCACAGGGTATTCCCCAACTACTGGACGCCTGGGCGCGGTACTACGAGCGCATCGGCCTTGCCATCTCACCCGAGCAGGTAGTCGCCACCGGCGGTGCGAGCGAGGCATTGTCGCTCGCGGTTCTGGCCACGACCGACCCCGGTGACCGCATTCTGGTGCCGGAACCGTTCTACGCACCGTACTATGGCATCCTCGCTGCCGCTGGTGTCGAACTGGTACCGATCCCGGCCCCCGAACGATACGGGCCGGTCACTCCGCAGGCGATCCAGGAACGACTGGGACCGCGCACCCGAGGAATCCTGCTTTGTAGCCCTGCCAACCCGACCGGTACGCTGTACGAGCGCGACCAGTTCGCTGCCATTGCTGAATTGGCCCGCGAGCATGGGCTGTTTTTCTATAGCGACGAGACGTATCGCGAGCTGGTCTTCCGCGACTCACGCGCGGCGAGCGCCCTGGAAATACCAGGACTGGAGCAGCACGTCATCGTCATCGACAGTGTTTCCAAGCGCTTCAATGCCTGTGGTCTGCGCATCGGCGCTCTCATCAGTCGGAATCCGGATGTCATTACGGCTGCTGTCTCGCTCGCCGAACTCCGCTTGTCTCTTCCTCTCCCTGCTCAACTCGCCGCTGTGGCTGCCCTCGAGGCTCCGGCCACCTACGTTGCCGAGGTCGTCACCACCTACCGACGACGCCGCGACGCAGCGCTGGCTGCGCTGGCGCGGCTCCCTGGTGTCCACGTCGTGCCGCCCGATGGCGCGCTGTATCTCGTCGCCGAGCTTCCGGTCGGCGATGCGGAGCGCTTTGCCGCCTGGCTCCTGACCGATTTCACCCATCATGGCGAGACGGTCATGCTCGCACCGCTCAGCGGTTTCTTTGCGACGCCGGGAGCGGGTCGAAACGCTGTCCGCCTCGCGCTCGTTCAGCCGGAGCCGGTGCTCGAGCACGCCGCCGAACTGCTCGGCGAAGCACTGGCTCGTTATCCCGGTCGCACGACCTGAATCCCGCGAGGCCACCAGACCAGCGAGGGGCGATCGACCGCACGCCGCAGTCCTGGCTGACCCTGCTGCCTCACCCCGATGAGGACGTGCAGGCCTTCGTCGGTCGTCGCGGAAACAGCCCCTCGATCTCGTAGAACTCGTACATGCGCAACATCTGTGCTGCAACTCAGGATCGGCGTGGCGGTAGAGTCCCTCCATGAGCCCATTTGCAACGACCGGGTCGAACAGCTTATGGAACTTGTTGTTCTGGATAGCGATGAACAGCTTGTAGAGATTGATCAGTTCAGTGGAACTCAGCGGAGTCTCGCGGTCGGTCTTGATCACGCGTCCACTGGCCATCCGTACCCGCAGCCCATGCTGCTGGGCGAAGCGGTTGAGTTGCTGCTCGAACTCGAGCGCCACACGCGGATAATCGAAAAGGACAAGCTTCAGATAGATCGACTCGACAGCCAGCGTGAACAGCTCGATGATCTTCACCCGGTTCGGCGGCACCGCCTCGACCAGACCCAGTCGGTACAAACGGTACAGCGCCCGCGCTGTCTCGAACTGGGTCCAACCCACCTCGCGGGCGATCGTCTCCACGTCCCGCTGCCCATCTACCTGCTGGTAAATTGTGTCGAGTTCCGGCGGGATCGGCCGCTCCACGTTGCGACGCCGAAAAATCACCGAGACCGAGGGGATGACCGGGCTGAACTGGATCCACTCGTCGACTCGACGTGTTCCCTCCAGGACTAGTTGCAAGCTGTCGACGCTCAC
>Ga0308398_1000403_pt1 | contig 27596 bp, 16 predicted proteins | sample Hotspr20SampleT9_FD_202360 | JGI IMG/M metagenome (GOLD analysis project Ga0308398, IMG submission 202360) | Hot spring phototrophic mat microbial communities from Mushroom Spring, Yellowstone National Park, Wyoming, United States - 20051001_T9 ...
CAATTCTGGAAAATATAGAAAAAGAAGGTATAAAAATATGAATGAAATAGAGAAATTGATTGAATACAGAATGAAACAAGCAGAAGAGACAATTTCTGAAGCAGAAAAAATGGTCAAGGAAAAATTTAGTTCGAGAACAATAATAAATAGAACTTATTATTCAATGTTTTATGCAATATTAGCTCTGTTTTTGAAAACGGGGATTCATATAAATACTTCAAAACATACTGGAATAATAACAATCTTTGATAAAGAGTTTATAAAAACTGGTAAAATTGAGAAAAAATATTCAAAATTGTTGCATAATGTATTTGATGATAGGCAAGAAGCAGATTACAGAGAATTAATAGAAATTCCTTTTGAGACAGCAGTAAAATATGTAAAAATGGCAAGAGAGTTTATAAACCAGATAAAAGAGTTTTAACTTATGAAAGACTATTATATTTTTAAAAGCGGTAGAATAAGCAGAAAAGACAACTCCATTTTTCTTGAAACAAACGAAGGCAATATTCCTATCCCTGTAGAAGATGTTGATAGTCTATATTTATTTGGTGAGATTGATTTAAATACAAAGGCTATAAATTTTTTTGCTCAAAAAGGAATTGTTATACATTTTTTTAACTATTATGGTTGGTATACTGGGAGTTTTTGCCCACGAGAAAATTTATTATCTGGTGAGGTTGTTGTTAAACAGGCACAATATTACCTTGATAATGAAAAAAGAGTGTATATTGCAAAAGAGTTTGTTAAAAGTGCTATACATGGATTTATTTGTAATTTGAGAAGATATCCAGAAGTTGAAAATTCCTTAATAGTAAATCTTGAAAACTATCAAAAAGCATTAGATTATCAAAATGATATTCAGGCTATAATGGGGATTGAGGGTAATGCAAGAGAGCTTTATTATAAAGCTTTTCCTATTATTATAAAACAAAAAATCGAATTTGAAAAGAGGGTTAAACATCCACCTGACAATAGTATAAATGCTTTGATTTCATTTTTAAATAGTCTTGTTTATACTGCTGTAATTAAAGAAATTTATAGAACTCAGTTAAATCCAACTATAAGTTATTTGCATGAACCTTTTTATAGAAGATTCTCATTAGCTTTAGATATTTCAGAAATATTTAAACCAATTTATGGAGATAGAATTATATTTGATCTAATGAATAATAATCAGATCACAGAAAAAAATTTTGATAAAAATTTAAATTATTGCTATATCAAAGAGGATGGGAGAAAGATTATAGTAAAAGCGTTTGATGAAAAACTGAAAACAACTATAATACATAAGAAATTAAAAAGAAAAGTAAGTTATCAAAAAATTATTCGTCTTGAACTTTATAAATTAATAAAACATTTAGTGGGTGAAGAACTTTATAAAGCATTTAAAATATGGTGGTAATATGTATGTAATTTTAGTTTATGATATTTGTACTGAAAATGAAAATGGGAAAAGAAGATTACCAAAAGTTATGAAAAAATGTAGAGAGTTTCTTCATCATACTCAAAAATCAGTTTTTGAAGGGGAAATAACTGAAGCTAAATTTATGAAATTAAAATTAGATTTAAGAAGAATTATTAATGAAAATGAAGATTATGTAGTTTTTTTTAAGTTCCCAAATAAAAATAATATGGAAAGAGAAAATATTGGAATAGATTATGACCCAACAAATAATATATTATAGAATACATTATCGATGGTTCGAGAAAAATTTTTAAAATAACAACAATTAAATATCTTTATAATTATTGAAAAATATATTTTTTTTAATAATATATTAATGGGTTTTAGCTTTCAAATGTGGGATTTAAAGTTTAAAATCTCAAAAATTGTTCGGACAAATCAAAAAGTTTTAGCTTTCAAATGTGGGATTTAAAGATGCAAGCCCAAAAATAAATTTGCATATCTTCATTAAGTTTTAGCTTTCAAATGTGGGATTTAAAGAATGATAATGAGATATCAAAGCAAGCAAAAGAATATAGTTTTAGCTTTCAAATGTGGGATTTAAAGAAAAATACTTGACAAAATAAAAAATTGTGTTATATAGTTTTAGCTTTCAAATGTGGGATTTAAAGAAATCTCTGAAACTTTGATTATAAAGCTTTTAGAGAGTTTTAGCTTTCAAATGTGGGATTTAAAGCGAGTTAGGGTTAAAATTTTATTCCGGGGAGAACAGAGTTTTAGCTTTCAAATGTGGGATTTAAAGAAAAATACTTGACAAAATAAAAAATTGTGTTATATATGTTTTAGCTTTCAAATGTGGGATTTAAAGATACTATATCCATTATTATTTAGAAACCTTTTTATAGGTTTTAGCTTTCAAATGTGGGATTTAAAGCTCATTTCATAAAATTCACCAAGCCATTTATGTTTAGTTTTAGCTTTCAAATGTGGGATTTAAAGAGAACAAATGATTCTTAACTTCAAATTTTATTTTTTGTTTTAGCTTTCAAATGTGGGATTTAAAGGGCTTTTTATTTTTTGAAAAAATCATCTTAGTAGTAGTTTTAGCTTTCAAATGTGGGATTTAAAGGGATAAAAATGTTTTAGATGAACAAATAAAAGAACATGTTTTAGCTTTCAAATGTGGGATTTAAAGGCTTCTATCTGGCCGGCCGCCGCTGGATAAATCAACCGTTTTAGCTTTCAAATGTGGGATTTAAAGAATAGTAGTGGATTTGAAATTTTTCGTGTAAGAATAGTTTTAGCTTTCAAATGTGGGATTTAAAGGTAATATTATTATTATTTATTGCTATATAATAATTTGTTTTAGCTTTCAAATGTGGGATTTAAAGGTTATAGTATAAAAGAAGATTCTGATCTAAATCTGCTAGTTTTAGCTTTCAAATGTGGGATTTAAAGATGATGTTGTTTTCTTTAAAATCATTTTTTAAAAAAGTTTTAGCTTTCAAATGTGGGATTTAAAGTCTGCAAGCAATACTCTTTTCTTTTTTTCCATTTCTAGTTTTAGCTTTCAAATGTGGGATTTAAAGAAAAAGTTGGATAAAGGGCTCTAAAAAATTCTTTAAGTTTTAGCTTTCAAATGTGGGATTTAAAGCCTCCGAAAAAGTTTCGAAGTTTTCTATGGAAACCCAGTTTTAGCTTTCAAATGTGGGATTTAAAGTGCTTTTACTTTACTCTTGTGAATTTGAACCTTTTTGTTTTAGCTTTCAAATGTGGGATTTAAAGAGTTTTGCTACACCTTATCACTTAATCGATATTAAAAGTTTTAGCTTTCAAATGTGGGATTTAAAGATATATAGTCGTATAACTCTTTTGTTATATTCATAAAGTTTTAGCTTTCAAATGTGGGATTTAAAGTTATATTACAACAAACTTTTAACTGGAATTTTAATAGTTTTAGCTTTCAAATGTGGGATTTAAAGTTTTTGTAAGGCATTTTTATCCTCCTTCTAAATCAGTTTTAGCTTTCAAATGTGGGATTTAAAGATAGAAGTCCAAAAATAAGTTTCCATATCCTTATCAAGTTTTAGCTTTCAAATGTGGGATTTAAAGCCGCATATGTAAATTTTTTCGTTCTTTCAAATGTATGGTTTTAGCTTTCAAATGTGGGATTTAAAGAAACTTATTAGCGTCAATGCGATAAAAATAACAGAAGGTTTTAGCTTTCAAATGTGGGATTTAAAGTGGGATAGATAGAGATAAATTAGAAAACGAGATATAGTTTTAGCTTTCAAATGTGGGATTTAAAGACGCAAGCCCAAAAATAGGCTTGCATATCTTTATTTGTTTTAGCTTTCAAATGTGGGATTTAAAGTTTAATTCTTCTTCGATTGCAGGCTCTTCTATTTCAAGTTTTAGCTTTCAAATGTGGGATTTAAAGAAAAAAACTTGACAAAATAAAAAATTGTATTATATAGTTTTAGCTTTCAAATGTGGGATTTAAAGGTTCCTATATTTTTATAGTAAGCATTTCGATATAAAGTTTTAGCTTTCAAATGTGGGATTTAAAGTTAATCTTTGTATTGCTGAACTTATATCATCATAAAGTTTTAGCTTTCAAATGTGGGATTTAAAGTTAACTCCCCCTATATTTTGATAATCTACGCAAGCCCGTTTTAGCTTTCAAATGTGGGATTTAAAGTTTGTAAATCTTTTCTTTTCATACTCTTTATTTCTCGTTTTAGCTTTCAAATGTGGGATTTAAAGATTTGTATTTTTCTCATATAATTTGCTAATAATGTTGCGTTTTTAGTCTACCTATAAGGAATTGAAACAATCTAGTAAATACATGAAAATTTTTTATCAAATTTAATTATGTTTTAAACTTGAATTTTTTTAAAAAACAATTATTCTTTAATTTAGAAATAAAGATGAAAGGAGGGGTTAATGGGTACATTAATTTCTGCAAACGATACATGGAGTTTATGGACTTTTCTTATTGTTGCTGCTTTTTTAAGTATATTTCTTGAACAAAAATATAAATGGGCTTCAAAAGTAAGTGGAGCAATTATTGCACTTATTTTTGGTCTTCTTGCTACAAATCTTAAAATTGTACCAGTGGATACTCCTGTTTGGGATGCTGTATGGGATTATATTTTGCCTATAGCAGTTACTTTACTTTTATTTCAAGCTGATATGAGAAAAATACTGAAAGAATCTGGCAGACTTTTTGGAATATTCAATATTTCAGCTGTAGGAACATTGCTTGGTGCAATTATTGCAACATTGCTTTTTGGAGGATTGATTCCAGAAGCTTACAAAGCAGCTGGAATGATGACTGGTTCTTATATAGGTGGAGGAGTAAACTTTGTTGCTCTTTCAAAAATTTTTGAAGTAAATGAAAGTATTATAGGATCTTTAACTGTTGCTGATAATTTAAATATGGCTATTGCTTTTTTAATTCTTTTATCTATTCCAACATGGGGATTTTTCAAAAAAAATTTTACCCATCCATATGAAGATGAACTTGAAAAACTACAGGGTGGGCTAAAACAGGAAGATGAAAAAACCAAAGCTGCTCTTTTCTGGAAAAGAAAAGAAATTGCCCTTCTTGATATTGCCGCATCACTTGCTGCTGCAATTGTTATAGTTTTTGTTGCTGTTAAATTTACAGGTTGGGTAAAATCAGTTATACCTTCCAATGCTACAGGATTTAAGTTGATATTAAGATTAATTTTTGGGCAGATCTATCTTATAATTCCTATTATAACTCTTACTATTGCAACTTTATTTCCAAATTCTTTACCAAAAATCCCAGGAGCAAATGAAATAGGTATGTTCTTTATCTACATGTTCTTTGTTGTTATAGGTATTCCTGCAAGTATAGGAACAGTTATAACAAAAGCTCCTATTCTACTTATTTTTTGTCTTGTGATAGCAATTATTAATATCATTTTTACTCTTGCTATCGGTAGACTTTTTAAATTTAGTGTTGAAGAATGTGTTCTTGCTTCAAATGCAAACCTTGGTGGTCCTTCAACAGCTGCAGGTATGGCAATAGCTAAAGGTTGGCAGAAGCTTATTGTACCAACTATACTTGTTGGTATTTGGGGATATATAATTGGTAACTATCTTGGAACATTTATAGGATATATGCTTAAAGGTATGTTAGGAATGTAAATAAAATTATGGGCAGGTTAACCCTGCCCATTTGATTTTTAAATATATTAATGAGGTTCATAAATGGGAAAAAATATAGAAAAAAATATTGGAAAAAATATAAAAAAATATACAGCAACCCCTGTTCCTAAAGGTAAAGAATTGAACTGGAATTTAATAAGATCAATACCAATTAAAGAAAATAATGAACCACTTGTTCCTTTAAATCTTTATCCAGAAAGAATTATATGTCATCCTGAATATTTTATTCAGCAGATTCCCTATGCTATGCCTATTTTATATATAAGAGAAGGGGTTTATCAAAAACTTATAAAGGCAGCTAAAAATCTTCCTAAAGGTTATAAATTTGCTGTTTATGATGCTTATAGGCCTGTTGAAGTTCAAAAGTCTTTATTTGATAGTTATAAAGCAAAACTTGCAAAGCAAAACCCATCAATGGATGATGAAAAATTAACAGAACTTACATTAAATTTTGTTTCCTTACCTTCTACAGATCCTCAAAAACCATCAGCTCATAATACAGGTGGATCTATCGATTTAACAATAGCAGATGATGAAGGGAATCTGCTTGATATGGGATCATATTTTGATGATATGGGAGATATTGTTATTACAGATTATTTTGAAAATAAACTAAAATGTGGAGAAAAATTAACTGAAAAAGAGAAAAGAATTATTGAAAATAGAAGACTGTTATACAATATAATGATAGAGCAGGGATTTACCAATTTTGTTAATGAATGGTGGCACTATGATTATGGTAATCAGTTATGGGCATATAATGGAGATCATGAATTTGCGATTTATAGCAGTACAAAACCTTTCTTTTTCTGGAAAGAATAAAAAAAAATCTCTAAAAAATATTTGACAAAAAAAATTAATATATTAAATTTTTATTAAAGAGACGTTTTTTAACGTCTCTTATTTTTTTTATTTTTAAAATTTTTTTAGAGGATTTATGTGGATCTTATTGAAAGAATAAAATCAGAATTTCCATATGGCTCTATAAATTTATTAAAAGTTGATGTTTATAGAAGTCATAAAATAACTGTTACAATTGTTAAAGAAGATGGGAGAGTTTCTATTTCTGATTGTGAAAAAATAACAAGGTTGTTAAAAAATTTTATTTCAGATGATTTTGACCTTATAGTTCAATCACCAGGGATTGGTTGGGCAATTAGTCTTGATAATGAATTGAAATTTTTTAAAAATGAAAAAGTTCTTGTTTTTTATGAAGATAAAGGAAAGATTTTAAATAAAAAATTAATATTTAAAAAAGAAGAAGATAATTTTTTGTTTTTTGAAGATTTAAAGAAAAAAACAGAGGTAAAAATAGAAAAAAATAAAATTAAAAAAATGAAAACTGAATTGTAAAAAGAAATTAAAAATTTTATAAAAATAAATAAAAAACAAAAAAAAGAAAAATAAAATCTTATTTATAATTTATTTTTAGGAGGAAATGTGAGAACATCAAAAGTTGCTGATTTAATATCAGATATTGCTAAAAGTAAGGGATTACCTGAAGATTATATCAGGAGTTCTCTCTTAAAATCAATTCTTTATGGTTATAAAATTGAACTATACAAAGCTGTTAAAAATGACTTAACAGGTGAATATGAATTTGATAAAGATTCTAAAAAACTTGATAAAATAGAGGATCTTGATGCAAGACTTAATATAGATAATAAAGGTAAACTCATAATATATATTAAAAAAACTGTAACAAAAAAACCAAAACTTCTTTTAAGAGAAATAAGTTTAAAAGATGCTAAAAAAATAAAAGATGATGTACAGGAAGGAGATCAGGTTGATGTAAAGGTTGATTATCTTTCCTTTTCCAAAAATGTTATAAAAGAGATTCAAAAAAAGTTTGATGAGGAAATAAAATTTTATTCTTTGAATAAGATTTATGAAAATTTGAGTAATAAATTAAATAAACTTGTAAATGCTAAAATATTAAGAATTACAAGCAAAGGAATGTATGCTTCTTTAGAAGACTATCAATTTGAATGTATTATTACACCTAATGATTATTCAAGAAGCGAAAATATAAAGGTAGGGGACACAAAATTATTTTTACTTTATAAGATAGAAAAAGTAACAAATAAAAAAGTTAAATGGGATGGAACTGTCAATAGCTCAGAAATTCCATTAGAAGTTTATCTAACAAGGACAAAACCTGAGTTTGTTTATAAATTATTTGAAGCAGAAGTTCCAGAAATAGCAAATGGTGAGGTAAAGATATTAAAAATTGCAAGAGAAGTTGGGTTTAAAACAAAAGTTTTAGTTAAAGCATTAAAAGAAGGAGTGGAACCTGTTGGTGCATGTTTAGGAATAAAAGGATATAGGATTCAAAATATAAGAAAAGAGCTTGGTGGAGAAGTAGTTGAAGTTATTCCATACTCAGATGAACTTGCTGAACTTATTAAAAATTCACTTAATTTAGAAAAATTAATGTCTAAGAATAAGTCCTGCAAAGTTTTAACTATTTCCGCTGACAAAAAAATTGCTATTTTAGTTGTTCCAGACTCAGAATCTCAAGCAAATATTATTGGAAAAGATGGAATTAATGTAAAACTTGCAGTTGAAATAACTGGTTGGAAAATTGATATAAAAACTGAAGAGGAATTTTCAAAATCTGAGTATGCTCATATTCAAGCCCTTACTTTTGAAAATATTTTTCAAAGCAAAAAAGTACATGATGAATATCAAGAAGTTTCAGAAGATGATGATATTGAAACTTTTTCAGATTTTCTTGGAAGAGAAATTATTAATAAATTAAAAAGTTGCGGAATTGATACAGTTGAAAAACTTTTAGATTACAGCAATACAAATAGGTTACAAACATTACCAAAATTAACAACAGAAGAATTTATAAAGATAGAGAATTTCTTAAAAGAAAATATTGATATTCAGGAAGTAGAAGAAATTGAAGAAGAGGTTGCAACATGCCCAAATTGTAATAATGAAATTCCAATTGATGCTAATAAATGCCCATATTGTGGTTTTGAATTTGAAGATGAAGATGATGAATAATATTTTATTTAATAAAATTTATTTATTTTATTGTAATTGCATAAAAATATGATAAAACATATTTAAGGATTTGAAAGGATTGTATGAATAAAAAGATTATAACTTATTTAAGAGAAAAAAATTTCCCTATCGAAAAAACAAATGAAATTTTACAAAAGTATAACTTAAACCCTGAAGATAGACTTACTGATGAGGTTTTAAATATTATTGACAAGGAATATGAAGAATTTACCAAACCTGTAAAAAAGATAAAAATAAAGAAAAAAATTGTCAAAAAGGTTATTAAACAAGTTTCTACATCTAAAGAAGATAAAGAAGAATATGCTACTGATGATAAAAAGAAACTTGTACAGGAAAGTTTAGCTGAACATGAAAAGTCTAAAGATACTATTGAAAAAGAAAGTGAAAAAGAACAAGAAAAAGAACAAGTATCCACTTCTCAAGAAATAAAAAAAGAAGTAGAAGAAAAAGAAATAAAAAAAGATCAAAAAGAATCTAAAAAAGAACCTTCATATAAAGGTAAAAATTTTGTCGGGACAACAACAAAAAATATTGAAACAAGAAAAGTTTTTTATCCTTCGGGACAAACTCATGAAAAAACTACTAAACCTCATGAAGGTGAATCTTCATTTGAACATAAAAGAAAAATTTTTGTAAAAAGAAAAGTTGAAAATAAAGTTATAGATATAAAGAAAAAAGAATTTAATTTTTCAAATAAATCATCGAATTTTAAAGCCGCTGCTTCAACTGTTATAAAAGATAAAAAAGAGCTTGGGAAAAAAGTATTTGATAAAACAAAAAAGAAACCACAAGAATTTTTCCAATCAACAAATGAGGATGAAAATATTTTTAATCAAAAAATTTCTTCAAAATTGAAGAAAAAAGAAGATGATACTAGATTTGTTGTATCATCAAAAATAGAAATACCTGAAACAATTACTGTTGCTGAACTTGCAAAAAAAATGAATATTAAAAGTAGTGTTCTTATTAAAAAATTCTTTGAAATGGGTAATATTGTTACAATAAATCAGGTTATTGATGCAGAGGAAGCTGAGATTGTAGCTTCTGAATTTGGTTGTCAGGTTGTAAAGACTTCTTTAACTGATGAAATAAAGATTCCAGAACAAAATTTAAATAAACAAGATATAAGGATTAGACCACCTATTGTTACAATAATGGGGCATGTTGATCATGGTAAAACATCTTTACTCGATTATATAAGAAAATCAAAAATTACAGCTACTGAAGCAGGGGGAATTACTCAAAAAATAGGTGCTTATAAAGTTGATGTAAAAGGCAAATCAATTGTTTTTATTGATACCCCTGGACATGAGGCTTTTGCAAATATGAGAGCAAGGGGTGCAAAAGTTACAGACATAGTAATTTTAGTTGTTGCAGCAGATGATGGTGTGATGCCACAAACTAAGGAAGCTATAAATCATGCAAGAGAGGCAAAAGTTCCTATTATAGTTGCTATAAATAAAATAGATAAACATAATGCAAACCCAGATAGAGTTAAAGGTGAACTTGCAGAATATAATCTTATCCCACAGGAATGGGGAGGAGATACATTATTTTTTAATATTTCAGCACTAAAGGGAATAGGTGTTGATGATCTACTTGAAGGTATTTTATTACTTGCTGATTCACTTGAGCTAAAAGCTGATTTTTATCAAGAAAAGTGGGCAAGTGGTTATGTTTTAGAATCAAAAATTGAGAAAGGTAGAGGAGTTGTTGCGAGTGTAATTATTAAAGATGGGGTTGCAAAACTAAAACAGTTTTTTATAAGTGGTAAAGAGTTTGGAAAAATTAGAACAATGGTTGATGATAAAGGAAAAAGCTTAAAGATAGCATATCCTGGCGATGCTGTTGAAATAATAGGGTTTGAAGGTTTGCCAGAACCAGGAGATGAATTTCATGTAGTGGATAATGAAGATATTGTTAAAGAAATATCTAAAAAGAGAAAAGAGTTTGAGGTTTTGAAAAAAAGTAAAAAATCAGCTTTATCTCTTGATTCTATATTGAAACAGATGGATGAAACTGGAGTAAAAGAGTTAAAATTGATAGTTAATGCGGATGTGAATGGTATGGCTGAAGCTTTGTCAAATGCCTTAGAGAAACTTTCTGTTTCTGAAATAAAAGTTAAAGTTATCCAAAAATCAGTCGGGGCGATAAAGGAAAGTGATGTTAATTTAGCAATTGCATCAAAAGCTATTATAATTGGTTTCAATACAAAACCAACACCTGAAGCACTTTCTCTTGCAGAAAGTGAAGGAGTTGAGATAAAAAGATATAATATTATTTATGATGCTATTGAAGATATAAAAGCTGCAATTTCAGGAATGGCAGCTCCAAAGATAAAAGAGGAAATTATAGGAGAAGTTGAAGTAAGACAGATATTTAAGGTTCCAAATGCTGGAACTGTTGCAGGTTCTTATGTAACAAAAGGTAAAGTTGAAAGGGGTGCTCTCTGTAGAGTTTTTAGAGATAATATAAAAATATTTGAAAGTAAAATTGCAACACTTTTTAGGTTTAAAGATCCTGTTAAAGAGGTAAAGCAGGGTTTTGAATGTGGATTAACAATTGAAAATTTTAATGATGTTAGGGAAGGTGATATACTTGAAATATTTAAAAATATCGAAGAAAGTGTTTCTTTTGATGAATTGAAAAAAGAAGAAAAAAGTGCTGAAGAGAAAAAATAATATCCATAAAAAAATATATTAAAATGGATAATATAAGGTGTTTTTTATGATCCCAGATAGAAATAGAAGAGTAGGGAGATCTATTTATAAACTTATTTGTTCCTTATTTGTTGATGAAATATACAATCAATATGTTAAAGATAATATAACAATTACAAATGTTGAATTAACAAAAGATTTAAAGATTGCAAAAATATTTTTTATAACAAAAGATAATAATTTAAATAAATCTGTTTCAGAATTGGAAAAATTAAAACCATTTTTTAAAAAAAAGATAGCTGATGAGATAAATTTAAAATTTTGCCCTGATATTATTTTTCAATTTGACAAAGATGAAGATAGGGCAAATAGAGTTGATGATTTAATTAATAAATTGAGGAAAAAAAATCTTTTATAAATTAATGGATTTGAATTATTTGTTAATTCCTTCAATAAAACCCTCAAATATTTCAAGTACAAACTTTTTAAACTATTTAAAAAAAATTATTTTGAAAAAATTTAATTATCAAACTAAAAGTTTGATAAAATTTGGCCATAGTGGGACCTTGGACCCATTTGCTGCTGGTTTATTGTTAGTTCTAAGTGGGAAAGCTTGTAAATTAAATTTTCTTTTTAATCTTTTTCCAAAAGAGTATATAGCTGTTATTAAATTTGGTGAAAAAAGAGATACAGGTGATATAACAGGAAATTTGATAGGTCATTCAGAAATTCCTTCAAAAGAATTATTTGAAACTCTTTTAAATAATTATAAAGGAAAAATTTTTCAGAAACCTCATAAATTCTCAGCAGTAAAAATAGATGGCAAAAGAGCATATGAACTTGCAAGAAAAAATATAGAATTTGATTTAGAAGAGAAAGAAGTTTTCATATATGATAATAAACTTTTATATTTTAACCCTAAAATAAATAAAGCAGTTATTTATATAAAATGTTCGAGTGGGACATATATAAGAAAATATGTTGAGGATCTTCTTATAAAAGAAAATTATTTCGGTTTTTGTGAGAAACTTGTTAGAATATCTATTGGTCCTTTTAATATAAAAGATATCAAAAAAAATAGCCTAAATTTTGGATTTGATTTTATGTTTTTAAATTTAAATAAAAATCTCTTTGAGAAATATTTTAATTGTATTTCATTAAACTCTCTTAATTTTGAAGAAAAAAACAAACTAAAAAATATATTAAAAAATGGATTAAAATTAGATAAAATAAATTTATCTAAAATAAATTTAGATAAAATAAAATTTGATAATAGATTTTCAGATGATCTTCTTCTTATATTCAATGAAAACGATATTCTTTCAACTATATTAAAAAAAGAGGAATATATATATTCATATTTATTCAATTATCCAGAAATATTGTGAAATTTTATTGATAAAAAAATAAAATAAGTATAATTTTTGAAAAATAATTGAGGTTAATAATTATGGAAAAAAATCCTATTTTAAATTTTTCTGAAAATAATAAAGAATTTTATTATGAGTTTGATAAAATAAAACTTGAACATTTTTTACCTGCTATTAATGAAGCTATAGAGGAATCAAAAAAAGAGATAGAAAAGATTAAAAATAGTAAAGATAAACCTGATTTTTTTAATACAATTGAAAAATTAGAATTTGTAACTTTTGAGGTAAAAAGAGTTTCTACTCTTTATTCAAACCTCTTACAAGCAGAATCTGATAATAAATATAAAGATTTAGCTCAAAAGATTTATCCATTATTAACAGAGTTTGAAAATGATATTATTTTAGATAGTGAATTATTTTCAAAAATAGAATATGTTTATAAAAATCAAGACAGAAAAATACTCGATTCTGAGCAAAATAGATTTCTTGAATTAACTTATAAAAAATTTGTTAGAAATGGCGCACTACTTTCTGAGTCTGATAAGCAAAAATTAAGAGAAATTGATATTGAATTATCAAAATTAAGCCCAAAATTTTCACAAAATCTTTTAAATAGTATAAATAGCTTTGAATTATATATTGAAAATAAGGATGAATTAAAAGGAGTTCCAGAAAATGTATTAAATCAAATGGCAGAAATTGCAAAAAGTAAAGGTAAAGATAAGGGATATATGATAATTCTTCAACCACCAATAACTATACCTATACTTCAATATTGTGAAAATAGAAATTTAAGAAAGATTATAGCTGAAGAAAGTTCGAAAAGAGCAATTTCAGGAGAGTTTTCAAATATAGAAATAATTAAAAACATAGTAAAATTAAGGGAACAAAGAGCAAAACTTTTAGGTTATAAAACTCATGCTCATTTTGTTCTTGAAGAAAGAATGGCAAATAGTCCAGAAAAAGTAATGAACTTTTTAGAAAAACTTTATAAATATTCTTATAAAAAAGCTATAGAAGAGAAAGAGGAATTGGCAAAATATGCTTTAAAAATAGATAACTTAAAAGATTTATCTATATGGGACTGGAGATACTATGGCGAAAAACTTAGAAAAGAACTTTTTAATATAGATACTGAAAAATTAAGAGAATATTTTAAAATGGAAGATGTAATTGATGGACTTTTTAAAGTTGCAAATAAACTTTATGGAATAAGTTTTAAGGAAGTTAATGATATCCCTGTTTATCATAAAGATGTGAAGGTATTTAAAGTTTTTGATCATGATTCTTCATATTTAGGAATTCTTTATATGGATCTTTTCCCAAGAGAGACAAAGGTTCAAGGTGCTTGGATGACCGAATATTTAGGACAGGGATATTATAGAGGAAAATTGGTAAGACCTCATGTATCCATTTGTGGAAATTTAACACCTTCAACAAAAGATAATCCATCACTTTTATCTATAGATGAAGTTGAAACTATATTCCATGAATTTGGCCATGCTTTACATGGTATTTTATCAAATTGTAAATATCAATCAATGAGTGGTCCAAATGTTTTTTGGGATTTTGTAGAACTTCCTTCTCAAATAATGGAAAACTGGGTTTATGAAGAGGAAGCATTGAATTTGTTTGCAAAGCATTATGAAACCTCAAAAAATATTGATAAAAAAATAATTGAAAAACTTAAAGAATCAAAGAAATTTTTAAGTGGTATTTTGACTATTAGACAACTTAATTATGGGGTTCTTGATATGGCATATCATTATAATGAATTTAATGAAAAAGATTTTGATCCTTTAACTTTTGAAGATCAAAATACAAAAAAACTTCAGATTTTTGAACCAATTGAAGGAAGTTCAATTTCAACATCTTTTTCACATATATTTGCTGGTGGATATTCTGCTGGATATTATTCATATAAATGGGCTGAAGTTTTAGAAGCTGATGCATTTTCATTGTTTAAGGAAAAAGGTGTTTTTGATAAAGAGGTTGCTAAATCATTTAGAGAAAATATTTTATCAAAAGGAAACAGTGAAGATCCTATGCAACTTTTTATAAAATTTAGGGGAAGAGAACCAGACGAAAATGCTTTATTAAAAAGGGATGGTCTAATTTAGTTAGATTGATTTATTTAAATTTGATTTGCTTTCTTCAATAAAGGAAAATTAAAATTATAAATATAATATTAGAAACAAATAAAGATATAGAAGTATAGGAAAAGGTACAAAAGATTAGAAATATAACATTAAAAACAAGTAAAGATATAAAAATATAGAAAGATAAAAAGAGAAAATGAAAAAAAACTTATTTATTGTTTATTTATTAATTTTTCTTGCAATGAGTTTCTGGGGACTTTCTTTTGTCTGGGTAAAGATTGTATATCAGTATTTAAAACCTTTTACCATTGTTTTTATAAGATTATCAATTTCAGCTTTTTTATTGTTTATTTCTGGAAAATTATTTAAATTTTTAGATAAAATTGATAAAAACACTATTTTTAGTATAATGCTACTTGCTTTCTTTGAACCATTTTTATATTTTATTGGGGAAAGTTTTGGATTATTACTAGTATCAGCAACAGTTGGCTCTATTATAATTGCAACTATACCTGTTATAACTCCTATTTTTTCATTAATTTTTGAAAAAGAAAAAATAACAATTTATGGTATAATTGGACTTATTCTTTCTTTTATAGGTGTTTTACTTTTGATTATTTTTGGAAATGATCATGAAATTTCAGTAGAAAATAAAAATGGCATATCAATTAAAGGAATTTTATTACTTTTCTTTGCTGTTTTTTCTGCTATTGGTTACCTTATTACAGCAAAAAGAATACTTAAAAAAAATATTGAACCTTTTACAATTGTTGCTTATCAAAATTTATTTGGAGCAATTTATTTTTTACCATTTTTTTTAATATTTGATTTTAAAAACATGATGCCAATACAAGATATGCCTTTTGAAGTTTTTAAAAATATTTTACTTTTGGCAATTTTTCCATCAACAATTGCATTTATTTTTTACAATATTAGTTTAAAAGAAATTGGAATTAATAGATCAAATATTTTTACAAATTTTATCCCTGTTATTACTGCAATAGCATCATTTTTTATATTAAAAGAAAAATTTACTCTAATTAAGATTTTTTCAATTTTTTTAATAATTTTTGGGGTTTTTATATCTCAAATAAAAAAAAGTTATGAAGGAAATTATATTCAGGAATATTGATTAATAAAAATTTTATAAATAATACTTTTTGAGGAGAATATGTTAAAAGAGATAATAGATGAATTAAAATTAAACTTTAAAAAATATTACAATAAAAAAATATTAATTTATCTTATACTAAATATAATAATTTTGTTTTTATCTCTACTTTTGTTTTATTTTAAATCATTTTTTAACATTAATTTCATTTTTTATTTATATTTGTTGTTTTTTTATATTTTTTTATTGGATTATACTGCATATATAACTTCTTTTATAGAAAAAAGCGAGTATGATAATATTGATTTAAATACTGTTTTGTCAAATTTAAATAAATCAATTGAAATATCTGTTGGAATAATAGTTAAGTATATTCCACTTGCTGTTGCTTTTTATCTTATCTACTATGTATTACAATCATTAAAAATAGATATTTTAGAAAAATCATTTTATTCTGTTTTTAGTATTTCTTTTAATTTTTTTAAAAGTAAAGATTATTTATATTTTATTTATTTACTCTCTTTTTTATTAATTCTGATAATTTATCCATTTTATTCAAATTTTTTAGTTTTTATCCCTTTTTATATTATTGATAAAAATGAGATTTTTAAAAATGGTTTTAATTTTTCTTTTAACATTGTTTATAAAAAATTTTTTAAAATCTTTGGTTTAAATATTATTTTTTATTTGATTATATTTATAACAATTTTTCTTGGGTTATTTTTAATAAATATTTTTTATAAAATAACCGTAATATTAGTTTTTTTACAATTTTTATTAAGTTCAATTATTATTGTTTTAGTTATAAGTGTTAAGACATATATAAATTTTTATCTTTATAGAGTTTTTATTAATACAAATTATTAAAATAGTATATTAAATTTTTATATTAATTTAATTTTTAATTTTTTTGAGGTGTTTTTATGATATTTAATAAAGAGCCTGAAAAATATTTTGATTATAATTTAAAAGAAAAAGAGATTTATAAAAAATGGGAAGAAAAAAATGTATTTAATGTGAATGTTGATAGTGATAAAAAATCTTATGTTATTTTGATGCCTCCTCCAAATGTTACAGGTATATTACATATGGGGCATGGATTACAGGATAGTTTACAAGATACATTGATTAGATATAAAAAAATGTGTGGTTTTGAATCTTTCTGGGTACCAGGAAAAGATCATGCGGGTATAGCAACTCAAAATGTTGTTGAAAAAGAACTTTTAAAAGATGGTATAAAAAAAGAGGATCTTGGTAGAGAAAAATTTCTCCAGAAAGTATGGGAAACTGTTGAGAGACATAGAAATATAATTTCAAACCAGAAGAAGAGGTTGGGTGATTTTGTAGATTGGTCAAAAGAAGTTTTTACTCTTGACCCTAAATATTATAAAGCAGTATTGGAAGCATTTAAAATTCTTTATGATAAAGGTTTGATATATAAAGGGAAATATATAGTAAATTGGTGTCCAAGATGTCATACTGCAATATCAAATGAAGAAGTAGAATATGTTGAAAGAGATTCTTTCCTTTGGTATATAAAATATCCAATAATTGAGGAAGATAAGAAGTTTGAAAATGAGAATGATCTAGTATCATATTATGAATCGAAAGTTAAAAATGGAGAATTAAATAAAGATTATATCGTTGTTGCCACAACAAGACCAGAAACAATGCTTGGCGATATGGCTGTTGCTACTAACCCTGATGATGGAAAATATAAATTATTAATAAATAGAAATTTATTATTGCCTATTTCAAATAGAAAAATTCCTTTAATAACAGATGAACTTGTTGAAAAGGGTTTTGGTACAGGTGCAGTAAAAGTTACACCTGCACATGATCCTGTTGATTTTGAAATAGCTAAAAAACATAACCTTGAATATTTAGTTGTTATTGATTCAAAAGGATATATGAATAATAATGTTCCTGATAGGTATAAAAATCTTTCGAGAGAGGAAGCAAGAGAAAAAATAGTAAAAGAACTTGAAGAAAAAGGGTATATTTATAAAATTGAAAATTACAAACATTCAGTTGGATTATGTTCTAGATGTGATACAATAATAGAACCATATCTATCTGATCAATGGTTTGTTAAAATGAAACCATTAGCTGATAAAGCAATCAAAGTTTATAAAGATGGTAAAATAAAAATATATCCACAAAGATGGGAAAAAATATATCTTGATTGGCTTACAAATATAAAAGATTGGTGTATCTCAAGACAACTATGGTGGGGACATAGAATTCCAGTTTATTATTGTCTCGATTGCAATGAACAGTTTGTTTCTGTTGATGAACCTAAAAAATGTATAAAATGTAATTCATCAAATATAAAACAGGATGAAGATGTTCTTGATACATGGTTTTCATCATGGTTGTGGCCATTTGCTACTTTAGGTTGGCCTGATAAAAATACTAAAGAGATAAAAAAGTTTTTTCCAACAGATACTCTTGTTTCTGGTTATGATATTTTATTTTTCTGGGTTTCTAGAATGATTATGGCTTCTCTTGAATTTATGGATGATATTCCTTTTAAAGATATTTTCTTAACTGGACTTATAAGAGACAAATATGGAAGAAAGATGTCAAAATCTCTTGGAAATGGTATTGATCCTCTTGAAATGGTTGAAAAATATGGTGCTGATGCTGTTAGATTTACATTGCTTTATCTATGTACAGAGGGACAGGATATAAATCTTGATCCTATTAAATTTGAAATGGGTAGGAATTTTGTTAATAAAATATGGAATTCATTTAAATTTGCATATAATTATTTTAAGGATACATTAACTAATCTTGAAAACCCTTTTAAAGATTTTGATATAATTAATAATAGAGATAATCTTGATATTTATGATAAATGGATTCTTAATGAATTAAATGAACTTTTAAGAAAAATTGAATTATATTTTGCTGCATATAAATTCCAATATATAGCTTCTGAAATTTATAAGTTTGTATGGAATGATTTTTGTGATTGGTATATAGAGATTTCAAAGTATTATTTAAATAAAAAAGGAGAAAATTATAATTTTAAGGTTAAGATATTATATTATATTTTAAATCAAATTATAAAAATTATTCATCCTATTATGCCTTTTGTTTCTGAAGCAATTTACAGTTATATAAATTCTTCAAAAGAATCTATTATTTTTGAAAATTATCCAAAATATAATAAAGAATTTGAATTTAAAGAATATAGAGAGATTTTTAATATTATAGAAAAGACTGTAACGGGTATAAGAAATGTAAGACAAGAATTAAATATTCCACTTGAAAAATCATTTGTTACAATAGTTATTAATAATGATTATAATAAAGAAACTATTGTTGAAAATCTTGATATAATAAAATTTCTAACTAAAATTGAAAATATAGAAATATCAAATAAAAAACCAGATTATAAAACTGCTATTAATGTAAATATTTTTAATGAAGTTCATATTAAAATTGAAGGAATAATAGATATTGAAAAAGAAATTGAAAGACTTGAAGTTGATCTTAATAAGCTTGAAAAAGAATTAAAAAAGTGTGAAGATAAATTGAACAATGAAGATTTTCTTAAAAAAGCAAAACTTGAAGCAATCGAAAAAGAAAAAGAAAAAAGAGAAGAATATTTAATAAAAATTAAAACAATAAAGGATAAGTTAAATTACCTTAGAAAATAAAAATTGAAAAAACTAAAAATATTTTAAAAGTAAAAAATATATAAAAAAAGATGACATTTTATTTTTCAAATGATTTTGAAAAACTTAAAAATAATTTTCTAGATATAATTTATAAAGATAAGAATAAAAATAATGATCTTTTTAATATAGATTATATTATAGTTCAAAATTATAATCTTAAAAAATATTTACAATTAGAAATTTCAAAAAAATATAATATTTTCTGTGGGTTTAATTTTGAGTACCTTGAAAATGGTATAATAAAACTTTTATTTAATTTAATAAAAGAAAATTTTAAAGAGGAAGATTTTAATGATGTTGTATTTTTAAATAATTCTGAAAATTTAATCTATCTTCAATTTTTGATAACAAAAATTATAATAGAAAATGATGAATTAAAAGAAGTTCTTAAAAATATTTATAATAATTTAAATATTGAACAATTCAAAAATAAAAGTTCAAAATATGTTTTTTTTTGGAATATTTCACAAAATTTAGTCTATTATTTAAGGGAAATTCAATATCATATTCCAGAAATTGTAAATTATTGGAAAGAAGATAAAAATTATTTTAATATTGAAGGGAAAAAACATAGTAGTAAATTATCTGATAAGAATAATGGGATATTAATTATTGAAAATTTATATAGATTGCTTTATAAGGAGATTTTAAAATATTTTGATAAAAATAAATTTGAAGAAAAGTTTATCCTATTTTGTGATTTTTTTTATCAAATTATAAGTAAAAGTACAAAAAAAGAGATCTTAGATCAGAATAGAAAAAATGTATACATCTTTGGATTTTCTCAAATGCCAAGATTTTATTTTCAAGTTTTAAGTTATCTTTCAAATTATTATAATATAAATTATTTCTTTTTTGATTTGGTTCATGACTATTTTGCAAAATTTTATAATAATAGTGAAGAAAATGATCTCTTAAATTTTGAAAATATAATTGAGAAATATTTTATAAATAATGTAAAAAATTTGGGAAATTTATATTACTATTTTACATTAAAAAAAGATGAAAATTTCTTTATAGAAGAAATAAAAGATGAAACTCCAAAACAGATAAAAAATCTCAATCTTCTTGAAAGATTAAAATATCTTTTTAAATATTATTACAAAATTAAAGAAATACCTTATTTATTAAAAAAAGAAAAACAAGATGAAAGTTTTCAGATTATTGCTTGTCCATCAAAGTTAAGGGAAATTGAGACAGTATATAATAGCATTGTATATAATCTTTTAAATGATAAAGAATTAAAATTAAATGAGATTGCAATTCTTGTTACTGATATTGATCAATATGTATATGAAATAAGAAATGTTTTTGATAGTTATGGTTATATAAATTATAATATTGTTGATTTAAAAGCAGAATCAGAAAGTTATTTATATAAAGCTTTGCTCTCTTTTTTTGATTTGATAGATTCTGAATATAATAGAGAAAAGGTATTAAATTTTATTTCAAATCCCCTTGTTGTGAGGAAATTTGATTTAAATCAATTTGAATTTGAAACTATTTGTAATATAATTGATAGATTAGGGATTTATTATTCTTATGATATAAATGATAAAAAAGATTTTTCAGAATTTAAAGATTCAAATCTATTTACATGGAGTTATGGATTAAAAAGGATAAGAGCAGGGTATATTTTTGGGAATTTTGATAGATATGATTATGAAAATTTGGAAGATAGTTATTTCAAAACTTATTTACCATATTCAGATTTTTATTTAAAAGATTTAAATAATCTTGATAAGGTAAATAATTTTCTTGAAAATTTATTTTCAATCCTTCTTGATATTAAAAAATTAGATAATATATGTAAAAATATAGATAATGAGACAAAAGAAGATTGTTATATTGAATGGCAAAAAATATTAAATAGATTTATCGATGATTTTATTTATATTGATGAAGATGATAATGTAGAGATTTCTTATAAGATTAGATTTCTTGAAATTGTTGATAATTTAAAAAGATTAAGTCTATTTGCAGAAAACCAATTAAGCTTTGATTTAGTAAAGCTTTATATAAAAGAAATTATTAGTAATATTGATTTTAAAAAAGGAAGTTATTTATCTGATGGCGTTGTTATATCAAAAATTATACCAATGAGACCAATTCCCTTCAAGATTATTTATATTGTAGGAATGAATGAAGATCTATACCCTAAAAATGAAATTTTAAATGATTTTGATTTAAGAAAATATGATAAAAACTATATAAGTAAATATGATTTTGATAATTATAATATTCTTGAAATTCTTTTTTTGACATCTAAAAAATTGTATTTTACTTATACTTCAAAGGATTTAGAAAAAGATAAGCTTATTTATCCTTCTTCTGTAATAAAAGATTTTGTATCTATTATAAATGATTTTATATTAGATAATTTTAAGATAATAGAAGTACCTATAAGTATTGAAGATTTTTTCCTATATAAATCTGAAGACTTAATGCAATATGATGATATTACAGATGTTTTTAAATTAACTTTAAATGAAAAGATAAAAAATATAAATAAAATAAAGAATATTATAAAAGATACTTCTTATAAAGATAATAAAAAAGTTTTAAATTTTGAATTATTAAACAACAATAAATTAATTTATTTTAATGAATTTTGTGATTATATAATAAATCCAAAAAAATTTCTTATAAAAAAGATATTTGATATTAATTTTGATGTCTCAGAAAATATTTTTGAAGTGGGAAATGAGCCATTTTTTGAAGAAAAATATGAATTTAATAATATTTTGAAAGATTTATTTAATAAATTTTTATATCTTGTTTTTTCTCAAAGACTATCTTATAATGAAATATTAAATAAGATAGAAAGTTTGAAAAATTTTTATAAAAATAAATTTGAAATTGATTCATATTTAAATAAAAAACCAGAATATTTTTATAGAGAGTTTATAAATGAAAAGTTGGATAAAGCAATAAAATTTTTTAAAGAAGATGTTCAAGATATTTTTAAAATATTTGAAATCTTTATTGAACAAAATAAAAAAGAAAATAAAGATAAAAACGAAAGTAATGAGTTAGATTATATTTATTATGAAAAGATTGTTTTTGATTTTATAAAAGAAGATAATATAAAAAGTTTTGAACCATATAAAATTGATGAGTTTTATATTAAGGGGGAGATTGAAAATTTAGTAAGAAAAAATAATATACTTATTTCTTTTGATTATTTTTATGATAAGAAAGATGATGATTATTTAATTAAAAATATTTTAAGAAAAATTTTAGGTTTTTATGTATATATACTTAAAAATAAAGATTTAAAAGAAAATAATTTTGTTTTTGATTATTGTATATTTAATAATGATTCTTTAAATATTTTTTCCTTTGACTGTGAAATATTTAATATTTTAGGAAATCTCCTTAATGATATGAATAATGATATAAAAGATGGAAAAATTTATAATTTTGATTTTGATATATTTTATAAAATAAAAGATAATAAAGAAAATTCTTTGGATATCAAACAACTTTTTGATAAATACAAAGATCAATTAAAAAATTATAATTATAAAAGTTTTAATACTCAATTTAAAATAAATTATGAAGATATTTTTTTAAAAAATCATTATTTAATTTCTTATGAAGATTTTGAAAAAAGATGTAGTTTTATAGATAAAATAAAAAATAAAATTGAAAAGATAAAATTTAAGAATTAAGAAAGAAAATTATGAATAAAGTTGAAAATAGAGAAAATAATTTTTATAAATTAAATATTGAAGATAAAGAGAATGTTTTAAATTTTTTAAAAAAACACTCGTTAATTGAAGCTTCAGCAGGTACAGGGAAGACATATACAATTGTAAAACTTGTAGAATATATAATCTCATATAATTTAGCTTTACCAGATGAGATTTTGATATTAACATTTACAGAAAAAGCAGCTGGGGAATTGAAAGATAGGATTTATAAAAATTTTGAAGAATTTTTAATCAAAATTAAAAAAAAATTAAGGGAAGATAATGAGAATAAAATTCAAATTGAAGAACAATATAAAAGAGTTTTAAATGCATTGATAAATATAAATAAATTTTCAATAAATACTATTCATAGTTTTTGTAATCAATTAATAAAAAACTATTATTTACATTTTAATATAAATCCTAATTTTGAACTTGTTAATGATAATGATATGATTAACGAAGCATTTTATTCATTTTTAAGAAAAGGTATATTTGAAATTTTTGATAATGATAAAAAAGATAGATTAAAAAAATTATTAGATTTATTTTTATTTGGTTCTTATAGTGTAATTGATGGAGAAAAATCAAAAAAGATAGAAATCAAATTTAAAACAGAAGAAAATATTTCTAATATAATAAAATATATAAATAAAATATCATACCTTTATCCTTATTTAATTGGTGATGATAGGATTAAAAAATATAGAGAAACTATAAATAATTTAAATGAAGAAGATTTATATAATAACGATGACAAAAAATTTAAAGATATCAAAAATTCATTTATTAATTTAATTTCAATTTATGTTCTTGAACTTGCTTATAAAATAAAGAGAAAAAAAAATTTGATCTCTTTTAATGATATGATACATGAGGTATTTTTTAAACTAAAAGATGATGAAAATTTTAAAAATACTCTTTCTGAAAAATTTAAATATGGTTTTATAGATGAGTTCCAGGATACAGACCCTATTCAGTGGGAAATATTTAAAAAGATATTTTTAAATAATGATAAAGAAAATATTTTAGTTTTAATAGGTGATCCAAAACAATCAATTTATTCCTTTAGAAATGCTGATATAATAACTTACTTTGAAGCAAAGGAAACAATAATAAAAAATGGAGGATATGTTTCTACCTTAACAAATAATTATAGATCTACAAAAGAACTTATTAATACTTATAATATACTTTTCAAAGGTGAAAATAATGACTTTTTTTATAATCTATCTGAAGAAAATAAAAGAAATGATAAAACTAATAATGAATATGATGAAGATCAATTTGATTTAAAAATTACTTATAATGATATTGAAGCTAAAAGTAATAAATACGAAATAAAAGTTGTTGATAATAATTCTGATTATAAAGATTATTATGGCTTATATTTTGTAAAAATAGATGGTATAAATAATAATAATGATGGTGAGAAAAAATTAAATAGTGAAGAAAGGAAGAGGATATTCTTAAATTTTATTGGTAGAACAATTTTGGATCTTATAAATGGGAAATATTTTTTAATTAAAGAAAAGGAAAAAGATAATGATTTTAGAGCAATTAAACCAAATGAAATTGCAATTCTTGTTTCATCAAGAGATGATGCTACTTATATTCAAAAATATCTTTTTGAAATTTATCGAATAGATACAAATTTTTATAAAAAAAATCTTCTTTTTCAAAGTGATGAGGCAATAAATGTATTATATCTTCTTGAATATTTATCAGATCCATCTAATATAAATAAATTAAAAAGAGTTTTGCTTACTGATTATTTTTATTTTGAAGAAAGAGAAAATGGAGAAAAAATAGATTTAAATAAAATAATATCTGAAAATAAAAAAATACAATTTTTTCTAGAAGAAGCAAAAAAAAATGATGTTATTGAAACTCCATGGTTATCATTAAGTTATTTTTATAAGATTTTGAATCTTGAAGATAATATTTTCAAGGTTCATAAGCACAACTGTTTGAGAATTTTAACAAATTATAGACAGATTTGTGAAAAACTCGAGTATGTTGCATATAAAGAAAAATTAAATTTAAATATGCTTAAATATAGACTTATTTCTCTTATTTATAAAGATAAAGAGGAAAGCATTGAAGAAGATCTTTTCAGAATTGACTCACAATTAGATAAAGTTAATATTTTAACTATTCATGCATCTAAAGGTCTTGAGTTTCCAGTTGTTTTTGATTTTGGAGCATTAATAGAACATAGGAATAATAAATCATTTTATTATAGAAATAAAAAAAATTATTATATAGATATTGAATCGGATTTTGAGGATAAAATTAAAATACTTAAGTTACTAGAATACAGAAGATTACACTATGTTGCTATTACAAGAGCAAAATTATTATGTTATGTTCCAATATTTAAGAGTGCACGAACAAATAAATCCTTGTCATATCTTATAAATAATTTAATTTTTAATAGCAAAGATAGTAAAGTTAATAAAGATAAAATAAATAAGATAAAAAATGAAAGTATCATATATTTTTCTTTAGGAGATAAATTTAATAATAGAGAAAATGTTTTAAATAATTCAGAAATCAAAAGAGAAGATAATCTTATATTTAAAAATACAGATGAAGATGAGGTTAATTTTGAAGAATTAGATCCAGCTTTATATAAGCAATTTAATAATAGACAGATAATAATAAGATCTTTTTCAAGTTTACATAAAAGGTCAGAAATAGATTATGATGATATAAATGAGATTTTAAAAAAGATAGATGATGAAAAGTATAATGATGATATAGAAGATGATAATAAATATATTCTTCCAAAAGGAATATATACAGGTTTGCTTGTTCATTCAATACTTGAAAATATTGATTATCAAAAAAGACTAGATTCTATTAATCTATTAAAAAATATTAATATAGATTTTGATAAAGATAAATTAAATAATTTTGAAAATAAAGATTTAAAAACAATAATTTCAATATTTAATTTTTATTATGGTAAAGAAACAAATAGAATTGAAATTTTCAATAGTTTGATTTCTCTTCTTGAAAATATTTTAAATTTAAATATCCCTGAGATTTATATTTCTATAAAAGATATAAAAAGAAATAATAGATTAAATGAATTTGAGTTTTTATTTAAAGAAGATAATTGTTTTATTAATGGTTTTATAGATATTTTATTTAAAAATGATTTGAATGATAAATACTACATTTTAGATTGGAAAACAAATTGTCTTGGAGGAATAAATCCTAAAGAACATTTCAATAAAACATATTATCTTCAGGCTTATATTTATGAGCAAGCTTTAATAAAATATTTGTCAAATTTTTTATATAAAGATGAAGATATAAAAAAGATTTATGAAAAATATTTTGGTGGCATTGTTTTTTTATATGTAAGAGAAATTGGTTCAAGTATAAATAATAATGGTATTGTATTTCTTGCCCCTGATTTTAATAGATTTCTCAGTTTTAGTGAAATAATAAAAAATAATATAGAGCACAAATAATAATTTAATTTAAAAGTTTATAAAATTTAATTAATTTATAAACAAAATATTATAAAGTGAATTTAAAATGGAAAAATTTTTAATAGAGAATTTAATAAATTCATTTCTAGAAAAAGAAAATTTAATTTTACCTTATGATTTTCAAAAATATTTGATATCTGATCTTGCTCTTTATGGAAAGATAGAAAAAGAGGATTTTGATTTATTTTTAAAACTTCTTATAAATTTATTTGTAAAGATTTATAATGGTTCAACAGCTTTTAATATAAATAAAAATGATTCTGATATAAAGGAGATTAAAAAATTTTTTAATAAATATAATAATATATTTAGTTTTGCTGAAGAAAATAAAATAACTCCATTTATTTTAAGAGAGATCGAGTATAATAATGAAAAGATATATTTTTTGTATAGATATATTGATTATATTTTTGAAATTGAACTTGAAAAATTGATTTCTGAAAGATTAAAAAATAAACCAGAGGGGGATAAAAATTATTTTTTATTTATAACAGGTGGACCTGGAACAGGTAAAACAACAAAGGCTTCTTTATTAGTTTATGAAATTTATAGAGATCATTTGAATAAAGGGAAAAATGATATTAAAATAAAAGTGTGTGCCCCAACAGGAAAAGCTACAAATGTTCTTTATAAAAGTATTTATAATAATATAATAGATAAATTTAATGATAATAGGATACTTGATAAAATTGAAGCTTCAACTATTCACAGATTATTAAACTATAATTTTAAAGAAGATAGATTTAAGTTTAATAAAGATTATAAAATTGATGCAGATCTTATTGTTGTTGATGAAGCTTCAATGATAGATTTAAAACTTTT
>Ga0308398_1000419_pt1 | contig 27079 bp, 25 predicted proteins | sample Hotspr20SampleT9_FD_202360 | JGI IMG/M metagenome (GOLD analysis project Ga0308398, IMG submission 202360) | Hot spring phototrophic mat microbial communities from Mushroom Spring, Yellowstone National Park, Wyoming, United States - 20051001_T9 ...
GATCATCGGCCGAAGGCTTTCGACCAGGGCGTTGAGGTTGACCACCCGCGCCTCGAGCCTCTGCTTGCGGGCGAAGGCGAGCAGGTGGCGCGTCAGCGTCGCGCCGCGATCGGCAGCGGCGGCGATCGTGCCGAGCGCCTCCACGATGCCGGGGTCGTGCTCCCCGGCGAGCTTCGCCTTCAGCGTGTCGAGATAGCCCGAGATCACCTGCAGGAGATTGTTGAAGTCGTGCGCGATCGCGCCCGAGAGATGGCCGAGCGCCTCCATCTTCCGCGCCTGGCGCAAGGCCTCCTCGGCGTCGTGGCGGCGCGAGACGTCGAGCTGGCTCGAGAAAAAATAGCGAAGCCTGCCCGAACGGTCGACGAGCGGGGCGATGAAGAGCGCGTTCCAGAAGGCGGTGCCGTCCTTGCGGTAGTTCAGGATCTCGGCCGAGACGACGCGCCGGTCGGCGATCGCGCGGGCAAGCCGCGCGACCGTCCTGTGGTCTGTCTCGGGGCCTTGCAGGAACCGGCAGTTCCGCCCGACCACCTCCGCCGCGCTATAGCCCGTGGCCTTGAGGAAGGCCTCGTTGGCGAAGACGATCGGGTTGTCGTCCTGGTTCGGGTCCGTCACCAGCATCGGAACCCGCGTCACCCGGACAGACTCGAAGAACAGCTCCTCGTCGCCGGCCTGGACGGAAGCCTGTAGGCCACTCTCCTCGTTGCTGTCGCGCGACGCCTTCAGGGGGTGCATCGGGCGGCACACTCCTTCCTCGCAGAGGGCAAGACGGCCGCCACCATGGCCGCTCGGCATGTTATAGGTCTAAAGTCCTAGGAAAAATAACCTAAAGCCCGTGCAACCTGTCAAGCGACGTTCGCGCGAAGGTTGCAGCACCTCGCCAGTCTCAATCAGTCAGAACACGGTGCTGGCGCAGGAAGCCGAGCAACGGCAGAAGCGGCAGGCCGAGGATCGCCGCGTGCTCGCCCTCGATCGCGTCGAACAGTCGTATGCCGAGCCCCTCCGCTTGGTAGGCGCCGACCGAGCGGAGAACCGCCTCGCCGGCGGCGTCGAGATAGGCTGAGATGGTCGCCGCCGTGAGCGGGCGCATGGTGAGGCGCGGTGTCGCGACATGCCGCCACAGCACCACCCCGCCGCGCATCACGAGCACGGCGGTGACGAGCTCGTGCCGCCGGCCGGAGAGGGCGGCGAGCTGGGCCGCCGCCGCCGCCCGGTCCCGAGGCTTGTCGAACCACCTCCCCCCGCAGACGAGGATCTGGTCGGCGCCGATCACCACCGCCTGCGGCACGCGCTCGCTGATCCGACGCGCCTTGAGCTCAGCGAGCAGGAGAGCGGCATCGGACGCGCCGAGCCCGTCGGCGCGCGCCGACTCCTTCACGCTCTCCTCGTCCACCCCTGGAGCAGCGGTGGTGAACGCAAGACCTGCCGAGCGCAGGAGTGCCGCGCGCGTCGCCGAGGTCGAGGCGAGCACGAGCGGGACGCCCGGGTCCTGAAGCACCCCGCTCATGTCGACGCGCCCGGCTTGTCCGCCTCGCGCCTGCGGGCGTGCCACGCCTCCATCAGCTGGATCACCGTCGTCGCCGTCTCCTCGATCGACCGGCGCGTGACATCCACCATCGGCCAGCCGCGCGCGGCGCAGAGCCTGCGTGCCGCAAGGAGCTCGGCCTTCACCGCCTCGGCGTCGATGTAGGCGTTCTCGGCGCTGCGCACGCCCTCGGCCCCGATCATGCGCAGCCGGTGGCGGCGTATCTCGATCAGCGCCGCGGCATCGATCGTCAGCCCGATCACCGGCGCGGGCGGGTTGTCGAGCACCTTCGGCGGCTCCACCCCCGGCACGAGCGGGATGTTGGCCGCCTTGATCCCCCGGTTGGCGAGGTAGAAGCAGGTCGGCGTCTTCGAAGAGCGGGAGACGCCGACGAGGATCACATCGGCCTCGGCGATCCCGGCCTCGCCCTGGCCGTCGTCATGCGCAAGCACGTAATGCATCGCATCGATGCGACGGAAATAGTCAGCGTCCATCACGTATTGCCGGCCCGGCTTACCGGCGACCTTCGCGCCGACATACTCGGTGAGCATGTCGAGCGTCGGGTCGAGCACCGACACATAGGGAAGGCCGAGTCGGGAACAGAACGCTTCGAGCTCGGCGCGGAGCGACCGGTCGGTCAGCGTGAACAGAACCGGCCCGGGTTCCTGCTCGATCCCGGCCAGGACGCGGTCGAGCTGGAAACGGGAGCGGATCAGCGGCCAGCGGTGCTGCACCGCCGTCACCCCCTCGAACTGCGACAGGCAGCCGCGCGCGAGCGAGTTCAGCGTCTCGCCGGTCGCATCAGAGACGAGATGGAGGTCGATCCGATCGCGCATCGCCCGCCACCCAATAGCACGCGCCGCCTCGCCGCAAGCTTCTGTGGATCGATGTGGATCGCCGGGACAACCCGCCCTCGGCGCAGGCTGGCGGCCGGTACCGTGACCCGCCATGCTGCCAGAGGCAAGCGACAGCAACCGATCGGATCTCCCGCGGCGGCTCACCTCGCGCATGTGGGAAAGCGGATCTATCGCTTTGACAACCGCCGGTTGCGGCGCGCTCCTCGTGTGGAAAAACGCTGCCCGTCTGACCTGGAGAACGGTGATCCTCGATCTCCACAGGACCAACCGACTCCGTCACCTTTCCTTTTGTTTTCTCTCGGGGGAGAGTGACCGGGAGCCGATCGCGGGAGAGACGATGGACGGAGCTATGCGCCTCAAGCCCCTGCTCGCCGCCCTTGCCGGCGAGCCGGTACGGCCCCCGCCGCTGTGGCTGATGCGGCAGGCAGGGCGCTACCTTCCCGAATATCGCGCGCTTCGGGCACGCGCGCCGGATTTCCTCGGCTTCTGCCTCTCGCCCGAGCTCGCGGCCGAGGCCACGCTCCAGCCGGTGCGGCGCTTCCGCCCCGATGCCGCGATCCTGTTCGCCGACATTCTCGTTCTCCCCCACGCTCTCGGCCATCCGGTCCGGTTCGAGGCGGGAGAGGGGCCGGTGCTCGAGCGTCTTGCGACGCGCGCGCAGCTCGACCGGCTCGACGCGGCGCGCGCTCTCGAGGTCGCGGCACCGGTGAGCGAGACGGTGCGCCAAGTGCGCGCGGCTCTCCCTCCCGAGGTGGCCCTGATCGGCTTCGCCGGCGCCCCGTTCACGGTCGCCGCCTACATGGCCGAGGGCGGCGGCTCGCGCGACTTCGCCCACGCCAAGCGTCTGATGTATGGCGACCCTGCCCTGTTCGAGGCGTTGATGGACCGGCTCGTGGAGGCGACGATCGCCTATCTTTCGGCCCAGGCGGAGGCCGGCGCCGAGGCGCTGATGCTGTTCGACAGCTGGGCGGGTGTCCTTTCGCCCGCGATGTTCGACCGTCACGTGATCGTCCCGACCGCACGGATCGCGGCCGCGCTGAAGGCGCGCTTTCCTCAGGTGCGGCTGATCGGCTTTCCCCGCCAGGCAGGGGGAAGCCTCGTCGCCTATGCCGAAGGGGCGGGGGTCGATGCGGTCGGCCTCGACACCGCCGTTCCGCCGGCTTGGGCGGCGCGCGCCCTGCCGCGCACGGTCACGCTTCAGGGCAATCTCGACCCGCTCGCCCTGGTCGCGGGCGGCGAGGCGCTGCGCGAGGAGACGGAGGCCCTGCTCGAGGCGATCGGGGATCGCGCTTGGATCGTCAATCTCGGCCACGGCGTGGTGCCCGAGACGCCGCCCGAGCATGTCGCCGAGCTGATCGCTCTCGTGCGTGGCCATGGCTGAGCACGGGGCGGGGGCAGGCCCGCGCGTCCTGTCCGGCACGTCGAGGCTCGCCGGCATCATCGGCTGGCCGGTGTCGCACAGCCGAAGCCCGCGCCTGCACGGGTTCTGGCTCGACCGCTACGGGATCGACGGCGCCTATGTGCCGCTTCCCGTCCGGCCCGAGAACCTCGTCATCGCGGTGCGGTCGCTGCGCGATCTCGGCTTCCGCGGCGGCAACGTGACGATTCCGCACAAGGAGGCAGTGATCGCGGCCTGCGACCGGCTCGAGGAGAGCGCGCGGTGTGCCGGGGCTGTGAACACGCTCGTGTTCGAGGAGGACGGCGCGATCGTCGGCCTCAACAGCGACGGGGCGGGGTTCATCGCCGGGCTCGCGCAGACCGTTCCGGATTTCGCCCCCGCCGAGGGGCCGGCCGTGCTGCTCGGCGCGGGCGGGGGCGCGCGTGCGGTCGCCGCCGCCCTGCTCAAGGCGGGCTGTCCGGAGGTGGTCGTCGTCAACCGAACGCCTGGTCGGGCCGAGGCGCTCGCGGCCGCTCTCGGGCCCCGGGTGACGACCAGCTCGTGGGGCGATCCCGGCCCGCTTGGGCGTGCGGCGCTCGTCGTCAACACCACGAGCCTCGGGATGCTCGGCCAGCCGCCACTCGCTCTGCCGCTCGAGGCGCTTCCGCCGCAAGCAGTGGTGGCCGATCTCGTCTACGTCCCCCGGACCACGGCTCTGATCGCCGCGGCGCGTGCGCGCGGCCACCGCACCATGGGCGGGCTGCCGATGCTCCTGCATCAGGCAAGTGTGGGCTTCGCGCTGTGGTTCGGCGTCACCCCGGTGGTGGACGAGGCGCTCGCCGATTTCGTCGCCGGCGACATTCCGGACGAGGCGCCTTCGGAGCACCGCGCGCCATGCGCGTGATCGGGCTGACGGGGGGCATCGGCATGGGCAAGACGACGATCGCGAAGGTCTTCGCGCGGGCGCGGATCCCCGTCCACGATGCCGACCGGGCGGTGCACGCTCTCTATGGCCGCGGCGGGGCCGCGGTTGCGGCCGTCGCGGCGCTCGTTCCGGAGGCGGTGCGCGACGGGGCGGTGGACCGTTCCGTGCTCCGCCAAGCTGTGCTCGCTGACCCGTCCCTGCTTGCGCGTCTCGAGGCCTTGGTGCACCCGCTCGTGCGGCGGGACCAGGCGCGGTTCCTCGCCCTCTGCCGAAGGCGCCGTGCCCGCGCCGCCGTGCTCGACATCCCGCTCCTGTTCGAGACCGGGGCGGACCGCCGGCTCGACAGGGTCGTGGTGGTCTCGGCCCCGCGCCCGGTGCAGCGTGCCCGGGTGCTCGCACGTCCTGGAATGACGGCAGAACGCCTCGCGGCGATCCTCGCGCGGCAGATGCCCGACGCCGAGCGCCGGCGTCGCGCTGATTGCGTGATCCCGACGGGGCTGTCGCGCCACTTCGCCCAGGCGCGGCTTCGGCGCGCCCTTCCTTCCCTGCTCGGCGGCGGCTGATGCGCGAGGTCGTGCTCGACACCGAGACGACCGGGCTCGAGCCGGAGGCCGGGCATCGGATCATCGAGGTCTGCTGCCTCGAACTGAGGAACCATGTGCCGACGGGGCGGCATTTCCATGCCTTCGTCGACCCGGGGCGCGACATCGAGCCAGATGCCGAACGCGTGCACGGCATCAGCCGCGCGAGCCTGATCGGCAAGCCGGCCTTCGCCGAGATTGTCGATCAGCTGCTCGACTTCCTCGGCGAGGACCCGATCGTCGCCCACAACGCTCCGTTCGACTTCGCCTTCCTCGATGCCGAGTTCGCACGGCTTGCGCTGCCGCCGCTCGACCGTGCGCGGATGGTCGACACGGCCGCTCTCGCCCGCCGAAAATATCCGGGCCTGCCGGCGAGCCTCGATGCGCTCTGCCGCCGCTTTGACATCGACCTCAGCCAGCGCACGACCCACAATGCGCTGCTCGACTGCAAGCTGCTGGCCGAGGTGTATCTCGAGCTCATCGGCGGCCGGCAGCCGGCCTTGGGTCTTGTGACACCGGCCGCGCCGCGGGCGGCGTCGCGGACGGAGGTGGTGGCCCGAACGCAGCGGCGCGTGACCGTGACGGCGGAGGAGGCGGAGGCGCACGCCGCCTTCCTCGCCCGCTTCGTCAAGGACCCGATCTGGACTCGCCTCGACGGTGCGGCGCCTGCCGGCGAGGCGTGACGCCCGCCCGGCTCAGGCGTTCGCCGCAGGCGGCGGGACGGCGGCCTGGCCGCGCCGGCTCTGCCACAGGGCGAGGAAGTCGATCGGCTGCAACAGAACGGCGGGGAAGCCGCTCTCGCGCGTGACGTCGGCGATGATCGACCGCGCGAAGGGAAAGATCAGCCGCGGCGCCTCGACGAGCAGGACGGGCTCGAGCATCTCCTGCGGGATCGCCGTCAGCGTGAACACCGCCGCGTAGTCGAGCTCGATGATGAAGGCGACCTTCTCCTCCGCCTTCGCCTCGGCGCGGATCGAGAGCACCACCTCGTAGGCGTTCTCGGCGGCAAGCCGGCGCGCGTTGACGTCGAGGTTGACCTGCATCTGTGGCGGCTGGCGTATCTGGAGGTAGATGTCCGGGGCGCCGGGGATCTCGAAGGAGAGATCCTTCACGTACTGGATGTTGATCGCGATCCCGGGAACCTGGCCGCCGCCCTGCCCGCTGCCGGGCGTGCCCGAACCGTTGCCGCGAGTGTCTGTCATCGCGAAGTCCTCATGCCGTGGCGCCGTGTTCGACGCCCGCTAGCACGCGGCGCCGCCGCCGTCACGGGCGAAGCGATGACGCCTGGCGGGAAGCCGGCCGCGACCCCGCCCCTCCGTTCCCGTCTGCCTCGGGCCGAGACGGCCTCGGCCGAGTGCACGCGAGGGTTGCGCCGCACACGGGTTGACCGCGAAAGTCGTGCTGCCCAGAAGCGGGCGGCTGGAGGCTCCCGGGCCTCGGGCCCGGAGCCGAGATTCGAGGTGACGAGGTTGCGCGCGCGCATGCCATCCCGCCGGCAGGTTCTCGGTGCTGTGGTTTCTCTCGGGGCGCCGCTCCGGGCCGCCGCACAGCCGTCCTGGCCCGCGCGGCCGGTGACGGTGATCGTGCCGCTCCAGCCCGGCTCCGCCTCCGATGCCGCGGTGCGGATCGTACTCGAGGTGATGGAGGTCGAGCTCGGGCAGTCCTTCGCGGTCAAGAACGTGCTCGGCGAGGCGGGCCGCGTCGGCGCGAGCCTCGCCGCCCGGGCCGCACCGGATGGCCACACCCTCGCCGCTCTCAACAACGCGATCATGACCGTCCTGCCATCGGTTGCGAGCCCGACGCCATTCGACCCGCAGCGCGACTTCGTCCCCGTAGGCGGCATCGCCACGATCCCGACCTTCCTCGGCGTGCATGCCTCCGTTCCCGCGCGCACGGTGCCCGAGTTCATCGCCTGGGCAAGAACGAGGGGCGGGGCGGCTACCTACGCCTCGGGGGGCCTGGGCAGCCCGCAACACCTCGCGACCGAGCTCTTCATGATGCTCGCCGATGTCACGCTCCGACACGTCAGCTATCGCGGCGCTACGGAGGCGGCGGCGGAGCTCGCCCGCGGGGCGGTGGATTCGATGTTCATCTCGCAGACTCTCCTGCTGCCCCATCTCGGCTCAGGGACGATCCGCCTGATCGGCTTCGGCGGCGCCCGCCGCTCGCCCGCCTTTCCGGACGTCCCGACGCTGGCCGAGCAGGGTGTGGCGGGCTACGACTACGCCTCCTGGATCGCCTTGTTCGCCCCTGCCGCCACGCCCGAGCCGATCCTCGCCGCGCTTCGGGCGGCGCTCAGGCGCGCTCTTGCCCGGCCAGGGGTGGCGGAGCGGCTGGCGCGGTCGGGCAACGAGATCTGGCCGGTCGAGGCAGCCGCCCTCGCCGCGACCATCCGGTCGGATGCGGCGCGCTGGCGGGCGGTGATGCGGCGCACCGCCTTCACGCTCTACTGACCCATCACCGAGCGGAACAAGGACCGACCATGCCGAGCTACGTGATCCCCCCTCCTCCCCTGCCCGCCCTTCTCGTCGCTCCCGACCCGTCCACCGCCGGCAGCGAGCGGAGCGAGCGCGAGGCGGCCCTTTTCCCGGTGCGCCGGATCTGGTGCGTGGGCAGGAACTATGCCGAGCATGCGCGCGAGATGGGGCATGACCCGACTCGCGAGCCGCCGTTCTTCTTCGCCAAGCCTGCCGATGCGATCGTCCCCTCGGGGGCCACGCTCCCCTATCCGCCGGCGACGAAGGACCTGCACCACGAGGTCGAGCTCGTCGTCGCGCTCGGCCGTGGCGGGGCCGACATCCCAGAGGCAGAGGCGCTCGCCTGCGTGTGGGGCTACACGGTCGGGCTCGACATGACGCGTCGCGACCTCCAGGCCGAGGCGAAGAAGCTGCAGCGGCCGTGGGAGATGGGCAAGGCGTTCGACCACTCCGCCCCGATGGGCGCGCTCGTCCCCGCCGAACGGATCGGCCACCCGGCGAAGGGCACGATCGGGCTCAAGGTGAACGGCGTGGTGCGTCAGATGGGCGACCTCGCCCAGCAGATCTGGAGCGTTCCCGAGACAATCGCCTACCTCTCGCGGCTCGTCACACTCGCGCCGGGCGACCTGATCATGACCGGCACGCCCGCAGGCGTCGCTGCGGTCGGCCCCGGCGATGTGCTCGAGGGCTGGATCGAGGGCATCGGCGAGGTGAAGGTGGCCTACGCTCCGGCCGGCGCGGCGGCACGCGCGGCGGAGTAGCTCCGGGGCCGGCCGCGGCGCCCCGGGCGGGGGCGGGCGCCGCGGTGGCGCGAGCGCGCGGGGTCGCCCCCTCCGGCGGGCGGGCGTCGTTCACGCCCTGAGCCAGGGAACCTCCGCCGGCCCGGGCAGTCTCGGGTCGACGCGACGCCACTCGCCGTTCTGGAGCCGCTCTCCCGTCATGCAGAGGATGAACCCCCAATGCGTGACGACGAGCGTGTCGTTCCAGTCGGGCAGCGCGGCCATCTCAGCGCGGAAAGCGGCCGCGCGCGCCTCCGTCTCTGCCTCGCTCTCCTCGAGTGTGGGCCACCACTGCTCGTCGAGATGCGAGAAGTCGAGCTCGGGCCAGGTGCGGGCGAGCACGGAGGCGGGCGTGCCGATGTCGCAGTGGAAGGCGCAGCGCTCGCGCACGATCGGGTTGACGACGATCGGAAGCTCAAGCCGCGCGGCGATGATCGCCGCCGTCTCGAGCGCGCGGGTAAACGGCGAGGCGATGATCCGCGCGAGCCGCTCGCCTGCGAGCGCCTCCGCCGCCGCCGCCGCCTGGGCGCGGCCGAGCTCGGTGAGTTTCGGGTCGGGGATGCCGGGGTCGATCCGGGTGGCGGAGAACGCCGCGTTGAACTCGGATTGTCCGTGTCTGAGCAGGATCATGCGCCGCCGAGGTAGCGCCGCGAGTGGGCCCGGGCAAGAGGGGCGCGTGCGAGAGCGCGGCCAGTCTCTCCTTGTGCCCTCCCCGACCGTCCCTTATGTGTCGAACCATGAGCGGCGGCTTCCCGGTTGACCTGATCCTGTTCGCGATGGTCGCGGCTTTCCTGGTGCTGCGGCTTCGCAGCATCCTCGGCCGCCGAACCGGCTTCGAGCGACCGCCCGCGCCGCTCGAGCCGCAGGCCCCCGGCGAGGCGGCGCGCACCATCGACACCACGGCCGAGGAGGCGGCCGAGCCGCGCGCCCTCGGCGGCCCGGCGCGCCGGCTGCCCGCCCCGGCAAGCCCGCCCGGCCAGGCGCTCGCCCGGATCCGAAGCGTCGATCCGTCCTTCGACCCGAACGCCTTCCTCGACGGGGCGGAGAGCGCCTTCCGGATGATCGTCACCGCCTTCGCCGCGGGCGACCGCGAGACGCTGCGCGGCCTGCTCAGCCCCGACGTGTTCGCCGATTTCACCGCCGCGATCGCCGCGCGCGAGCAGGCGGGCGAGACGCAGCGCACCGAGGTCGTGGCGATGCGCGAGAGCGCGATCGTCGAGGCCGACCTCCGCGGCACCTACGCCACGATCGGCGTCCGCTTCGTCACCGACCAGATCAACATCACCACAGGCCCTGGCGGCGTTCTGGTCGCCGGCTCCGAGGCGGTGACGGAGACGATCGACATCTGGACCTTCGCGCGCGATCTCAACGCCGCCGACCCGACCTGGCTTCTGGTCGCCACGCGCTCGGAGTGACGGCGCGGCGGGGGCCGGGCGGCGTCTCGGCTCAAGCGGCGGCCCGAAACTGGTTGTCGCGGCGGGGGTGGTCGTGCGGTCCTGTCCATGCCATAGAGGCGGTGTGGGAGAGCCAGTTCTGGGACGATCCGCCGCGCCGTTCCGAGGCGCGGGCCGTGCGCTTCGCGGGGCAGTCGTGTCGGCAGCGCTCCTGCTCGCCGGCTGCATCGCCGTTCCCGTTCCCACCCCGCCCGCGCCCCCGGACAAGCTCGGCCTCGTCCCCTGGACCTTCGAGAGGCTTCCAGGCTGGGCGGAGGAGCGTCACGCCGAGCTCCTTCCCGCCTTCGCCGAGAGCTGCCGGCGCTTCGCCGCTCTTCCGCCTGACCGTCCGCTCGGCGGCGCCGAGCCGGCCCAGGCCCTCGCCGGGCGCGTGGCTGATTGGCTGCCGCTGTGCGCCGAGGCCGCGACCCTGCCCCCGGGCGATGATGCGGCGGTACGCGCCTTCCTCGAGCGCCGGTTCCGGCCCTGGCTTGCGCAGAACGTCGGCGGGGCGCAGCCCGACCCCTTTGGCCTGTTCACCGGCTACTACGAGCCCGAGGTGTCGGGCAGCCGGAGCCGACGCCCGGGCTCGGTGCCGCTGCACACGCGCCCGCCCGACCTCGTGCTGGTCGATCTCGGCGAGTTCGCCGAGGACCTGCGCGGCCGTCGCACGGCCGGGCGTGTGGAGCAGGGCCGGCTCGTCCCCTATGCCACGCGGGCGGAGATCGTCCGCGGCGCGCTTGATGGGCGCCGGCTCGAGCTCCTCTGGGTCGACGACCCGGTGGATGCGTTCTTCCTTCAGGTCCAGGGCTCGGGCCGGGTGAACCTCGCCGAAGGCGGGGTCGCCCGCGTCGGCTTCGCCGCCCAGAACGGCCATCCTTACGTTCCGATCGGGCGCGTTCTGGTCGAGCGCGGGGTGATGCGGGCGGAGGAGGTGAGCATGCAGGCGATCCGCGCCTGGCTCGCCGCCAACCCGGGCGAGGCGGCGGCGGTGATGGACGCGAACCCGTCCTACGTCTTCTTTCGCGAGATCCGCGGCCTTGCCCCGAACGAGGGGCCGCCGGGCGCCTTTGGCGTGCCTCTCACCCCCGAGCGCTCGATCGCGGTGGACCGGTCGTTCATCCCGCTCGGCATTCCCGTGTTCATTGACGTGCCGCACCCGCTGACGGGGCAGCCCTGGCGTCGGGCGCTGATGGCGCAGGATGTCGGGGGAGCGGTTCGGGGGCCGGTGCGCGGCGACGTGTTCTGGGGCTGGGGCGAGGCGGCCGGAGAGGCGGCGGGGCGGATGCGCGGCCGCGGCGCCTGGTGGCTTCTGCTGCCTGCAACCGTCGGGCGCTAGAGCGGTTTCCAGATGAGTGGAAACCGCTCTGGCCTTATCTTGCGAGCATCTTCACGCCTACGGCTGTTTCCAGCCGTATGCGATCTGCTCTCGTCTTGCGCGGCCTCCAACCCGGAGTGCCGTACGCGCCATCCGAACGGCTGTTATCGCACCAGGAGCGCAGTCCAACCGCCGACGACGTGCCGTGATGAGCGGGCTCGCGGCACTCGACCGTGCCGGGCCACGGCGGCCAAACCCGGCCGACGGCATGTCCTGTTGCCCAGCCCGCCGCCGGGCGTCGGGCCGCGCCATTCTAGGCCCGCGCCGCAGCGGCTGGTGCCGACACTCGGATTTGAACCGAGGACCTACTGATTACGAATCAGTTGCTCTACCGCTGAGCTATGTCGGCACGCCTGATGCGCGGCCTTCTACGCCGCGTCGTCGGCCGGTGCAAGGCTTCCCGGGCCGGACGACGCCCCCGCGGCGCCAAGGCGCCACACATCCCCGGGCGGCCCCTTGCGGATCGCGGCCACGAGGCTGCGCACCTCCTGCCGCGCCGCCACATGGCTCATCGAGAAGGCGATGCCGATGCCCGCCTCCTTCACATCCATCAGCGTCAGCCCCTGCAGGTAGAGCTCGCGAAAGATCACCCGTTCGCCGAAGCCACGAACCGTTCGGAAGCCGATCCGGCGCGCGAGGATCTCGAGCGTGGCGCCGACATCCTTCTTGTTCCGCGCCTCGGCCGCGCCGAGCCGGTTGCGCATCACGATCCAGTCGAGCCGGCCGCGATCGCGCCGGAACCGGGCCTTGCGCGCCTCCCACACCATCTCGCTGTAGACCGAGGGGCTCACCACCGCGTGGTTCTCCGGGTCCACCCGCGCGAGCATCGAGAAATCGACGAAACTGTCGTTGATCGGCGTGATCAGCGTATCCGCCCGCGCATGGGCAAGGCGCGAGAGATGGGTGTCGGCGCCGGGACAGTCGATCACCACGAAGTCGTTGCCGGGGGAGAGCGCGGCAAGCGCCTCGCCGAGCGCCCGCTCCTCCTCGGCTTCGGCGTCGGCGCGACGGTCGGCCGAGGAGGCGGGCACGGAGCGCAGCTCCGGCAGAGGCAGCGGAATGCCCTTTCGGGCGGCGAAGGCGGCACGCGCCTCGAGGTGGCGTGACAGCGTCGCCTGGCGCACGTCGAGATCGATCGCGCCGACGCGGTATCCCTCCCGCGCGAGCGCCACGATCACGTGCATCGCCGCCGTCGATTTGCCCGACCCACCCTTCTCGTTTCCGAAGACGATCACGTGCGCGCGTTGTTCGACCCCAAGCCTTGCCATCGCGCCCCTCTCAAAGCCCTGGCACCGGTGCGGGGAGGAGAAGCGGCTTCCGCTCGCCCGGCTGCGCCGGTGCGGTTCCCCAGGCGAGCGTCGCCACCGCGCCGCAGGAGGGGCAGACCGCCGCCCACTGTTCGTGCCGCGCCCCGCAGGACGAGCACCACCAGGCCGGTTCGGGCCTCGCGGCGGAGGCCTCGCGCAGATGCTGCGCCGCTTCCGCCCGCCCGGCTTCGGTGCCCCCTGACTCGCCCGTGGCGATCTCGGCGAGCAGCAGGAAGGTGCGCCTGTCATCCACCCCGGCGGCCTGGGCCAGAGCCACATGCCGGCGCGCCTTGGCCCACAACCCGGCCTCCTTCGCGGCGATCGCCGCCATCAGTTCCGCCTCGCCCTGGCCGCGCGCATGCGCAGCGAGCGCCTCGGCGCGCCGGGCACGCGCGGCCGCGTCCTCGCCCGGGCGCGGGGCGAGGGCGAGTTCCGCAAGCATCGGATGGGCGCCCGAGAGGATGCCGCGCTCGAGAGCGGCCTGGGCGCGACGACGCTCGCCCAGGGCCTCGAGCAGCTTCACCCGGAGCGCGTGCGCGGGCGCAAGCCCGGGCGCGAGCTCCACCGCCTCCTCGGCCATCCTGAGCGCTGCCTTCAGGTCCTGCTCCTCGGCAGCGGCGCCGAGCAGAAGCACGGCCCGGCGCCTCGCCTCCTCTGTTCCCTTGCGCGCCTTGGGCAGGAGAGCAAGCGCCCCGGCCCAGTCGCCGCGGCGGGCGGCATCGTCGAACACGAGCGCCTTGGCCCAGGCGGCCTCCGGCCTGAGCGCCAGGGCGGCACGGCCGGCGGCGGCGGCCTCGTCACGGTCACCCCGCTCGAGGGCGAGAGCGGCGAGGCCGCGATGGCCAAGGAAGGCCCCGGGCGGCCCGATCTCCGAAAGCCGCGCGAAGGCGCGTTTCGCCGCCGCCTCGTCGCCGCGCACCCGTGCGGCATGGCCCTCGAGGAGGAGCAGAAGCGGCGTCTCGCCGAGCGCATGGCGCGCGCGTCTGAGGTCACGCGCCGCCGCCGCGCCGTCGCCGGCCGCGAGCGCCGCGAGCGCCGAGACGATCGCCCCGTCTCCTGCTGCGCGTCGGGCTTCCGCCCGCGCCGCGCCGCGGCGGGAGAGCCGCCAGCGCATGCGCACGAGGAGGCGCGCCGCCCACATCGCCACGAGCAGGAGGAGGGCGAGAGCGAGCGCGCCGAGCCACACCGGAAGCTCGACGAGATAGGGTCCGAAAGCGACCGAGATCGCGCCCGGGAACGCCCGGAACAGGAACGCGACCAGGACGGCGAGGGCGAGGACGAGCAGGATCCGGAGGGAGAGGCGCATCCGAAAGGTCCCCTCAGCGGCTTCGGGCGAGCTCGGCGATCGCCGCGCGCGCGGCGATCAGCGCCTCGGCCCGTGCGCGCCACGGCGCGATGGCCTCCCTTGCCCCTCCCGTGAGCGCGTCGGCGGCAGCCACCGCTCCGGCGACGTCGCCCGCCTCGAGCGACCGTTCGATCCGGGCGAGGGTCTGCGCCACGGGGTGGCCGATCAGAACCTCGTCTCCCTTGCGTACGGTGATCAGGCTCGAGAGCCGTGCGGCGGCCCGGCTCCAGGCGTCCTCGGCTTCGGCATCCGCCGCCTCGCGCGCCGCGCGCGCCGCCTCGGGAAAGGCGAGGCGGAGCTCGGCGAGGGTGGGTGGCGGGCGCTCGGCGAAGGCGGCGAGAGCGGGCGGGACCGCGGTTCCGGCCGGCAGCTGGGCGAGCGCCGCGCCGAGCGGCCTGCCCTGCTCAAGCAGGGCGGTGACACCGCCGAGAGCGGCAAGCCTCGCCTCGAGCGCGGCGAGGGCGGCGCTCTGGTCGGGCGCCACGGGGCGCGCCTCGAGGGCCTGGACCCGTCCCTGCAGAGCGGCGAGGGCGGCGCGCGCCTCCTGATCGACCGATGGCGGCGGAGGCGGCGGGGCCGGCCGCGCCTCGAGGGCGGAGAGGCGTGCCTGGAGCGAGGCGATGGCGGCGCGCGCTTCGGCATCGGCCGGGGAGCCTTCGGGGGCGGGCGGCAGGGGGCGATTCTCGAGCGCCGCAAGCCGCTGCGAGAGGGCGGTGATCGCCGCCCGCGCCTCCTGATCGACCGGCGGCGGCGGAGGGGGCGGGGTGGGCGCAGGACGCGCCTCGAGGGCGGCGAGCCGGGACTCGAGAGCGCCGACGCGCGCATCGGGCGCGGGCGGGGGAGGGGCCGGGGCGGGGCGCTGCTCGAGCGCGGCGATCCGGCGCTCGAGAGCGGCAAGAGCCGGGTCAGGCCCGGTGGGGAGGGCGGGATGGTCGATCAGGAGCCAGAGCACAACGAGGGCGAGACCGGCGACCGCGATCCAGAGCGGCAGCGTGCTGCCCAGCGCGGAGGCCGGCTTGGCGGCGTCCGCCTGGGCGGGCGGGGGCGCGGCCGAAGCGTCGGCTCTCGCTGCGGGCTTCGCGGCCGACGCTGCAGCGGGCTCGGACGGCTTGGCCGGCGGCGTGGCGGGCCTCGCGTCTGCCGGCTTCGCCCCTTGCCTCGTCTCCGACGCCGCTGCGGGCTGGGAGCCGCCAGGACCCGCTTCCGGCTTCGGAGCCTCCGGCTTGGGCCCGGGCTTCGGGGCGTCCGGCTTGGCCTCGGGCTTCGGCGCGCTCTCTGCCGAAGCGCCGGGTTTCGCCAACGCCGTGTCCCCGCCTTCCGTCGCCTTTGGCGTCGCGGCTGGCGCGCTGCCCGGCTCCGCCGGGCCGCCGGTCGACGGAACCGCCGGCCGTGCGGGCTTGCCGTCGCCGCCGCGCTTGTCCTCCGTCATGCCTGCCCCCCTCTCCATCTCCGTCCCCTGCCCAGGAGCGCGAGCAGGCTGTCCTGGTCCGGGTGCGATGCGGTCAGAACCGCGCCGAACCCCAACGGCGCGAGCCGCGCCGCGACGGCGGGGCTGATCGCAAGCGCCGTGACCCCCCCGAGAGTATGCGCGAGCCGCTCCGCCCGCGCGACCCTCGCGAACGCAGTGGCCGCCGAGCCCGAGAAGAACGCCACCGCCCGCACCTCGCCGCGCGCGAGCGCCGCCCGCGCCGGAGCGGCGAGCCGCCGCAGCGGGCGGGTGGTGTAGGCCACACGCCGCAACACGCGGAAGCCCCGCGCGCGCAGATCGGCCGCAAGCGGCCCGCCGGCGCCGCGCGCGGTCACGAGCAGGAGCGGGGGCCCGGATGGGTCGCAGCGCGCGGCGGCAAGCGCGGCGAGGTCGCGCGCATCTCCCTTGGCGCTTGCGACCGAGCGGAACCCGGCAGCGCGCGCCGCCGCCGCCGTCGCATCGCCCACCGCGAGCACCGGCACCGCCCGGAACCGGGCGGGAAGGCGTCGCACGGCGTTGAGGCTCGCGACCACGACAGCCTGCACGGAGCCCGGCCGCGGCAGCCGGGCCGGAAGGCTCTCGACGCGCAGGAGCGGCGCCGCGATCGCTCGATGGCCGAGCGCGGCGAGGCGTTCGACGGTGGCCGAGGCGTCCGGCTCTGGCCGGGTGACGATCACGATGTCCGGGCGTCCGGCGCTGGGGCTCACGGCAGGAAGATGTCGGCGGGGCTATCGCGCCGGAGGCTCTCGCCGAGGGTGCGGCCGAGCGCCTCGGCCTCTGACGGCGCGCCCGAGATCGCGCGCTTGAGAAGGAACGACCCGTCCGCCCGGGCAACGAGGCCGGTGAGATGCAGCGCCCCGTCGGCGCCGATCTCGGCATGGCCGCCGATCGGGGTACGGCAGGAGCCGTCGAGGGCGGCGAGCATCGCCCGCTCGGCGCGGCTGACGGCGGCCGCCTCCGCGTCCTCGATCCCGGAGAGCAGGTCGCGCAGCTCGACATCCGCGGCGCGAACGGTGACGCCGACGATCCCCTGCCCGGCGGCAGGGACCATCACGGTGGGGTCGAGCACCGCCGCCGCCTCGTGCTCGAGCCCGAGGCGGCGGAGCCCCGCATAGGCGAGGAAGGTCGCATCCACCTCGCCTGCCCGAACCTTGGCGATCCGCGTGCCGACATTGCCGCGCAGAAGGGCGGGGCGGAGATCGGGGCGGCGGTGGAGGAGTTGCGCGGCGCGGCGGACCGAAGCGGTGCCGACCGTCGCGCCGGGGGGGATCGCCGCGAAGGGGTCTTGGGGGTCAGGCGCGCCGCAGCGTGGCCCAAGCACCAGCGCATCCCGGGCGTCCTCGCGCGTCATGCAGCAGGCGAGCACGATCCCCTCGGGCAGCGTCGTCTCGAGGTCCTTGAGCGAGTGCACCGCGAAGTCGATCCGCCCGTCCGCGAGCAGCTCGTGGATCTCTTTCGCGAACAGCCCCTTGCCGCCGATCTCGGCGAGCGCCCGGTCCTGCACCCGGTCCCCCGAGGTGGTGATGGCGTGCTCCTCGAACGCCTCGGCCGCATGCAGCACCGGGCAGAAGCCCACCAGCCTGGCCATGAAGGCGCGGGTCTGGATGAGCGCGAGCGGCGAAGCGCGGGTGCCGACGCGCAAGGGCAGCGGCGAGCGGTCGCGCCTCGGTGTGGGGTGCGGCGCCGTCCGGCCGATCGCCGGCGGCAGGGGGTGGCGTGACATGGCGCGGCTGCCTACAACGCCGCCCACATGGAGGGAAAGGCAGCCATGGCAACCCCCGCGCGCGTCGCCGAGCCGGTTCGTCCGGCGTTGCCCGGTCCCGTCCTCGGCATCGAGACCTCCTGCGACGAAACCGCCGCCGCCCTGCTCGCCCCCGACGGCACGGTGCTCGCCGAGGCGCTGTGGAGCCAACACGAAGAGCACCTCCCCTATGCCGGGGTGGTGCCGGAGATCGCCGCCCGGGCGCATCTTGCGCGGCTTCCGGGGATGGTGCGCGCGGTGCTCGAGGGGCAGCCCGCCCCGGCCGTGGTGGCGGCGACCGTGGGCCCCGGGCTGATCGGCGGGCTCGTGGTCGGGGCGGGCTACGCCAAGGGGTTCGCTCTTGCCCGCGGCCTTCCCTTCGTGGGTATCAACCATCTCGAGGCGCATGCGCTCTCGGCGCGGCTGCCGTCGCTCGGCTCTCCCCCCGCCTTCCCCTATCTCACCCTGCTCGTCTCGGGGGGGCATTGCCTGCTCGCCGAGACGCGTGGCCCAGGCGAGCATGTCCTGATCGGCACCACGCGCGACGATGCGGTGGGAGAGGCGTTCGACAAGGTGGCGAAGCTGCTCGGCCTCGGCTGGCCGGGCGGGCCGGCGATCGAGGTGCTTGCCGCGCGCGGCGACCCGGGGCGTTTTCCGCTGCCGCGGCCGATGCTCGGGCGGGCCGACTGCGACTTCTCCTTCTCCGGCCTCAAAACGGCGGTCGCGACCCTTGTCGACGACTATCCGCCCGGGCCGCTGCCCGAGCGCGAGGCGGCAGACCTCGCGGCGAGCTTCCAGGCGGCCGTGGCCGAAACCCTCGCCGACCGTGCGGCGCGCGCCATGGCGGGCTTCCTCTCGCGCCACGGCCGCGCCTCGACGCTCGTCGTCTCAGGCGGTGTCGCGGCGAACGGCGCAGTCCGCGCTGCGCTCGCCGAGGCGGCGTCGCGGGCGGGCTTCGCGCTTGCCGCCCCGCCGGCGCGTCTCTGCACCGACAATGCCGTGATGGTCGCCTGGGCGGCGATCGAGCGTCTCGCCGCCGGGTTCGGCGCCGACGGGATGGCGATTGCGCCGCGGCCGCGCTGGCCGCTCGGGTGCCCGGCACGGGAGGCGGCGTGAACTACCGACACGCCTATCACGCCGGCAACCATGGCGACTGCCTCAAGCATGCCCTGCTTGTGGCGCTCCTCGAGGCGCTTCGACGCAAGGACACGCCCTTCGGCGTGGCTGACCTCCACGCCGGGCGCGGCGTCTACGATCTCTCGGGGCCGGAGGCGTCGCGCACCGGCGAGTGGCGCGGCGGGATCCTGAAGCTGCTCGAGGACACGCCTGCGCCGCTTCGCGGCTACGTCTCGCTCGTGCAACGGCTCGGTCTCTATCCCGGCTCGCCCGCCCTGATCCGCGCGCTTCTGCGCGAAGGGGACCGGCTCGTCCTGAACGAGCGACACCCGGAGGAGTTCGCCGCCCTCTCGGCCTGGGCCGGGCGCGATGCGCGGATCACGCTTCGCCAGGGCGATGCCTACGCGCTCCGGGGCGTGCTCCCGCCCGGCGGGCTAAAACGCGGCCTTGTGCTGTTTGACCCGCCCTATGAGGCCGAGGACGAGATCGACCGGCTCGCGCGCGCTCTCGTCGCGGCGCACCGGGCGGCGCCGACCCTGATCCTCGCCGCCTGGTATCCGATCAAGCATCTCGCCCCCGTCCGGGCGCTGCGCGATTCGGTCCGCGACGCCCGCCTGCCGCGCCGCGTCGATGTCGCGCTGCATCTCCGCCCGCCGCTTGACCCGGCGCGCCTGAACGGCTCGGGCCTTCTCGTCATCAATGTGCCGTGGCGGTTCGAGGAGGAGGCGCGGGCGATCGTCGCGGCGCTCAAGGAACGTCTCGCCGAGGCGGACGGTTCGGTCCATCTCGAGGCGGCGGCGTGAGCGCGCGGCTTGCGGTGCTCGGCGCCGGCGCCTGGGGCACGGCGCTTGCCGCCCGTCTCGCCGCAGCAGGGCGGAGCGTGTCGCTCTGGGCGCGCGACCCGAGGCGGGCCGCGGAGATCGCCGTGACGCGCGAGAACGCCCGGCTTCTGCCCGATGTGACGCTTCCCGACGAGGTGGTCGTGACGGCGGATGCGGCGCGTGCGCTCGAGGGGGCCGAGGCCGTTCTGGTCGCCGTTCCGGCGCAGGCGCTTGCGGCGGTGATCGCCGCGATCGCGCCGCACTGGCCGGGCGAGGCGCCTTCGGTGCTCTGCGCCAAGGGGATCGACGCCGCGACGCTGCGGCTGCCGCACGAGACGGTCGCCGCGCTCCTGCCTCGGGTGCCGCTCGCCGCCCTGTCTGGGCCGAACTTCGCGCACGAGGTCGCGCGGGCGCTTCCCGCCGCCGCCGTGCTCGCTGCGCCCGACGCGGCGGTGCGCGCGCATCTCGCCGCGCTCGTCGCCCTGCCGCGCTTTCGCCTCTACCCCTCGCCCGACCTCGTCGGCGTCGCGCTTGGCGGGGCGGCGAAGAACGTGATCGCGATCGCGGCCGGGGTGGTCGAGGGGCTCGGGCTCGGCGAGAACGCCCGCGCCGCGCTGATCACGCGCGGGGTCGCCGAACTCGCCCGGCTCGTCGTCGCCGAAGGCGGGCGGGCGGAGACGGCCTCCGGCCTCTCGGGCCTCGGCGACCTTGTTCTCACCTGCACCGGGGGCGCAAGCCGAAACCACACGCTCGGCATCGCGCTGGGCCGGGGCGAGGCGCTCGCCGAGGTGCTCGCCGCCCGCACGGGCGTGACCGAGGGGGTTGCCACCGCCCCGGCTCTTGTCGCCCGCGCCCGACGCCGCGGCGTGGAACTGCCGATCGCCGAGGCGGTGGACGCGCTTCTTTCCGGCCGCGCCACAGCCCCGGCGCTCGCCGAGGCGCTGCTTGCGCGCGCGCAAACGGCGGAGTGACGTGCCGCGGCTGACGGCCTAATCTCGGCAGGCGACAGAGGGGAGGCGGGCGATGGACGGGGTGACGGCGGGAGATGATCCCGTTGCCCACGAGCCGGCCAGGCCGGGGGACGACGCGATGTGCCCCCGGATCCGGAGGGTGTTACCAGCGAGCCCGCGGAGGAAACGCCGGTCGGCGAAACGACCGAGGTGAAGGAGAGACGACATGACGAAGAGGGCAACCATCTCACGGCGCGGCGCTGTTGCTGCCGCTGCAGCGGCAGGCGCCGCGGCCTTTCCCGCCCCGGCGATCAGCCAGGGCCGGATGGAGTGGCGCATGGTCACCGCCTGGCCGATGAACCTTCCCGGCCCCGGTGTGTCGGCGAACAAGATCGCCGAGCGGATCGGCCTGCTCTCGGGCGGGCGGCTCACCGTGCGCGTGTTCGGTGCGGGCCAGATCGTTCCGCCGCTTGGCGTGTTCGACGCGGTGAGCCAGGGAACGGCCGAGCTCTACCACGCCGTGCCGGCCTACTGGCTCGGCAAGCTGCGCGGCATCGGCTTCTTCGGCTCCTTCCCGTTCGGGATGACGGCGCAGGAGCTGGTCGGCTGGATGACCTGGGGCGGCGGCGGCGCTCTCTATGACGAGGCCTATGCGCGCTTCGGGCTCAAGCCGTTCCTGTGCGGCGATTCTGGGCCGCAGTTCTTGGGCTGGTTCCGGCGCGAGATCCGCTCGATCGAGGATTTCCGCGGCCTCCGCTACCGCACCGCGGGCCTGGGCGGCGAGATGTTCCGTCGCGCCGGCGCCTCGGTCGTGACGCTGCCGGCGGGGCAAATCTTCCAGGCGCTGCAGTCGGGCACGATCGACGCGGCCGAATTCATCGGGCCGTGGAACGACATGACCTTGGGCTTCCACCAGGTGGCGAAGTTCTTCTACTACCCCGGCGTGCAGGAGCCCTCGTCGTCGGAGGAGATCGGAGTCAACAAGGCGAAGTACGACGCGCTGCCCGATGACCTGAAGGCGGCGATCCGCTTCGCTGCCCAGGCCACCTACATGGAGGCGCTGACGGAGTACGACCACCGCCATCCGATCGCGCTGAAGGAGGCGGTCGAGAAGCACAGCGTGCAGGTGCGCGAGGCACCGCGCGACCTTCTCGTCGCGCTCGGCAATGCCGCGGGCGAGGTTCTGAAGGAGCTGCGCGAGGACCAGGACGAGCTTACGCGGCGGATCGCCGAGAGCTACGTCGCCTTCCGGAACCTCCAGGCAGGCTACGCGCCGCTCTCCTACACGGGGGTGCAGCAGGCGCGCACGCTGCCGATCCGCTGGGGCTGAGCGGCGGGTCGCGACCGCGAAGCCGGTGCGGGCCGCCTTGCGAGGCGCATGAAGTGCCGAGCGGAACGGCCCGAGGAGACGTGAGCGAACGGGCGGCGGGCGGGCGGCGCGTCACTCCGTCGCCGCCCGGAGCGCTGCCCCCGCCGCAAGCGGGCAGAGCGGCACGGCGGCGGCGGCGAGAGCGCCGAGCATCGCCAGATGCGGCCGTGCCGCGAGCCCATGGAGGGCGGCATCCACCGCCGCGACGCCGAAGATCAGGGGCGGGATCGCGAGCGGCAGGACGAGCAGCGGCAGAAGCACGCCGGCGCGACGCGCCCCCAGCGTCAGCGCCGCCCCAGCCGTGCCGAGGAGCGAGAGCACGAGCGAGCCGAGCGCAAGCGCGGCGAGGAGCACGCCCGTCGCTGCAAGCGGCAGGTTCAACATCAGCGCCGCGAGGGGAGAGGCGAGGAGCAGCGGCACGAAGGTGGTGAGCCAGTGCGTCGCCGCCTTCTCCGCCGCCACAAGCGACGCCTCGAGCCCCGCAAGCAGAGCCTGGTCGAGCGTTCCGTCCTCGTAATCGGCGCCGATCAGGCGCTCGAGCGGCAACAGCGCCGCGAGCAGGGCGGCGACCCACACCACGCCGGCCGCGATCCGCGCGAGCAGATCGGGCGCAGGGCCGACGCCGAAGGGAAACAGCCCCACCGCGACCAGGAAGAAGCCCACGGCCGCGAGCGTGTCGCCGGCGTTTCGTCGCGCGAGCGCGAGGTCGCGCCGGAGCATCGCCCAGAACACGTTCATTGCGACAAACGCATCGCGCCCCGTTCACGCTCCCCGGCTCACGCCGCTTCCGCCCCCTCGCGCTGCGGCACGTTGAAGCGGAGCTGCGCGGCGTTCGGCAGAGGCAGCGGCAGGTGCGAGGAGGCGACGATGATCCCGCCCGCCGCACGATGCGCTGCCATCACCGCCCCGAGCGCCGCCACCCCGGCATGGTCGAGCGCGACCGTCGGCTCGTCGAGAAGCCACAGCCTCCGGCGCGCAAGCGGCAGGCGGGCGAGCGCCACCCGCCGCCTCTGCCCCGCCGAGAGGATTCGGATCGGCGCAGAGGCGAGGTGGGAGAGGCCCATCGCCACCATCGCGGCCTCGGCATGCGCCGGGTCCACCCCCGCAAGCCGCGCCTCGTGCGCGAGCGTCTCGGCAACCGTGAAGCCGGGCTTGAGCGCGTCCTGGTGGCCGACGAGGGAGAGGCGGCGCGCATGGCGGGAGCGATCGGCGAGCGCATCCTCTCCCTCCCACAGGAGCCGACCGGAGGAGGCCCGCCCGAGCCCGGCGAGCAGCCGCAGGAGCGTGGTCTTGCCCGCCCCGTTCGGCCCGGTGAGGGTGAGCGCCATGCCGGGCGCGAGGGTGAAGCTCACGGCCCGGAAGATCGTCCTGCCGCCGCGCTCGGCGGCGAGGTCCACTGCCTGCAACACGGGGCTGATCCATCGCGGTTGGACGCGGCCCACCCTATGGTGTAAGCGCTCGGCTCGCAAACGCGGCCGGGCCCTGTGCGCCCTCTCCGCCGCGTCGGAAGCGGAGCGACCTCCATGAAAATGATCGGGCAGGACAGCCTCGGAACCCGCCGGAGCCTCACCGTGGCGGGCAGGACCTACGACTACTTCTCGATTCCTGAGGCAGGCAAGGCGCTCGGCGCCGACCTCTCCCGCCTGCCGGTGACTCTGAAGATCCTGCTCGAGAACGTGCTCCGCTTCGAGGACGGGCGCTCCTATACGGTGGCGGACGCCCGCGCGATCGCCGACTGGCTCGGCGCGGCGCGGTCGGACAAGGAGGTGCCGTTCCGCCCGGCACGGATCCTGATGCAAGACTTCACCGGCGTGCCCGCGGTGGTCGACCTCGCGGCGATGCGCGACGGCATGATCCGCCTCGGCGGCGACCCGCAGAAGGTGAACCCGCTCGTGCCGGTCGATCTCGTCATCGACCATTCCGTGATGGTGGACGATTTCGGCCACGCCGAGAGTTTCCGCCGCAATGTCGCGCTTGAGTTCGAGCGCAACGCCGAGCGCTACGCCTTCCTGCGCTGGGGCCAGGCGAGCTTCAACCGCTTCCGCGTCGTGCCGCCGGGCACCGGGATCTGCCACCAGGTGAACCTCGAATACCTCGCCCAGGCGGTGTGGACCGACACGGTGGACGGCGCCGAGCTCGCCTATCCTGACACCTGCTTCGGCACCGACAGCCACACCACCATGGTGAACGGCATGGGCGTGCTGGGGTGGGGCGTGGGCGGGATCGAGGCGGAGGCGGCGATGCTCGGCCAGCCGATCGCGATGCTGATCCCGGACGTGATCGGCTTCCGGCTCACCGGGCGGCTGCCCGAGGGCGCGACCGCGACCGACCTCGTCCTGACCGTGACACAGATGCTCAGGCGCAAAGGCGTGGTCGGCAAGTTCGTCGAGTTCTTCGGCCCGGGCCTCGACCAGCTCGCGGTCGCGGACCGCGCGACCATCGCCAACATGGCGCCGGAGTATGGCGCGACCTGTGGCTTCTTCCCCGTCGATGCCGCGACCCTCGACTATCTCAGGCTGACGGGCCGCGACGAGGCGCGAATCGCCCTCGTCGAGGCCTATTGCCGCGCCCAGGGACTGTTTCGTGACGCGACCATGCCCGAGCCCCTCTTCACCGACGTGCTCGAGCTCGACATGGGAAGGGTGGAGCCCTCGCTCGCCGGCCCCAAGCGCCCGCAGGACCGCGTTCTGCTCAAGGACGCCGCACGGTCGTTCCGCCACGAGCTCACCGCCTCGCTTGGCGTTCCCGCCGCCGAGGCGGGGCGGCGCGTGAAGGTGGAGGGCGCGAACTACGAGCTCGGCCACGGCGATGTCGTGATCGCGGCCATCACCTCCTGCACCAACACCTCGAACCCTGCCGTGATGGTCGCGGCAGGGCTGGTGGCGCGGAAGGCGCGCGCCAGGGGGCTCTCCGTGAAGCCCTGGGTGAAGACCTCGCTCGCGCCGGGAAGCCAGGTTGTGACCGAGTATCTCGAGGCCTCGGGGCTGCAGGCAGATCTCGACGCGCTCGGGTTCAACCTCGTCGGCTATGGCTGCACCACCTGCATCGGCAACTCGGGCCCGCTCGCCGACCCGATCGTGGACGCGATCGAGAACGGCAAGCTCGTCGTCGCCTCGGTGCTTTCGGGCAACCGCAATTTCGAGGGCCGTGTGCACGCGAATGTGCGGGCGAACTACCTCGCCTCGCCGCCGCTCGTCGTCGCCTACGCGATCGCGGGCACGATGACACTCGACCTCGCGACCGAGCCGCTCGGCACCGGCCGCGACGGCACGCCCGTCTTCTTGCGCGACATCTGGCCCTCGAACCGGGAGATCGCCGAGGTGGTGGGGGGGACGCTGTCGCGGTCGATGTTCCAGCGCCGCTACGGCGACGTGTTCAAGGGCCCGAAGGAGTGGCAGGCGATTGCCGTCGATGGCGGCGAGACCTATCGCTGGAACGACGGCTCGACCTACGTGAAGAACCCGCCCTATTTCGAGGGCATAACGATGGCGGTGGGCGAGCTTGCCGACATTTGCGGCGCGCGTATCCTCGCCCTTCTCGGCGACAGCATCACCACCGACCACATCTCCCCGGCCGGGGCGATCCGCAAGGCCTCGCCCGCGGGCGAATATCTCCTCGAGCGGCAGATCCCGCAGCGCGACTTCAACTCCTACGGCGCGCGCCGCGGCAACCACGAGGTGATGATGCGCGGCACCTTCGCCAACATCCGGATCCGAAACGAAATGGTGCCTGGGATCGAGGGCGGCGTCACCAGGCACCATCCCTCGGGCGAGGTGATGTCGATCTACGACGCGGCGATGCGCTACAAGGCCGAGGGCGTGCCGCTGGTCGTGATCGGCGGCAAGGAGTACGGCACCGGCTCCTCGCGCGACTGGGCGGCGAAGGGAACGATGCTGCTCGGTGTGAAGGCGGTGATCGCCGAGAGTTTCGAGCGGATCCACCGCTCCAACCTGGTCGGCATGGGCGTTCTGCCGCTCACCTTCCGCGAGGGGATGGACCGCAAGACGCTCGGGCTCACTGGCGAGGAGGTGCTCGACATCGAGGGGCTTGCGTCGCTCAAGCCCCGGATGGAGCTCACTCTGGTGATCCATCGCCCGGGCGGCGCGGTCGATCGGGTGCCGGTGCTCTGCCGCGTCGATACGCTCGACGAGGTGGAGTACTACCGCCACGGCGGGATCCTGCACTACGTGCTGCGCGGCATGGCGAAGGCGGCCTGACGGCGCCGCCTTCCCCGTCCGGGCGAGGCCGTTCGGTCAGCGGGAGTGTCGCGGGCCGCGCGGGCGGGGGGGATCGCGCCCCTCTCAGCCCGTGCACCCCTCGCGACCGCCCACGCCGCAGCAGCGCCGCTCGCGCTGGACCGGCGGGCAGGGCGTGTCGCCAAAGGAGCAGAACACGCAGCAGTCGCCAGGGCGTGGGCGGAGCACCGCGCGGCAGCCCGCGCAGTCGAAGAAGAAAAAGCACGCATCTGTCGGCATCGTCTCCTCCGAGACGTGCCCGCAGAGCGGGCAGCGGAGCCGTGAGCGCAATCGAAGCGCCGCGTTCCCGGCAGCTGAGACCGGTTGGTCGTTCCCGATCATCAGCGGAAGAGAGCCACGCTCCGTCGCCCAGGGCAAGGAACGATCCGGCGCCAAACCATCACGGGCGGGTGTGCCGCACCCCGCGGCGGCGCCGCCTCACCGCTCGCCGGCGATCCAGGCGGCGAGCGCCGGCGCGAGGCCCGTCGAGGGCTTCGGCGCGGGGCGGGCGAAGCCGCCCGCACGCGCCTTGCGGGGCGCGAGCGACACCACCGCCTCGGCCTGCTTCACCGCCGCCGCGATCGGGTCGACGAGCGGCACCGCCACGCGATCGGCCACGCGCGGGGCGAGGCCGGCAAGCGGCGCGCCGGCGAGGATCACCACCTCCGCTCCGTCCTCCTCGACCGCACGCGCGGCGAGCGCGACCAGAAGCTCCTCCTTCTCCTCCTGGACGGCGGCGATGTCGCGGAACGGCCCCTCGAGCGTACGGATGCCTGAGCAGCGCCAGAGAAGTCCGTTGAGCGCCACGCAGTCGCGATACCACGGCGCGAGGGAGGTCGAGAACGTCACGATCCCGAACTGGCCGCCGAGCAGGCAGGCGGTCAGCATCGCCGCCTCCGACATGCCGATCACGGGGAGGTCGAACAGCTCGCGCGCGGGCTGAAGGCCCGGGTCGCCGAAGGCGGCGACGATCGCGGCATCCGCCTCGCCTGAACGCTCGGCGAGGATCTCGAGCAGGTGCGCGCCGGCGAGCTGGGCCTCGGCGCGCGAGGAGATGTAGGGGAAGCCGATCCGTGCCGTGTGCGGCACGAGCTCGGTTCCGGCCGCGGCGACGGGCCGGGCCGCCGCGACAAGGAGGTCCGTCACCGCCGCCGTGGTGTTGGGGTTGATCAGGAGGATGCGCATGCGGTTCTTGCCTGTTCTCGCCGCCGCAGCAGCGTCCCGTCTGCGCGCGGAGGGCTGATCACATCGCACTCCCTGCCGGTGGAACGGCCGGGCGGCAGCATTCCAAGCATCGGCGGCAGCCCTCGCCGAGGCAAGCCGCACCGGCCCCGCGCGGCCTCAACGCACGAGGTCGGGCAGGAGCGAGTCGAGCCTCAGCCGCCCCGTGTCAGTGG
>Ga0308398_1000425_pt1 | contig 26826 bp, 28 predicted proteins | sample Hotspr20SampleT9_FD_202360 | JGI IMG/M metagenome (GOLD analysis project Ga0308398, IMG submission 202360) | Hot spring phototrophic mat microbial communities from Mushroom Spring, Yellowstone National Park, Wyoming, United States - 20051001_T9 ...
CAACGTAGATATCGTCGGCGCCAGACTCAAAACCAACCTCAACCAAGGCAAGTTCAGGTATAGATCCCAAAAAGTCAAATCCATGAGATTTTATCTGAAGCATAACAACGTCAAGATAATCCCAATGCTGTAGCTTCAACAAATAGCGAAGAGCATGATTTTTATATTTATTTGCAATGTGCCGCTTTGGTTTTATATTGTTTCCGGAGTTTAATGTAAGATCTGAGGGGTCTTCTTCATCCCAAGTAGAAGATTCAATGCTTTCGCTTGAACTCGTACCACTCTTTACCTCACCTTGATTTTGGTTAAGATTGTCCCAAACCATAAAAAAAACTATGGCAAGTAACACTAAGATAAGACCCGAATTGTTTCTAAAAGTTATCATGTAGAAAATATCTAAACGGCGTTATTCTATGGTACAAAAAAGTTTAGATCTTACAAAGCTGGTTATGTGCGCTATTCATTTTTAAATATCAGGTTCAGGGGGTTTAAGGGATACGGAGTGGTTCAATCTAAGGGCTTTATAGTTCGAAGATTTGAGGCAGTATTGTATGTTGCGGGTCTGATGTGGGCACCAAGGGTTGTTGATTGTCGGCTAGTTTAAGTAATGCAGTTATTACACATGTGCTATTTTGCTGAGCTCCAAAAGAGCCTTCTCGGCTGGCTTTTCAAGTAAGATAATGGCAACCAGATGAAGATAATTGAGGACCTAGGCAAAGCTCACCTACATTCTGGGCGATGTAGCTCAGTTGGTCAGAGCGCTTGCTTGACAGGCAAGAGGTCCACAGTTCGAATCTGTGCGCGCCTAAATTTACGTACAATTTTTAGCTGACTTAGGTTTAGCAACTTCAAAAGTCCAGCCAAGGATTTCTCTCGGATGCGGAACAGTAAAAATGAACAAAAAAGTATTTAATTCAGCTAATTTAGAGGTTAAACTTATCACGAAATGAGAGGTATTTTTTTGGTTTTTTTAGTTTATTGGTGGCAGATCTGAACATGGTTTGCCCCGAAAGAATTGAAAATTTTCCCAGATGGTTTTGGTATAAGCCCATAGGATCTTATCGATTTTCACGGGCAGATCCTAGAAGATATTATTTGTCGGTTATTTTAGGCGCTGGCGCTCAGGTTGATCAAATACCATCGTGTGTTTGGCTTCTCGATCCAGCCGGTGAAAAAATCGCTAGGGTTGGGTGGCACTCCCGCAAGGGATTCTGGATTGCTCGTTATTATGGGCCATCAGGATGCGGTCCGAGGACGCCACAGAGTCTGAGTGGTAAGATTAATGGTTGTCAACTTTTAAAAAGGCTTCGGGATAGAGGCTTTTCAACTAATCATGTTTGGGCAAAGTTTGGAAGAACCTGCATTAAAATTCCTGATGTAACTAAGTGTGGAAGGACCTCCACCGATCCTCAATGTAGACATTGCAAATGTGAGGGAACTGATTGGAAGTGTAATCGGCACTTTCCATGATCCCCAGACACCACTTAAAGAGTCAGAAGCTAGGCCATTAAAAATTAAATTATTTACATTTTTAATGGGCAAGGGCTATAGTTCGCAAAAACATGACGAAAAATCCTAGGTTTAATACTTGTTTTTAATAGCCTCTTAGTAACATCTAAGATTTATATAAAACTATCATATACAGATTCCACTCATGGGCTTGGTATAAGCCTACTGGTTCGAGTAATTTTTCCTCACGGGATCCTAGGGTGAATGTACTAACAGTTGAGTTACATCAGAGGGCTAGGCGAACTATTTCAGTTCGTCAGCAGTGTCTAACTTTGTACGACAACAGTGGTCAGCCAGTTGCAAAGTTCGGCTTTCACTCTGAAAAACCTGAGTGTCGGGTTAGGCACAATGATAATGTGCGCTAAAGACAGCGTTTTCCTAGAAAAATATCAGGTAATATTGACGGCTGTCGGCTGTACGCTAGATTGAAGGTTTAGGGACAAGAAAGCAGTTCGTTTAGGCAAAATTTGGAGATCTAGGCTACAAGATCGAAGATGGGCGTACGTGTGGAGGGACCTCAACAGATCCAAAATGCAGAGACTGCAAACGTAAAAATGGGAGGTTTACCTGTCCTCCAGGTTGGAGAAGATCTAGTAGGTAGCGGTAAAAGTCATAAGGTTTTGAGAATAGTAATTTCCAAAAGTTAAGGGCTGTAGAGTTTTTTAGTTAAAATGATTATGTGTTCGAACACGACTAAACATTTATCGTACAGATAACCTCCTGCGCTTTTACCTTAGCTCGCAGTGATGATTCAACAGAAATTTGTCTTTAAATCAAGGCTTAGGAACATTGAATTTGAAATTTGGCAGTGTAACCTTTTTACATTCAAATTTTGCCTCTTCTTAAATAAAACATGTTTTTATTTTGAATGTGTATAAATTGTTTAAAGAAATTGGTTTAGTGCAATTTTTTAATAATTTAGTTATTCTATAAAGCTTTTTAAAGTGGGAATTGAAATTGAAAAATGCTCTTTTTCCGCCCAAAGACTAGTCTCTTTAGAGACTTAAGAATTTTTATTATGTAACGGCTAATTAAGGTTTTTAAGATGAAAACTGTGCTTTTGGTTAACTGTGTAGGCCAGTAAATCAGGCTTGTTTAAGCGCGGTGTTTCGAGTGTAAATAGTCTGCCAAATGCCTAACTTTAAATTTAAAGTTAATGTAAGAATTGATAAAAGTTTTTAATATAAAAACAAAGATTTCAAATAAAAAGTTTCATTACTCAGCGATAAAGCTTTGGCTATTGATGTCAGCCTGCCTTTAACTTTCCAGAACGTGCACATAAAAGTCAGTAGACTTAAAATTTGGCTGTAACATCCAGAAGTTCAAGCTTGTAATTGGCCAATTCTCCTAAAAGCCAAAACTCATTTTTTAAAGTTTAATCCTAAAGCTATCATTTGATTATCCGATTGAGATTTTGACATACCATCATAAAAGAGGTCCATTACCTAGCATCACACTAGGCAAGACCAAAAATGAGGACTCTTTAAATTTAAAATAGCAAAAGCAGGATTAGTGTTCTTTAAATTTACCGCAAAGTTGCTTAGATCAAGTGAGGCCTCAATGCCAGAGAGCTTTGTATCTTGAGCGCTTTAGCGCACACACTTAGTAGTTTTGCTTAAACGAAAGTAATAAAACGAGTGTATAAGCGGCGTCTAATTTATAAGACGTCTGTGCCTAGGCAACAAAGCTGACTTGACTTTAGCCCCTTTAGCCTGAAATAATTTGCACTAGAATTATAGTTCTAGTGCAATTTAACTGTGAGTAACCAGACTCCAGATCCACTTCTAGAGACGATAATATGTTGATTTTTTCCATCCACAGCCCAAAAAATGGGTAATCCCCATTTTCTTTCGAAGTCTGCGCAAAAAATAGTAAGTTTTTCTTTGGTAAGGTTAACCTCAATGATTTTTAAACATCTCAATCCGCCTTGGCCTGCTAGCAATACCGGGATATAAACGCATTTATCGAGCATAGGATTTTCTAAAACATAATGTCCTAAAACAGAGTAATATGCTTGCGAATAAGCGTTTGGAAGTTGAATAATGGCGTCTAAGGCGCCTGAACTCACTCTGAAGTGCGTTTCATATCCTACAAAGAGAATTTGCAGCTCACCTAAATCGCCTATATTTAAAAAACGAAGTGCTTTAATAGCTTCGTTTTCAGCACGCGACGGCTTTTTAGAGTCCTCCACCAAGATAAACTTTGAGTCTTGAACCTCTCTAACAACTCTGAGCCCAACTGTCTCTGCGGCCCCACCAAATCCACCCCTGGAATCCAGGACTTGAGAGTTATCAAATACCAAAAAGTCAGCATTTTTAGTTGGCTCAAAGAACGGGATGAAAATTTGGCTTCCTAAACCTACATAAGATACCGCATTTAAATCCCAATGTCTTGAGAAACACCCTCCCGGGATATCAACAATATCCACCCTCGATAAATTGTAATCGAACATTCCAATGAAATCGTATTTTTCTGTCTCTCCTCTCTTGTACATTCTGCTTGCATCGGTTACGCAGACTATCCCACAATCCTTCAGAGGATGTAGCTCAATCGAGTAACTCTCTGGAAAAACTCTTAGCCTCATTTGATTTTCTTGTAAGGTAGCTAAAAAAGGATAATTTTTTAGCCGAAATTTCAGCAACCCGTAAACTAACGCTGCGCCCTGCGCCTGAAACGCTCCTTCAATAAAAAGTTTCGCTTGCTCAGGCAAGAGTTTAACTAAGCCCGCTGTAAGCTCACCGTTTGCGGGTTCACTCCTGCAAATGCTCAACCCCGGCAGCGCTTGATTAGTGGTCAAATAAGCTAACTTTAAAGGGGTAAAATCTTCTGAAAAACTTGAAGACTCAAGATCGCCTCGCCTATAAACAGTAGAGCCTGTAAAGTGATACAGCTTGTTACCGTCGATAAGATATCCGGGTGGGAAGCGGGTTTGAGGCTGATATTGGCTGCAGATTACACTACCTAAATCTAATCCCAAAGGAATTTTATCAACTGAGAATCTTCCTTTAACATCATTAAGAAGCAATAAATAGCTCCCGTTCACTATAACATTTGTGTTCGGTTCTGCTTGAATAACATTTAAAGTTCCCAAAGCTAAATCCTGCCTGGAATAAGGTAAAGAAATCTGTTTAGGACCCCTTGAGTACTGGTTAGTTGACTGAAACATATTCCCTACTCTACAATGGTTGAACTTTACCTTAAGTTATAAGTTTAAATTCTTTTTAGCTTTTAAGCAAAATAACCCAGCCTTTGAGTTAACCTTGTAGATTAAAAGCAACTCAGCCCTAACAACGAACATAGTGACTCTGGCCCGGAGTCCAGTAAGAGCGGCAGTGGACCCTGTAACAAGTGCTTTGAAGGAAGTGAATGCAAAAAATGTAAAGTGGTTAGTCTAGAAACTCATAAGCAGAATATTGAAGCTTTAACTTTTGTTTTTAACGATTTCATAGCAAAAGCTAGAGATGTTGCGCTAAGGCTTCCTAGAAGCAAAGATTTATCCAAAATTTACACTAAGTTTGAGCTCTGATTATCAAACGGCTAAGTTCGAATTAAAAAACCATCAACGTTGTTTATGTTCGTACTGCTCCCCGTTTACCTCGCAACTGAATTATCTGCGAAGAAGAAGGTTACTGCAAAAAGCTAAAAATCGCTGAGTTTTTTGAGGAGTTTTTAAAATAATATAAGCCCGCAAAATCAAGTCTGGCCTTAGAAAAAATTGTTGAACTGTTTTCCAAAGCTCATAGGAAATTAATTCAAAAACACTTAGCAAATTTAAGCAAACTGCAGAAAGTTGCTCAAGAATTAATTAGGAGCTTCCGGACTTAAATCTTCGATTAAAAAATTTTGTGGCGATGGGTGGCCTCGAACCACCGACCTCAGAATTATGAGTTCTGCGCTCTAACCAGCTGAGCTACATCGCCTTAAAATGTTAGATTTTACCACAACACTTTAAAGGTGGTAAGATATGTTTAATGTCTGAAGAGTCTCGGAAGTTTCCGATAAAAACAGTTAAGACAATTCAAGGGGGCAAAGATTTTTTGAAAATCATTAGGGACTTTATCCTTAAATTATCCTACGACCCAGACAGTTACGAGGTGGAACAGAGCGATGATCGTGTAAGGTGGCTAATTCCTCTTAAAGAGAGTGATGAACTTGAGATTATACTCGACAAGCCAAAAAGTGTTTCAGATGCCACGCTTTATTTAGGTAGCTCAATCTGTGTTGTGCCATTAAAAAACCTTACAAATACATTGGTCACTGCTTTGGAGCTTGCAGATGGATTAGTTGGTACAAAAATTAGCCTTGTAGGGCGACACCTCGTAATTTCTATTACTTCTCCAGCTTCTGTAATAACACTCAACGATTTAGACTACTTTTATCAGTTGCTAATCACCCAGAAAGCTTGGTTTGCACGTTTACTGATGGACGAGTTAAATTGGGATGCTATTCCTACGGATTAAATTAATTTTTTGTTTGGCCCTTGGGATCATTCTCTCGCAAGAAACCCAAGATATCTCGTCTACATTAGAGCGTTTTACTCTAGAGCTAAAATCTCTAGAAACTCAGATTAAGGGGCTAGAGGGTGACTCTTCCCAGCCTTCAGCTATTGAAGACTATAACCTAAAGTTAAAAAACATAAAACAAACCCTGTTTGCTGCAGTCACAGGCTTAGATGAGCGAGAGCTTCAAATTCTGCTGAACCCTCAAAGCTCACAAATTGAAAGTTTTAAGATCTCAGATCTTTTTATACCATTTCTTGCGCCATTAATTAAATTTGCTGAGAAACCTAAATTGGCTTTAGGTTTAGAAAAACGCCTTAAAAGTTTGGAAAAGATAGAACGACAACTAATCACTTCCAGATCTCTTCTGTTGAGTCTGCTTGATGTAGAAACTACCAACTTACAGAGGACTGATTCTGATATCCAAGTAAGACAACTAGCCCGAGAACTACTAGGGCAAGTTAACCTGTACTTAATACAGCTGGAAGCAGAGAAAGCTTATGTGAAAAATTCACTAGAAACTTTAAAATCCGAGACCCTCGATTCAGAGTGGTCGGTTTTTTTAACCTCTTTAAAAGAAAGCTTGGGAACGCTGGCAATTGCGCTAATAGCGAGCTTTACAATTTTTTTTATTTTTAAAAACTTAAAAAACATCCTCCAACAACAACTATTAAAAAAATCCACAAATTGGCTATCTCGACTTGCGCTAGTATTGACAAGCCTAATGTCTTTTGTTCTCTCGGTTGCGGTATTTTTAGCAGTTCTTTTTATTCAAAAACAGTGGTTTTTATTTGGTCTGTCTTTGGTTCTGGTTATTTCTGCCGCTTTGATGTCAAAAAATCTTGTTGCAGATTTTATCTCTCAAGCTGCAACTATTTTGAACTTGGGTTTTGTACGCGAGGGTGAAAAGATTATTTACAATGCTCTACCTTTCAAGATTAGAAGCTTAGGATTTATTTGTCTGCTTGAAAATCCTGTTTTAAGTAGCTCAAGAGTCAGAGTGCCTTTGACTGATCTTTTAAAGCTAAGGTCTTTTCCTGTCTCTGAAGATGATCCTTATGTATGGTTCCCTACTCAGGAGGGGGATTATATTTTTCTTGAAGGGGAGCTTGCTCCATGTAAAATCAGCAAACAAACTCCAGAGTTTGTGACCCTAGAGAGGATGGATCAAACCATTGTAACTTTACCGGTAACAAATTTTCTAGGGCTAAAGCCACGTAGAGTTAAAGACAGCTTCGTGGTTACTTACAAAGCAAGTTTAAGTTATGACCATTTGCAGTCGATTAATGAGATTGCTACCAAGTTAAGAGAGATAGCCTCCGATGAGATCACTAAACTCTTGCTAGAACAAGGCAAAGACCCGGTGGATGTAAAGGTTGACTGTTTGTTTGCAGAGCCCGCATCTTCAAGCATTGATTTTTTACTAGTGGTAAATTGCAAAAGTCATCTAATCAATTTATTTTTTGGAATCAGGCGAGCTTTAATTTTGTCCTTTGTAACACTTGTTCGAAGAGAAAATCTCTGCATTCCCTACCAAACCATAACAGTTTTGCAGAAAAATCAAGTCTAAAAACGGCAAAGCTTTTTGTGCTTTTAAAGAAGAATGTCAGGCATGAAACAGTCTTAAAGCCATGTGATCATCGATGGCAGAATACAAAACAAGCTCAGTGTACCGGAGCTTAAATTAAGCATAAAAATTCGAAAAATTTGTATTTTTACCATCCTTATGATTCATAAAAGCGCGAATGTTGTGTTTCAGATTGGTTCGATCGTTCATTTTTAATTTTTGGCTTGGGAAAAGTTGAATAATTTTTTTTGTAAACCTTTGCTGTAAATGGCTTTGTTTTGCGAAATCCTTCGGCTTATATTTTGATTTGCGAGAACTCTTTTGCGCTACCGATCACGCTAGCTATAGATCAGCTTGGATTGCTCCCTTAATCAGTTGGGATTTTCTACCGACTGATTTGAATCGCTCCCTTGGCCATTTGAGCCTCCTCCCGACCGGTTACAGTGATGCATTTCCTCAGGACTACAACGCTCGCAGTAGGGGTGATCCGGCGGAGGATCACCGATCCCTTCAGTCCCCATTAACTCAGCCTGGAGAAGGCTACAAAACAGTTTATAGATAGAGGCTAATCTAAAATTCCTTAAAAACCAGAACTCCGCAAGCCTAACTCCCCTCCTTTTATATCCATCGGGGCAATCGTGGCATGTACCAAGGTAACAATACTGCGTGGGCTGACAGTTATCACAGCCTTGGGGTGGATTATACTCTCCCTCTCCGATAGATCGGTTATCGTCCTCGAAAAATCCACAAACTCTCCCCCCGGGATATATTAAAAAATACCAAGCCCTACCAATAATCTGATAAATGCGGTCAAATTGCCCAAGGCATTGAGTTATTTCCGGTGTTATTTCCTGTGGGTCTATTCCACACTCATTATTATCGCCGCAGAAGAAGGTCCGGCTTTGAGGACCTCCAGAATCTCCGACGATCTCTCCTAATACAACTACCAGCCCCTCTGAACCCCAGATTTGCCTAACAGCGTTGTACAATGCTCGTGCTGCAGCCTGTAGATCATCTGTTTGCCTACACTGTACAACACTTGTGTTTCCTACGTCCTGTGCAGATGCTAATCTAGCTGTATCTCGACTCTGCCTTACAGCTTCTACCAGTAAGCTTTGCTCATTGCGGACACTTAAAAAAGCAAGAAATAGTAACACTACGCCTACAATAAGAACGACCAAACCTAAAAAAAAATCAACTACACCTTTCATTAGAAGCTTTGAACGATTATTCTCCCAATGTCTAAATTATACCAGAAAAATATACACCTTCGCGTGAAAAATACTCCAACCAAAAAAACCAGAAATTAGGTTCTCTAATCTTTAGCCAAATTAAAGCCTAACAGTTAGGCTTGGGAAGGCTTAATCTGATTTCTTCTCCATCCCCAAACCTATTAGCTATTAAGAATTTACAAGCTTGAGAGTGATCTACTACAGCGCTTGCCAGCAAACAACTATTGCTGCTACACCCCAAGTCAAGCGAAAAATTTATTGTTACTCTGTTGGGCAACGAAAAACCCCAAAGTAAAGTTCTTAAAATATCATTCGAGCTGATATCTTGCTGGGACGTTAAATTAAGATTACTTAAATTAACCACACCAAAACTTTCCAACACTTGAGAAACTCCTAGCTCAAAGGCCGTAAAAAATTGCCTAGCTGTTGCCTCTGATACAGAAAAGGCCGCTATTTGTCTTGCCCTAAAAACACTTCCTATACTCAATAAGGCTAAAATACTAATAATGACTATGACTATCAAAAGCTCTGAGAAAGTAAAGCCTTTCATTTTTAAAACCTTATAAAAGCCAATTTCTGGAGCTTTACTCTTAAAAGCACCCCTTGAAATAGGCTTTAGTAAAAAATCTATTGCAAAATTCGTACCCAGACTTCTCGAAATTAAAACCCCCACTTAGCTTTCCAAATTTTACAATTTTTGTTAGCTAATAAAAAACCTTACTTTCATTGGACGGTTTTTGTTTGTTTTTTACACCCCTAAGCGTCGCAGTTTGATAACCTCCTAAATCTTCAGGCAAACTTAAAACCTTACCATTTAAGCAAACTCTCTTATCTCTTAACCAAACAGAAAGTTTATCCTTACAAAATTCTTCCCAGTTAATTTTCTCCAGCACTTTAACCTGCTCAACAAAAAAAATCCTGTCGGCTACAACCCAGTTTCGTGGCAGGTTTCGACTAGCATGCATTAAAATCCCCAAACTAATCAGAGTCCAGCCAAGGGAGGGACCGTTAACTTGAACTTCTTTAAGTCTTACAAAATAAAAAAGAATGCCAGTTTCAGAAACTAAAAACGACAAGGCTAGATGAGGCCAATTTTTAGAGCGGACAAAATAAAATGTTAATAAAGACGATACTAAACCTAGATTGTTGGTTATAACACTAAAAGCGGACCCCCCTACTCCGGCCTGATTTAGATCAAAAATTCCGGATATGCCCTTTTTCTGCAGTGCATTAAGAACAAAAACTGCGAAGGTGACAAAAATTGTCAAAAAAGTTGTTTTTTTAAGCAATCCTCTGGCTTGTGCCAAAGACATCACTACCACAAAAATAGCCAAATCTAACTGCTGAGAACCTAACAGACTTAAAATTACCCCTGCTCTCACAACAAAAGCTCTCTGAACTATACCTATTACTGCTAAGCTTTCAAAAATAAACTCTGGATCTTCGGCTAGATAACTCAGACTCGAAGCTCCCAGAGTTATAAACAAAAGTTGGGCTTTTACGGTCCTAAATAAAAACCTTGACAGCAAGCCCAAAAGAATACCTTCAAGACCAATGGTTACGGGAATAAATGGAGGAATCAGCCAAGAAAGAACGCCTGTCAAACAAAAAAACGCTAAAATACTTAACGCCATAGGGCTAACCTGAAATCAAGCATTAGACTTTTCATATTAGGCAATTTTAAAAATTTTTAACTTGTATTATCATCAATTTAAAATTTTTTCAGGTGCAGGCCGTCCTAGCTCAGTTGGTAGAGCATTTCATTCGTAATGAAAGGGTCGTGGGTTCGAGTCCCACGGACGGCTAGAATTGAAGTTTTTTTTTGAATAAAATAGTCAGAGGATATTGGTGTTTGGCCCTATAGCTCAGTTGGTTAGAGCAGCCGGCTCATAACCGGTAGGTCCTAGGTTCGAGTCCTAGTAGGGCCATGTTTATTTTCTGAAGCAATATACCTTTTTTTCGGAAAAGTGTTAAAAGGAATGTGGATTTTTAAGTTGGCACTAGTTTGGCTTGGCTATTTGATGATCATCAAAGCAGATCAACCTTTAATGGATCTTAAATATGTTGCATTAGCAAAAGGTTCAACTTTATATGGCCTTTTAAGACCATCAGATGGTGAAAAGGTAAGAGAGGTTAGATTTGTAAACGATGTGGGTGAAGTTATCGCAACTATTTCTTTAACAGATTGGACCGTTACAGCCGTAAGAACGCTCGTAACCGATGTAATATACAATCTCTACCAAAAAGACCCTCTTGTAAAAGCAGTTTTAAAAGCAGGGCGGCCTTTCAGAGATATTCAAAAGTTGATTAAAGCTGCTAGAGTCAAATTTTCACAGTCTGTTCAAACTGGTTTTGGAGGTAGGTACCAAATTAATGAACAGCCTGCAATAGAGTATTACTAAGTTTTCGCTGATTATTTTTAAAAATCTTCCCAAAGTTATATTCTTTAAAAATCATTTCATAATCACCGAAAAAAACTTTAAATGGATAGAGCCGACCAATTAAAAACAATTTATTCCAAGGTTTAAAAATCTTTTAAGGTTTAACAATCTTTTAAACTAAGATTACCTGAGGTCTAATCAGATTGCTTTAAAAATACCTCCTCACCTGCTATTTCGATTTCATAACACTTTATTTTATCCACAGCGGGAAGCGCTAAAGGCTTGCCATCCTCCAAGCTAAATTTTGCTCCATGAGCTGGACACACAACACATAGAGAGCCATCACAAGTTTCAATATCCCCATCCTCGAGAGGGAAATCCTCATGGCTACATCTATTTTCTAGCGCAAACACTTTATCACCACTTCTAATAACTATTAAATCTAGCTGACCTACTTTTTTTCTATAAATAACTTGTTGTGCAAAATCTGATAGCTTCCCTATTAAAACTCTAGAGTCCATAACTTCGCTTCTAAGGCTTCTAAAAAATCTTGCTGGAAATGCTGCAATCTTGCGCTGGCTTCAGTCAAAAAACCAAAGGTGAGAAGCTTTTTGGCCTGAGAGTTTGATATCCCTCTTGTCGCGCAGTAAAAAATGTCATTTGGCGAAATCTGGCTGTAAGAGGCACCATGAGTACACCTTACATCGTTAGCATTAATTCTTAAGTTTGGCACCAAAGTAGCTTTTGCAGACTCACTAAGCATCATAGTTCTTGCTAATTGATAGGCGTCGGATTTCTGGGCTCCTGGACTGATTTCTATTAAACCCCAAAATGAACAGCTAGCGTTATCAGTAGTCAAACTTTTGAACAAAGTATCTGATTTGGCGCAACCCATTCTATGAATTTGCACACTTTTGATGTCTTGTGTCACTGAGCCTCCGTTTACGCCAACTAAGGTAAATAGTACCTCTGCGCCTTCTCCTAATAAATTAAAATAAAAGTTAAATCGCTTTGCCCCATTTTTAAATCCGTACATGCAGCATAAATTTAACTTAGCCCCCTCCTGAACATCAAATTTATAAACGCAAAAGTTACTACCCTGAAAATCTAAGTCTAAAAATAGCTCTGAATCCTTGTAAATTTGCCCTGTAAACCAAAAATATGACTCGTCCCCTGCCACTAGAGTTACTTTTGTTTTCTTTGGGGCTTCGGAGGAACTAAAAAAAATATGCTTTCTATTAACATCTATTGAGCAGTTTTCTAGGATCGAGAAATCTTCACTTAAACCAAGTAAACATTTCAACTCCAAAGCATCATATTGATTTAAATCAGCCCCGCCAAAATCTAGGCTTAAACCATTCCTCTCTAACTTCGATTGACTCTGCTTTTGTGAAACCTGCGTTTTCCAGACGAAATTGAATAGATTTGGGTTTGTCTTGCTCCAGCTTTCATCAAACTTTAAATTTTTGTATTTTTCCTCAAGAAACCTACCTAAGTTTTCCATTTAAGATACTTGCAACTGCTCGTAACCTCTTGTAATTATCTCTTCAACGAGCTCTTTTCCTCCTGACCTAACTACAAAGCCCTTTTGCATAATATAAACTAAATCTGGTTGCAAATAATCAAGTATCCGCTCGTAGTGAGTGATAACAAGTAACGTAGTTTTAGGGTTCCGCTTTTTAAGTTCAAGAACTCCTTTGGCGACAGTTTTTAAAGCGTCAACATCCAAGCCACTGTCGGTTTCATCAAGTATGGCTAGCTGAGGAGCTAGGAGAAGCAGTTGAAGGATTTCGCTTTTCTTTTTTTCTCCCCCAGAGAAGCCCTCGTTTACAAACCGAGACAAAAAAGAGGAGTCTAACCCTAAAATTTGAAGCGCAGCATCCAGGTGTTTTTTAAACTCCAGAGGGTCGCTCTCTTCCCCTCTAACGCTGTCAAAAATAAGCTTTAAAAAATACCGCATCTTAACGCCCTGAAGTTCCTGAGGATACTGGAATGCTAGAAATAGGCCCCTCTTTGCTCGCTCATCTGGGCTTAAATTGATTATCGATTCCTCTTGAAAAATAATATCGCCCGACTCAATCTCAAAACCAGGACTTCCCATTATTATTTTTGCCAGGGTTGATTTACCACTTCCATTTGGGCCCATTAAAGCGACAATTTTTCCTTCCGGAACTTCCAAATTTACGCCTTTTAATATTTGTTTCTCATTCACTGATGCTGTTAAGTTAGAAACTACAAGCATGTGCCTTTATATTAAATAATTTCAAGCAGTTTTAAAATATTCGTCAGGAATTTTTAACATTAACCTTGCAACAAACCTCAGAAAGTTTGCAATCATTACATTTTGGATTTTTGGCTTTACAAATCAATCTTCCGTGCCATATAAAACCATGATGCAAAACTATCCAATCTTTTTCTGGGAAAATTTTTTTTAACCTTTCTTCCACCTCATTAACTTTCGAAGTCTCTTCAACTAAACCAAGTCTTTTAGCAACCCTTTGCACGTGAGTATCCACTGGAAAGGAAGCAATGCCATTTTCTGCCAAAATTACATTTGCGGTTTTTCTCCCTATCCCTGGAAGACGAATCAAATGCGAAAAATCAAGCGGCACTTGGCCACCAAACTCCTCGCATATCCTTTTGGCTAGAGCTTTTAAGTTTTTTGCTTTAGTTTTAAAGTAATTGACTTTTCTTATTAAACTTTCCAATTTTTTAGTCGAAATCTTGGTCAGCTCTTCAAAGTTTGTCACGAGACTAAATAGCTTTGGGGTTACTTTATTGACCAAATTGTCAGTGCATTGAGCTGAAAGTACAACCGCAACAACCAGCTCAAAATTTGTTCTGAATTTTAAGCCACTACCCTCTTTATAAGTTCTCTTTAAAAAAGAAGCTATAACTTTAGCCTTGTCAGAATTTATTTTCGATTTTCTCGAGTAGCTTTTTCCCCTCATCAAAAATTTTTGGATCTAAATTGGTTAGTTCGCTGAAAGCAGGACACAGCTCTTCCTGAATGCTAACTGAAGATCTGTCCTCTAAAACCACCTTCACAAGCTCCTCTTCAAGAGCTCTGGTATTTTGCGATACAACTGCAAGATCTAAACCGCACAGTTTAAGCTCATTTAGCCCAATCTGTCGCCGAAGTAAAATATCAAGAACCGCTTTCATCTCTAAATCATCTGAGATAACCAGACCCTTAAAACTTAACTGTTCTCGAAGCACCGACTTCAAAAGCCTCTGACTGAAGGTTGCTATCTGAGCATCAATCTTTGGGTACAAGATATGAGCAGTCATTAAAAACTTGCAGTCCTCTAGATTGTGATAAGGCACTAAATCCTCTTGCAACAACTCTTCTAGGTTTTTGCTTACCAGAGGAAGTTCAAAATGAGAGTCCTCGGATGAGGAGCCATGCCCGGGGAAATGTTTGAAACACCCTAAAATACCCTCCTTTTGAAGTCCTCGTAAAAAACTCAAACCCGCACTCTGAACCTCGTAAGGATCATCCGAGAAAGCTCTCTCTCCTATAACTTGATTCGATTTGTTGTACAAAACATCAACGCACGGTGCAAAGTTCATGTTCACTCCGATTTGTCTAAGTTCACGAGCCATCTGTTTACCAACCTCTTCTGCAAAATCTCGGTAAACCCAGGCACTGGGAAATCGGGTAAATGGCTCAAAAAGCCTGAAAACCGAACCTCCTTCGTGGTCAATGCATACAAATAAGTTATTGCCAGCTAAACGTTTCCTGACCTCAAATAGCAGCTGTGAAAGGTAAAAAAACCATTTTTTAGTGTAATCAAAGTTTCGTGAGTACAGAATAATCCCCGCCGGTCTTAAAATCTCAATTAGCTTTTGATCTCGAGTGTTAAGGTAAGGTTCCTCTAATCCTACGATGAAAAATGTTCTAAAATTACTCACCTGACCCTTCAATTATGAAATTAGTTTTGGCTTTTAATAAAGATCTAAAACATAGGTTCACTGAAATTGAGTCTATCGAAGCTGGAATAGAGTTGCTGGGTTATGAAGTCAAAGCTATAAAGGCTAAACAGGTCGACATCGATGCAGCATATGTAAGGTTCAAACAAGGAGAAGCTTATATTCAGAATATGTTTGTAAAAAGCACTGGACCATGGTCTTTAAGTCAAACCAGGCCCAGAAAACTCTTGCTACATAAAAAAGAGATTGTAAGTCTTCAGTCGAAAGCTAAACAAAAAGGGCTTACTGTTTTACCAGCCGAGCTATACTTAAATGAGAGAGGTTTGATAAAAGTTAGGCTTAGCCTTGTCAAAGCTAAAAAAGCTTTTGAAAAAAGGTACCAACTAAAAGAACGTGATATGCAAAAACAAATCAGTAGGTACTTTAAGAGGTGAAAAGATGTTCAAGGGACTGTTTCAATGAAACATAACCCGAAAGCTCAAGGAATTCAGCTGCGCTTAACTCCGTTTTAGTGACTTCAAAGCTCAGTTCTTGGGCTAGATGCTTTAGTACTAACTCCAATTTAAAAGTGTTTGAAGCGAGTCTAATGAGTTGCTGAAACTCCTCGGGATTAGAAGATAAGTTTGGGTTTATGCCATGACGCATACAATAAGTATCAAAAAAAATTTTGAATTCGTCTTTATCCAACTTCACCTCCCCGCTTTCGAAAAAACTAGTCGTCAACAATTCTAAGAGAAAATAAACCTTACTATCAGTGTTGTTCGAGATGTTCGTTAAAGCAAAGAAAGCATCTAGTTTTCCTGAATTGACAATTTCGAGTAAAAAGTCTTGCAACTTTGAAAAAAGCAGTTGTTTTTTTTCTCTTAGATTCAGGCTTTCTAAAAAGTTAGCCAAAAAAAGCCTAGCTTCCTCATCATCGATGGTCGCTTTTCTGAATCCCTCAATTCTTCGCACTTTAAAAGTTAATTCCCGATTGTCATCCCAGCGAAACAAGACTTCATCATTCAATGTTTTCCTAAGAAGCTGCTTGTGTAATGAATCCATTAATGGATCAAATAAGCTTGGAAACACCTCGAAAACTATGTTCTCTGAGCCTGACACTGACAAAATTACAAGCGAATCCTCGCCCACCTCAGAGCTGTTCGCCTCAAGGTTTTCGCCGCGCCTGATTGCCAAAAAATCTTTTACTACCTCCAGGTCAACATTCGAAAAATACTCGTTTACACTCAGAGGCGTTAAATAGTCTTCGATTCTTACTCCGACCAAAGTGGTTATTTTAGCCTTAAAGTTAATGGAATTATCTTTTATTTCATAACTGGTCTCACTTGGAACGATGGCTAAAATTTGATTTTTCCTACGATAGTTTTCCAATAGGTCAAGAAATTTTCTTTGAACACACTCTTCCAACACGTCTTCGCCATAAAGCCTCTTAATGATCTCCAAAGGCACTTTTCCAGGTCTGAAGCCCTTAAGGGAAGTGACTTGCTGTTTTTTTTGGAGCTCCTTCCGGACTAAACTATCAAGGTCACTAAAAGGAGCTGACAACTCTAGGTTCTCTTCTACGACCTCGAAAGCCACTTGGATAGTATAGTTTAGCAAAGCGTTTAAAAAAAGTCGAAGCATTGAAGCCTTTTAAGGGTTGAACGAAAAAACATCAGTGATATACTTCAAAATTAAGTTGCGATTTCAATTAAAGAGTATGATTTGAGCGGAGATGGTGGAACAGGCAGACACGTCAGTCTTAGAAGCTGATGCCCTTTGGGCGTGGGGGTTCAAATCCCCCTCTCCGCACTTAATTTCGCTTTAGTTAAATAGTTTTGCTCTAAAAGGTGCGTAAAATTTGCACTAATAAGTTACTCCTACCGTAGCCACTGCATTTTCCAGAACTGCCGGCAAACAACGAGTCAGGTTGGTTTTTAATTTCAACCAACTAATAGCTTAAAGACTCTGATTTAAAAATTTTCTGAAAAAAATTAAAATCGTGGTTAAGGCGTGAATTGAAAATTAAATAAGTGAGCGTCAAATTCTTTGTTTGGCAGAATGAGGCCTGGCGAGAGGTTTACTCAACTCAGGCTAAGGAGATTGCATTGGGAAGGGACGAAAAGTCCAACCAAGTTGTAATTTCTAACAATACCGTCTCCCGAAATCATGCAAAAATATTTATGATCGCGGATGAATATTTTTGCATAGACCAAAACAGTAGCAACGGCACTTTTATTAACGAAGTGCCTCTAGAGCCATTTTATCCCTACCACCTTCAAGACGGAGATATTTTAAGGCTCTCAAACTGCCCACTTAAGTTCGAGTGTTCAAAAGCTTTGGAGTTTAACGGTGTTTTTTTTCTGGACGAGAATTTATCACCCTTAGAGAAATTTCGACTTCAAGATTTCCTAAATTTAGATTTGTCAAAATATATAGGTCAAGAATTTTTGGTAACCATAGCGAGCACAGAAAACGGTTTTTTGGTAAACACTAACAACTATCCCACCAAGTTATTACTTCCGGAGGACGCTAAAATAATTGATGCCAGCTCCTTTGAACTAAAGAATCCAAGTGTCTTCAGGGTTGAAAAATTTTTTGTAAGCTTGTCCAAATCTCGGCGTGAAGAGCAGGCATCCACTCAAACGAGACTGTTGGCTGTTATATCATCATCAAAACAGCGTGAACGGCCTGTAGTCTCCGACCAAGGAACAGTTTTAGTCCAAAGTCAATACTTCCAGTCAAGACAGTACCTCAGATCAAAAGATACTCCATTCAAACAGTCTCCTCCGATTTTGGATATCAAAACTCAGTTTCTTCTGATGGGAATTATAGTTTCAAGTTTGTTGCTATCAATTATTTTAGTCTTATGGGTTTTGTTTACAAGCTAATTCTTGTTTTAATTTGGCTTGTTTCTTACACTCAAGAAGCTCCACAAATATCAAATCCGAACGTCTGGATTAAATCGAAAGAAGCTAGCTTATCTGATTATGTTTATGTTACTTTTGACTGCAAAGAGTTTCTGTTAACAGTTGTCTGTTATGAAAACAAGTGTGGCCCTCGAAGGCAAACGCTTGAAAATTTCTTTAAATCCGAGTGCAAGCCTTATTTAGAAAATCACTTTAAGGAAAGAAGCGGAAAAAAATAACGCATTTCATAAGTCTCATCCTCCTGATCTATCACAAACTTTCTTTTGGGGAATGTTCTCTCGCGAATTTTCACTGACTCAGGATTTTGTGTTTTTTTAATGAAAGCAAACAAAATTAAACCGCATGCTAACAGAGTAAAAATTAGTAGGTAGACAAAAAGAAACCTGTTCATCAACCCAGAGAATTTTTGATAAACTCCACAGCTTCCAGCACCTCGTTTTTGTACTTATTGAGCAACTCCTCAGTTTTCGCCTCAAATCTAAGCACTAAAACAGGCTGGGTGTTTGATGCTCTTATTAATCCCCATCCTTTTTCGAATCGAATTCTAGCTCCATCAATAGTGACTACATCGTACCTCTTCAAAAAGTGATCTTTCACTCTCTCAACTATCTGAAATTTAAGATTTTCTGCAACATCAAGTCTAATTTCAGGAGTTGAAAAAGTTTTAGGTAAACTGTCAATGAATGCCGACAGATCAAACCCTGTGTTGACGAAAAACTCCAGAAGTCTAAAACAAGCATAAACTGCATCGTCGAACCCATAAAACCTATCCTTGATAAAAATATGCCCTGACATTTCTCCTCCTAGTTCAGCACCTGTTTCTTTCATTTTGGCTTTAATTAAAGAGTGCCCGGTTTTCCACATAAGAGGTTGAGCGTTCCACTGGGTGAGAAGTTGGAACAAAATGTCACTGCATTTGACATCTGCAACTACTTTTAACCCTTTCTTATTGTCCACTAAAGATTTAGCTAGAATTAACAAAATCATATCGCCCGGCACTACCCTTCCAAATTTATCTACAAGACCAATTCTGTCGCCATCCCCATCAAAAGCCACCCCGAAATCCAAGCTATTCTCGATAACTGCCTGTTTGAGAGCGGTTAAATTTGTCTCAACTGTCGGATCTGGGTGGTGATTCGGAAAATTTGGGTCTGGCTCTTCAAAAAGGGTAACGACATTACTGTCCACCCCCAAGAGAGAGGCAACTAACTTGAAAGACAATCCTGCTACTCCATTCCCAAAGTCAGCCGCAAACTTTGGCCATTTTGATCCTATTTTCAACGATAACTTGTTTGCTAGATCCTCAGCATACTTTTCTAGCCAGGACTCATAGAAAATTGAACAATCGCTTTGAGAAGTCGGTTTTACGGTTTCAAAAATTTTTCGAACGTACTGGATTTGCTCACCATAAAGAGCATCTCCCCTGAAAACAAGCTTAAAACCGTTCATGTCTTTTGGGTTGTGGCTTCCGGTTACCACGACCGCTGCTAAACAATTTTTTACGATGGAGTAATGATAAATAACTGGGGTGGGGACCAATCCTATGTTTGTTACTTTGAATCCCTCGCTGCTCAATGCTTTAGCTAAAGCGTCCGCGTAAGTTTTGCTTGATGCTCTTGCGTCATAACCAATTACTACCTCTCCTTCTGGCGCTCCATGCAAAGTATAAAATCGAGCTAACGCACAACCCAATCTGGCACTGAATTCATCGCTTAAATCTTTGTCGACGAACCCTCTGATATCATATTCTCTGAAAACTGAAGGTGAGTAAACATAAGACATCGCTCCAGTATTTTACTCTAAAATGTCAATTTTTACACTATAATATCGAAGCTTGAGAAACCCTGTTTTAACGTGAATGTTGACCAAATTAAAAAATTGCTGGCTTTCTCCGTAATGGACTTTCTAACTGAACAAAAAAAAGCTTTGGCCACAAACCCCTCTCGTGAGTTTAAAAGTAGCGTCGAAAAAGTTTTCTCTAAACATGCAAAGAATTTAGACCTGGAAAATCAGCTAAAACCAAACTTTTTTAGTTTGGTGGAAACCGCTACACACTTAGGGGTTCCTTGGGAAACAGAAACATTTCAAACTATTTTGTTCAACTCATTAGCTCTTGGGGCCAATTTTTCACTATCTTCTTCCGCAGTAAGAGTAAACACCTCCACTTTTCCGCGGGGAATTGTTTGGAACGGCATCAAAATTCCTTTATTAAAAAACGATTTTGAGCAAAATGGAACTTTCTTCGCACCTAAACTGCAAAAAGAAGATTTAAAACGAGCAGCCAACAGACTTACTGAAAACTCATTAGATTACATCGCTGAGATTATAATGTCTAAGGCTGATGCGCTTTTAAGGCTTGATGATTACAAATCGCAGTTAGTAGCTCTTAATAACATACTTCTGAAGATTGTGGCTAAAATCGATTATCTAACTCTGCCGCTTGAAGAGGTTACCATTGGACTTTTAATCTCAGACCTCAATAACAAAGGGATCTTTTGGGATATCTTTTTTAACAAGCACACTCAAGAGCAGGTGTTAAAAACTTTCGATGGTTTGCGAGGAGCGTGGAAAGGGAAACTAAGGGGGACACATTTTTTGGTTGCAAAAAATTGTAAAGGTGACTTAACCAATGTTTACATAGAAAATGGTTATTTAAACGGCAGAGATCGCGACTTGCAGATTCCTTTGGATTTTAGCTCGATAATGGAAAATCTCTGTAAAGAGGTTATTGTTCCTTCTACTTTTACCTCACTGACCTTACTTTTGTTAAATAGAGTTGGATTGTTAGGTGGATATTTTCAGATAGATTACTTGGAGAAATACATAGCAGGGCTGAACAAAATCTTCAATCTTAGAATTCCTTCTTCTTTAAATTCTTTTGGTTATGGATTTGCTATCAAACCTAGCAAATTTAACCTATTCGCACTTCTATCAAACAGAGGGCAAGGCTTTAGTGTGGATGAGTTTTTAGGGTTGGCAGCTCAGACCTCTCTAAAGCAAGCTTTACTAAACTCTCTACCCCTTCTTAAAAAAGACCTTCATCAAGAGGACGCTTTTTATAAGATATTCGATCTGTGTATGATTAACTTGGAGTCTAGAGATGCGACTTCTTAGTGTTGTTTTAGTAGTACTACTTTTAACTGTTAGCTGCCAAAGATGGAAAAAAAATATTGGTGAAACAAATTTCGAAGAAGCCAATCCACCTTATAAGCAAGAAGTCCCTGCCAAAAAAAAGCAATAAATAAAACACTGTATTAAAATTTCAATTGTATTGTTTTAGGGTATTCTTCTTCTTGTGTCTCATAAAAAGGTTAAAATTCCTAACGGAAAGAAGCTATTTAGAAAGTGAAAGTAAGCTTCGGGTTGCAACTATTGACTTAAGATGTAAGTTTTTTGTTTTGTAGGGTCCAATGAAAAATTCAGTTTGGTTTTATTGTGTAATTATGCTAGCTTTAGGATGCTCAGTTAGCGAATACAAGCAAACCAAACCCTGTTGTGTGGGCGACAAGCCCAAAGTAGGCTCAGTTGCAGAAGCTAATCTGATTCAATTCATCCGAGATGAGTTAAAAAGAAATAACTTGAGTGGTCTTTACTTAGGAATCCCAAAAGTGGAGAGTAACTTTAGAATTAACTCCGAGTCTGGGGGATGTGCCGGAATCTGGCAGCTAAAAAAATCGACAGCAAAATCACTAGGATTAAAAGTAGATGAAAAAATAGATGAAAGATTTGATGTAGAAAAATCGACAAAGGTAGTGATGAAGTATTTGAAGTACTTAGAGGCTAGATTCCATTCAGTCGATCTAGTACTGGCCGCTTACAATTGGGGAGAAAGCAGAGTTGCTAAAGCTTTGAAGCAAAATAAGCCTCTCCCCAAAAAAGTTTTAAACTATATTGCCAAAGTCAAAAAAGCCGCTGAAGCTGTGGCTTAGATGAAGCTAGTTTTTCTTGGAGTCGGCGGCGCTTTTAATCCTGAATCTGGGTGCTCAAGCGCAATAGTTCAAGTTCAAGGCAAAACATTTTTAGTGGATTGTGGATATGATGTATTTCCTAAAATAAAATCTATAGCCGACAAAATCACGGCTGTTTGTATAACTCATTGTCATGATGATCACATAGGAAGCTTGTCAAGTTTTTTGCTTTACAGAGCAAAAGTTCTTAATTTAGCCTTAACCCAAGTGATTTGTTCATCTCAAGTGTGGAGTAATTTAGTTAGAGTTATCTCGTTGACTACTGGCCCAAATTTTGCCGATTTCGTTAATCACATTCCCGGAAATGAGCAGGTCAAGATTATTAACACCTCAGGCTTGCATGTACCTTACTTAGAGTCTTGCGCGTTTTTATTTGTAGACAATGGAAAATATTTTCTTTACTCAGGTGATGTCAACTCTCCTTGTCTAAGTTTAATCAACCTAAACCCAAGCAGATGTTTGATTTTTCACGACGTTTGGCATGAGCCATCAGCAAATCACTGCTGGTATCATTTGCTTCAGGAGTATAGAGACTTTAGGATTGTAGGTTACCACTATGTTCCAGAGGCTGCTAATTTATTTCCAAAGGATTTTGAACTCGCAAAACCGCATACAGAATACTCACTATAACTTTAAAAAATTACCAGTAGTCTGTTAAACTTTGTAGTTGTCATGGTAGATACAACTAAAATAAAAGAGCTAAGGGAGCTAACTGGAGCAGGTATTACAGATTGTAAGAATGCTTTGATGGAGGCCAATGGAGACATCAAACAAGCTATTGACATTCTTAGAAAAAAAGGCCTCAAGGATCTTGAAAAGAGAGCGTCTAGAACAGCTTTAGAAGGCTCGCTTGGGGTCTATGTTCATCCAGGTGATAAAATTTGCGCAGTGGTAGAGCTAAACTGTGAAACAGACTTCGTTGCTAAAAACGATAATTTTAAAGCCCTAGCCAGAGAGCTAGCTATGCAAGTGGCAGCAATGAGACCTATTTATCTTAGCGCAGAGACAGTTCCTCAGGAAGTACTAGAAAAGGAAAAAGAAATCGTTATGAGTCAAATGAGAGAGGCTCCGCCTGAGAAGCTAGAAAAAATAATCCAAGGCAAGCTTAACAGCTTCTTCTCTGAAGTTTGCCTCCTAGAGCAACCTTACATCAGAGATAGCTCAAAAAAAGTAAAAGACTTCCTAGCTCAAGAGGCATCAAAATTTGGTGAAAACATAAAAGTAGGTAGATTTGCTAGATTTGAAGTAGGGGAGAAAATACTTTAAGTAAGTAACTATTTTTAAATCTAGTGCAAGTCAGCTTGGCAACCATCCTTTAAGCCTGGCAACTAAATGTAGACTAGTACTACGCAAAGAAAATCCTAGGAGTTAAAAAGCTTTTAAAATACCTCTGGCACTAGTAGAACATTAGTTGACAGAATTGAAATTTTAAGTTGCTAGAGCGCCATAAGCCACCGAAGCCGGCATTACTACATCGAGAGATTAATTAATGTAAAAGAAGCCACGAACTTGTCTCGAAAACAAGAAATACAAAGAGGATAAAAACTTAAGAATGATGAGATTTGAAACCCAAAACACTGATCTCCTCGAGCAAGTATAATAGAGGTTGATTATTATGAGAAAGAATAAGCAATTTAGTATAAGCGCCTCAAGATGTTTTAGACGTTCGGGTCTGACTTTTCTATGATGCTAAAACGTTACCTCGTTCTTTTTGCGGTTGATGAACTAGGTTATAAAAAATCTAAATCCAATATTAGAACGCCTTATTTAAAAATTTAACCCCCTCTAACTGTTTCAGTAAAGCCTCCAGGCCTTTAAAAGAGCCCTAAAAAGTTAGTTTGATAAACATTGGAAGCTTAAATTTTTATAACTAGCTAAACCGATTATTGGGAAAGTCAAACCAAAGCCTTTATTCCAACCACCAAATTTTTAAGTGTCAAGCGATTAAGAGATGCCTTTTAGTTCTAAAAACGATGGTTTTCATAACCAGGAAATTTTATAAATTCCTTGGTTTTTCACTCTCTTTAGAGTCAAGGTCATAACAACAAGAAGAGAGAGGTTGGCTACAGGATATAATGAATTTTAAATGGCGGCTTTAAGATTTTACTTTTATTTGCGGAAAAATTTTCCTTTCAGTGGGGCCACAAGAAAGTAGAAATATTGCAAAGTCATGCTTCAGCAAAAGTTGTTAGTCGCTCGAAACAAACTGAAAAAATTAAAGAGCTTGAGAACTTAATATTGGGGGTAATTTTTTGTGAAAATCGTGCTCAAGTTCGAAAGGGTAAACTGCCCTATACAACAGATCTTCCCTAAAATGAGGGGCCATGAATTGCATGCCAATTGGAAGATTTTCTATGGAGAACCCGCACGGAAAAGCTAATGCTGGAATTCCAGCTAAATTAGCAGAAACTGTAAAAATGTCCATTAAATACATTTGAATAGGGTCGTTAAGTTTAGACCCTAGCTTTGGTGGTAAAATAGGAGAACAAGGGGTGAGGATAAGATCAACTTCCTTGAAGGCCTCAAGAAATTGTTTGTAGATGACCCCTCTTAATCTTGCTGCTTTATGAAAGTATTTTTCTTGCCAACCTGCCGAAAGAACAAAAGTTCCAATTAAAATCCTTCGTTTCACCTCCTCTCCAAAGCCCTCAGCCCTGACACTTAAATAGTAATCCTCAAGATCCCCCGAGCTTTTGCTGTACCCATACCTGAGTCCATCGTATCTCGAAAGATTGCTGCTGGCTTCCGCTGTTGCTATCACATAGTAGCAAGAGACACCGTGTTTGAGGGACCAAAAGTCAGACAACTGCACGAACTTGGAACCCTTCTTAGAGTAAAAACTCTTAACGTAGTCATAAACCCTAAGTATCTCCGCATCAACCGAGCTATAGTCGAGACAATTCTCGAGTAGACCGATTCGAAAACTTTTTAAGTCTACGTCACTCAAAACTTTTTCAATTTCAAAACATTCATGTTTAACCGTTGTAGAGTCGTTAGGATCAAAACCTGCCATTGTCTCAAGAACATAAGCTGCAGTCATCAGATCAGGAGCTAGTACTCCGATTTGATCCAAGCTTGAGCCGAAGGCTATTAGTCCAAATCTGCTTACTTTTCCATAGGTAGGCTTTAATCCGTAACAATTACAGAAGGAAGCTGGAAGTCTTACACTTCCTCCTGTATCGGAGCCAAGAGAAAAGGAACAGAGTCTGGAAGCTACAGCGGCAGCCGAACCACCTGAAGATCCCCCGGGAGAGCGACTTAAATCGAAAGGATTTCTTGTAGGACCAAAACAACTCCTCTCATTCGTTGAGCCCATACCAAACTCGTCGAGATTGCATTTACCTACGACAATGGCGCCTTGATCTTCCAATCTTTCAACCGCAGTAGCTGAAAATGGGGATCTATAGTTTTTAAGAATTAAACTGCCTGCTGTACTAAACCCTCTTCTATATACAATGTTATCTTTTACAGTGAACGGTGCAAAACTTAACAATTTTTTCTCTCGCGCTGACACCTCGGCTAGTTCCAATTCATCTTCAAAAAAAGATTGAGGTAAGCAATTAACAACTGATAACTCCGAACATCGTCGGCTTAAAACTTTACGTAACTCTAAAAAACTATCAAAAGTTTTTACGTTTTCTTTTATCGAGGCAAGAGATAAATCAAGCATCGTCTTTAGAGCCAATCACTAATGGAGATTTTATAAACAAACCCAGTTTATCAGGTACAATTTGAAGCAGTATTTCTCTACTTATGTTTTGGTAATCCTCAGCAAGCGTAAACAAGGCCTCACTTGTAGGATAAAAAAACTCTGCTGCATCATCCAACTGCAATTGATCCAACTGATTAAAGTGCCCAATTACAGCTAAAACTTTAGAAACCGCCTCGTTATCAAAATCTACCTTTGCGAGATTAGCGGCAACTTTAATTGCATTAATTACGGATTCACTCATGTCTGATTTGAAACTCATCTCTTTAAAAAAAACTGCTTTGATTGTAATCTTATCTTAATAAGAGCATTAATCCAATGGGGAGGTTTGACTATGATTTTCTGGTGATAGGATGCGGTCCAGCAGGACAGAAAGCCGCGCTCCAAGCTGCAAAATTAAGAAAACAAGTGGCAATAGTGGACGAACGGGAGGTGGTTGGAGGAATTTGTGTGAATGTAGGAACGATTCCCAGCAAGAGCTTTAGGGAAGCTGTCGCCTTCTTCTCCGGCTTCAAGCAAAGAAATGTTTATGGACCCCACTATAAAATCAAAACCAAAATAGATATGGAGGATTTGCTTTTTAGATGCGCGAAAATCATAGGCTCGGAAATTGAAGTAATAAGGCATCAGCTTGTTAGAAATAACGTGGAAATAGTCGTGGGCAGAGCTTCATTTGTTGATCAACACACTATTTTGGTTCAAACACCATCTAACGAAGAAAAAAAACTGTCCGCCGAGTTTATTGTAGTAGCTGTGGGTGCTAAGCCTTACCAGCCCCCTCATATTAAGTTTGATCAAAAAGTAATTTTCGACTCAGACAATATCCTAACAATGAAGCAACTACCGAGAACGATGGCGATAGTTGGAGGGGGTGTGATCGGAGTTGAGTACGGAACGATGTTCGCTAATCTTGGAGTAAGCGTGACTGTAGTAGATGGCAGAAAAAGAATTTTGCCCTTTGTCGATGAAGAGATAATTGAAACTCTAAAGTACCAAATGAGAGCTCAGGGAATTACTCTTCGTTTGGGGGAAGAAGTAAAAGATGTTAGCTTAAAAGATGATGGTGCTGTGCTTCGTTTGGCAAGCGGCAAAGTTCTAGTTGCGGATGTAGTTCTTTTT
>Ga0308398_1000433_pt1 | contig 26602 bp, 27 predicted proteins | sample Hotspr20SampleT9_FD_202360 | JGI IMG/M metagenome (GOLD analysis project Ga0308398, IMG submission 202360) | Hot spring phototrophic mat microbial communities from Mushroom Spring, Yellowstone National Park, Wyoming, United States - 20051001_T9 ...
ATACATACTCGCCGTTTCCTAAGTTAATCCTCAGATACCATTGATTGTTCAGATTCGCAAGCCTAAGGTTTAGATTGCCCTCTTTTGATTTTTCCCCTCTTGAATACAAAACGCCATATCTTCTTTCTTCCCATTTTTGTCTTAGTTCGTCCCTCCTCTTACCTGTTAGGTGTTTTTTCTTCAGCTGTTCAAAAAGCTCTCTTGAACCAAAAACAAGCTTTTTGGGATTCTGTACTCTTTCTACACAAGAGTCCAGAGCTTGTTGTGCTAGAAGTATCGCATCGCCCGAATATCGGGCGTTTATTCCATACTTGCGGGATAGTAGTTTTCTCAGCTCTTTTCTTTCCGCTCCATGCAATAGTCTTTTGTAGGCAAATCTGACCATCGACGAAAACTTACGCATGAAGGCTAACACCTGCCCTTTATCCTCTTCTTTGTCAAATGCTAATAAACATTCTACTGTTACGAAGTCGCTGTTACTTTTCCTTTCTGTCAGCATTTTTAGAACCTCTTTGTTCATAAATTCTGCCTGCAAGTATTGACCGCAACTATCTCCATCTCTAAACTATCGAAAATTTTTTTACACTTTTTTACACTTAGGAGCTTCATAGCGAGGCTATGTTATAAATATACAAATTTATACAGAAAGTAGCAACTGTTGCTAACCACCTCGTGTTTCAACTCATTATGTAGTTTCAGTCTTCCATTTTCCGTACTATACTTATAGATATTTGTTACGAAAGATTTTATCTTATTTTTATACACAGTTTGAATCCCATACAGTTCATTATTATAAACGTAAAAACTATTTATAGACACATTATTTTTTGAATTCTTATTTTTTATTTTTGTTACTTTTTTGTTGAGCATTAAGTTTACTACGGCTTGATATGCATAAGCTAGTTTTTCTTGTGTATATGGAGTTTTGATATTTCCAATATAAATTTTGTTGGGAGTATATAGTATTGTTCTTATTTCGCTTTGTGCCTCTGAGCTGCGCACTCCTAGAAGTATAAGCTTATTCTGGTACTTTTGAAGCACCTCTATACTAATTGCAGTAGTATAATATTTTCTATATTTATTTGTTTTTATTGGTATGCGTTTTTGGAACAACAGATACACCCTAAATATACTACATAAGTTTATATCTTGCGTTCTGACTGATAGATTTTCCCTTGCGCTGCTATAGCATCATGTAGTATGGCTACTGAACGCAATGTAAACTTATATCTTGTACATGTATATTTAGACGGCAGCTTTGGTTGGAGTAACGATAGCGAACTGAATAAGCTGATTTACGAGCACGGGCGTATCCAGACAGTACCGCTTGGTATCTACGAGCCAAATGCAGAAAATATACATAAAAAACTCAAAGTAATAAACATAAAATTGGATGTTATCAAAGAAGTTTTAAAAAATCCAGGTAAAATTATAATAAATACAGTAGATAAATATGAAGATTATGATTGTTCAGATAGTAAATATACATTATGTATTGGCCTGCTAGCCACTAAAGTATAATAAAGCGCTATCTTACTATTCGCTCCAACTTATTCACATCAATCCTTTTCGTATTCTCAAAAGGTTTAGTCATTACATCTAGTCTCATAGCTATTAAGAGTCTTAAGTTTTGGCATTCTATTAGAAGTATTTTACTTGTATCCTTTATTTCTTTTGATTTTATTATATTATTAGTCTTTTCTAAACACTCTTGGTTATCTCCTAATAGAGCATTTAAATATTCTCTTAATTCCCTAATCTTTTCGTATTTGTATGTATCTTTTACTATATTATTGCTATCTAAAATTCCGACATAAAATACTTCTTTGAATTTGTGATCATAATCATTATGTTGTCTGTCTTTGTTTTTTTGTGTCATGTCATTTGATTATGTCGAAATAAAAGTATTTATTTTGTATATTTCCCATGTCATGGTTTTGGAATTGGTGCAAGTTCTAGGTCAGCCTTCGTACGGTAAGTTTATAGTACCGCATACGCCATACGATTTGGATGGTGTATGCAGTGCTTATGCTTTGGGGAAGGTTTTGTCGTCCTACGGGCATGAAGTCAAAGTATGGTTACCACACACACCGCCCACAAAGTTGATGCAGGTCATAAATACGGTAACAGGTACGAGCGAACATCCCCTGCTACATATAGGGTATGCCATTGAGGAGCAAGAAACATATAATGATTTTCTAATTACTGAAGTAGCTTCGTATATACTAAACAACTATAAGGTTATCATAGTTGATAAGAACGGCCCTGATAAGGTTTTCATTGACAATACTGAGCTTCAAGATGCTTTCATTAGAACGTTAGAACGTTTTGGTAAGAAAGGTGATATTATGGTAATAGACCATCACGAACTCCAAAATAAATACGATGGAGTAATGTACTATTTACATGACCAGTATTGCGCAAACTCTTTTTGGATGTTTCAAATAATCATGAACTTTTTAGAGAATATTAATGGTAGCTCCGAGGTAGATTGTTCTATATTTTCTCTATTAGTTACTGGCATATTATCGGATACTCTTTTACTGCGTTCTTGTAACTTGAGCGCTGACGAGTATAAGATCTTGTATAAACTTTCGTATTATCTTGAAAGTTGTGGTGATAGTTTAGGTAGGATAATGGATGTGGTGTCTGGGTATCATAAAGATAGTACCTATTACGATCTCTATGAGTTAGTCCGTCGTAGGGTTTATGCCCATAGCTTAGCCCCAGACTTAGCTTTTGTTGTCTTATCCCATGCTGATTTATGGGCTATTTTTGAGAATTATAGTCTGAAAGGTGTCTCGCATCACGTGGGTAACCTGTCTATCGACTTACTTAGCGAGTTTGGTAGATATAACGCGGTTTGCATGTTGTTTGAAGATATTCAAAAGAATAGTGTTTTTGTAGCACTTAATGCTAAAAAGAACATAGACTTGTCTTCGCTTCGTCGTAGCTGGGGAGCACGAGGTCGTAAAAACTACCTCACCTTCTACTATTCAGGCAGTCTAGAGGATATAGTTGGACAGATTATAAGCACATGGCGTTCCTACGCATTAGGGTACATTAATGTATGACAAGCTATCATGATATAAACGATAACGTAGAGGCTTTAGCTGGTAATAACTTACATAGAGGTAATGAAATCATACCTGTAGTTTTAGATGCGCTTACTAGCAATGTAACAGATATAGACTTGTTCGCTCATGATTACATGTGGGCTGATTCTCTTAGCGCATTAGTACATACAGAATGGCATTCCATGCCAGAGGTTAACGATGCGCACCCCACTGTTGAACTCACCTTCAAACAGCCCTATTATGCGACTGCACCGAGTGGATGGGCAACGCTCAGCCGACTAAAAACTAAACCAGCTATTATACATAACGTTCTTTTAGAAGTTACAGTAGCTAAGTACATAACAGGCACAACAGTTATTATAGATGCAAATACAGACTCACTTGGCTACGAGGATATAGAAACATTTCATATCTATATCCCAACAGATGGTTATTATTATCATACTAGTCAAAAATCTAATCCAATGGTGTTTTACATAAACCCTAACCCATACTATAAACAAATTTGTATCGCGGTATTGCCTAAGGAAATCAATATAGACCTTTCTGATCTTAGTCAATACTATAGCTTAGCTGATAATTCTTTATTTTTCTATTCGTTGAAGCAAGCTTACGAGGACAACTTATTTATTAGAAAAATTAGAGTTGTGCATACAAAGTCTTTTATTAATGATATAAAGACTATAGATCTATTAGATAATAATAAGGCCATGCTATACAGGATGTTGGGTGAAGTAGGTAATATGACAGCAGACAATATACGACAAGTTTATAACTCTTTTTTTAGGACTAATAAAAGCTTTGACTTGAAGGTTAATTTGGTTAATGCGGGTAGTAATGATTACGTAAATATATGTCGCTACGAACCCATTTCCTAGACGGACTGCTCAACCGTAAAAGATTGAGAAGCTATCATTGTGGGCCTGGAGGGATTTGCACCCCCGACCAACGGATTATGAGTCCGCTGCTCTAACCGCTGAGCTACAGGCCCCTACGAATGATTATCTCTTAACAATGTCGAAAAAAACGGATGTTGACTATAAAAGACTGAGCGGGGGGGTGGCAAACAAGAATAGCCCGCCCCTCTATTTCAGAAGAAGACTGTAAAAAAGCAATCGCTTTTGTACAGCATTGTTGGTCTAGTATTTCATGAAGTTAATGCCACATATATCGCTAAAAGAAATAAAAGAAAAACAAATAGGATAAACATAAAAACCTTACGAAGCAGTTTACCTAGAAACTTGATGCCGTACTTGAGCGCAAGCAGTCCGATTATCCACTCCATGGCTCTTCTGCCGTCGAATACGCAAGGCAAAGGTAAAAGTCATGTTACTTGATGAACTCTTCAATCCCCTTGAGTACATCGAGGTTCTCAGTACTCTCCAAGCAATGCCAAGTAACGAAGATGTACTTCGATTTTATTTTTTCTTTATAAATCCCCGTTATCGTAATATGTTTTACCTTGCTATCGTCTTCTTTAATAAATAGTCTGAATACTATGTCTTCAAAAAGTTTTACGTAGTTTGATATATCTCTTCTTTTTTTGTCGCCTACGATTATGTAGTAGTTGACGGCGTATTTTTCGCATTGCAGGAACTTTTTATCTATGATTTCTGGGCGATAGCTTAGGATGTCTAAGTAGACTTTACTGTTTACGGAGTAGGGTTTGGTGTATCCCTGACGATTCCTGTATAGCCTATTTACGGATGCGAAGCGGTTGAAGCTGAATAAGACAGCGTTTTCAGTGTAGTGTATGACATATATATTGCCTTTTGAGTTGTTTTTGGGTAGTTTTATAATTTTCTTGATTTTCGCCATTTTAACACTGATTAGGTGGCAGTTCTTGTGTGTAAAGGTTATACGTAGGTGGTTCGCCGCCGCTTGGAGGTGCTGTGATGATGTTGACGCTTAGTGGTTCGCCGTTAGCCATACCAGGGCCTTCAAGTGTCCAAGTCGGCTGGTCGCCCGACGGTAACGGTATACCTGTAAGATTGTAACTAATACCTGCACCTTCTGAGACACCTACGACCGTGATATTGGTATCTATCCCGCTGCCAGGTGCTAGGTCTATTACACGTATCGCTAAATCTAAATCAGCGCCGGAAGCAACACCTATAACATCTATATTGACATCTATACCCTCACCTTGGCTGATTGGAAGCGTAGTGATGTTAATCTGCAAATTCTCACCGTCAGATACAGGTATAGTCTTGATATCAGTATCTATGCTCTCGCCCTTGTAAAGGTCTATGGTAGTTATATTAAGGTCTAACTCTTCTCCGCTTTTGATGTCTATGGGTCCCGTGTTGATCCTATAGCAAACGTTATCAGCCACAATAAAATATACTAGCTCTCGTTAAATTTTACTATCACACTGTGTGTAATTGTCATTAATTGTGAAGGTATATACTCTTGATGTCCTGCGTTTATAAGAATTTTCAGGCCTCTTTCGTAATCTTGTTCCGTTATAATGAATGTTATAGTATTTTCTTGTTCGACATGACTGCCTGGTTCCAGACCTGTACCGTTACAAGCGCGACAGGTTTCATTATGTTCTATTCTGATGTTAGGATTTGGGCTGCTGACTATCCTCCTACTACCTATCCCGCCGCAGGCTTTACAGGTTTTATCGTATTGTACGACTCGACGTTTATAAGTAATAGTTTTTGTTTTACCGATGTCCGAGCGTTTTACGGGTATTTCTAGTGTTATGTCACCTAATCTAGGACCTGTGTATGCGCTTCTTCCACGGCTTTGAAAAGGGCTAACGTAATCATCATCAGCAAATGCGGAACCGAAGAAGCTCTCAAAGATTTCTGCGAATGGATTAGCGTTGCCGTAGCCACCGCTTGTGCGCCCCCCCCACCCTTCGTAGAAGCCACCCGAACGCATAGCATCGTATTGCCGTCGTTTGTCTTTATCGCTCAAAACTTCATAAGCCTCATTTATCTCCTTGAACTTTTCTTCCGCTTCTTTATTACCTGGGTTTTTATCAGGATGATAAGTATTAGCCAAACGTCTATAAGCCTTCTTAACTTCCTCTATTGTAGCATTCTGGCTAACTCCTAAGACTTTATAATAGTCCTTTCGTGGGTTCATAAACATGATAACCTATCGAAATAAAATAAGTATATTTACGTATGCTTTTAGACATTAACGGTCAGCAGTTTCGTGTAAAGGGAGTTTTTGAATACGACCCCTCTAATCCACACGTTTACGAAAACGGGGACATCGTTTATGTTCCAAACGATCCTAAATTGTACATATACTACAATGATAACAATGTTATTCGTGACTATGCTAGATACGGGTATCTTTACCCTTTATGGTATAAAGATGTTGTTACTGACCTTTACGACTATGTGGCTGCTGAGATTTTACAGGAGTGGCAAGCGGCTTTGGGTAGTACACAATCCAATATAGATGCTGATTTATCTAAAGCGATTAGTGATTTTCTGAGACGCCCCGTAGCAACGGAACTACTGGCTTCTATCCTAAATGCTAAGTTTGGGACAGGGATACTAACACCAGACGGAACTCAACCATTAGACTTAAATCGCATATGTCGCAACGGTAGATACGTGATTGTTTTGGGCGGAATTGGCCGTGTTGATAATCTGCCAAGTGTTATCACCACTAACTTTTCAGCTTCCCCACCATATCCTAATAACATAATCGGTTTAGATGTTTGGGTTGGTAGAAAATACGATACAAGCCCACCTACTAGCAGCAATCAGATTAAAGTATCTGGTTATGTAATAAGACAAACTATATTCACAGTTGTATCGGATACAATGATCATAGCTACCAGATCAGCTAGTTTTAATTTCAGTAATTCGGTTGTGCTGGATGTGAGCTATGATGCTCACAGTCAGTTACGATTAAATACACAGGAAGAGCTATCTCAGGTTATGAATGTGTGTGGTAATAGCGAACAACCTATCCAATGGAATGATTGGACTGTCTTACAGCAATATCCCGTGAATGTTTTGTTCAACTACTTTGCTAATCGTATAGATACACTTATTACCTCTTTTAATCATGCTACCGACAGGATGGTGCTCGGGATTAGACCTATTAATTACCGTTTTGTTGATATGTCCTCTTCTGATTCTGATTCTGATTTAGGTACTGCGCCTGATAGTGATCCCGCACCAGGTAGTTTATGCATTCAAGTAAGCCTCGCAGATATTCCGATGTCTTTACATTCATTGTCCCAAATATCGGCTATAGTTATCAATGCTGTTATTATACCTTCACCTGGTGCTCAGGAAGTCATACAGCAGTTTACTATTCCCATCCCATACTCAAAACCTATCATAACACCACCTTACCTTCCAAACTCTAAAATAGTATTCTCTGGTGATACTAAGTTTTACGTCTTTTACACTCCGTGGGACAGCTCAACAAGATACGGAGTCGTTCTTAATATACTCTCAAAAAAATGGGACTTAGTAAAAGGTTCTAACATTTCCGAGAAACAAAATAATATAACTGACATCGTATTACTGACTTAATGTATCATAGAATAACATATTTTCCTCAGAATTATTTAAGTCTCTATAACGATTTATAAAGACACTCATTGAATCAATCACGGTGTTTTTCTCCATTGGCATGAGTGTGGTTCCATACCCATGTACTGTCGGTGGATAAATATGCTGAGTCACATTTTTAGTTTTATTATCTATCATGTAAGTAGATCGCTGGGTTATCTTGATACTTGTGGTCTCACCGATATATAAGTTTAAATTTAGCGTATTTGGATAATATTCAACATTACTTATTTTTACCGAGTTATTTATATTTACATCTATTAGTTCTATGTAACTATACGTATCAACGTTATTTTGCGTAGTTTTATTAATAACTATCACTTTGACTTGTGTTGTGTCATTGGGTATAGACAATAAACCGACGCGTGTACTTGAACCACCCGATTGGTAAGTGTAGACATTTAGTTTTGCGAAAGTAAGAACATCTCTTTGGTCAGCCGCATCAGCCCATCCAGTTATATTGTATTGTAAAATAGTATCTCCATTACTTACAGAAGTGATCTGTCCAGCAGAGCAAGTTGTGAATAATGGAATCAACTTACTAATTGCATTGTATGCGTTTCCTAAACTATTATTTAAGTTTAAACTATTTTCTCTCTGTAGGCCAAATATAGCATTTATTGCTTGTATTAACACATTTAGTTCGGTTCCACTGTATGCAGAGTTTATCTCGTATTCAATTTTGTAGATGCCAGTATGTTCGAGCTGAAGTATATCGTCAGCACCTCCCGTTGTCATTGGTTTGTAATGAGTAATAGGTATCTTACGAAAAGTCCCTACTAGTGGTACCCAAAACCAATGGTTGCTATTATTATATTCCCGCTTAACCAACATTACTAACATATCATGAAATATACGCGAACCACTCAGCTTTTCGCAGGCTGCTTAACCTTTCACAGTTATTCAGTCCGCATAAAACTACTTTTGCCAGATTTTGATGATCTAGAACTGGCTTGCTAACGCGGACTGCTCAACCTTTTGTAGTTGAGCTTCCTGCTTCGTCGCAGGATGGCTTTTTAGGCCGCTTGTATGAGCAGCAGTCATCTACTACATATTGCACCAGAGATTTCGCTTCGGAACGTTTTACTGATCAAACTGAAACAGTTTTTTCGACATAAATGTTTCATCCTGAGCAAAATGCAATACCTGAGCGATGCTTATAATGATGGAATAGATATATTTTATGGCATGTTAATAAATGATACGGCTGAGTGCAAAAAATTGACGTTTTTGAGATTGTTACGTGGAAATAAAAATAAGTATAAACGTTATACTGGCTCGCCTCTGCGTTATGCTGGTGGCAAAAGCTGGGCAGTCGGCTACATTGTAGAGCAAATCCCGCCTACAATACAGCGTCTCGTCTCGCCATTTGTAGGCGGAGCTTCAGTAGAAATCGCCGTAGCAAAAGAAATAGGAATACCAGTAATAGCATATGACATATTTGACATACTCGTTAACTACTGGCAAATACAAATAACAAAACCACAAGAAATGTATGAAATACTAAAACAACTAAAACCTAATCATCAAACTTACGCGCAAGTAAAACAAGAGCTCAGAGAGCATTGGATAGGCAAGACAAAGTTGGAACCTGTTACTTTAGCAGCATATTATTACTTCAATCACAACCTTTCTTACGGCCCTGGCTTTTTAGGCTGGCTTTCATCTGTGTATGCGAAACAAGATGTTTACGACAGAATGATTCAGAAAGTTAGAGACTTTAAAGTCGATAAGTTTTGGGTTGAATGCGCTGACTTCTCAGAGGTTATAAGAGGACATAAAAATGACTTTCTGTATTGTGATCCACCTTACTATATAGGTGAAGATAGTACTCTTTTTAAGGGTCTATATCCACAGCGTAACTTCCCCATACATCACAATGGATTCAAACATGAATTACTGAGAGATTTGTTACATTTACATCAAGGTGGGTTCATTCTTTCGTATAACGACAGCCCGACAATTCGGGAATGGTACAAAGACTTTGAGATCATAGAACTACCTGTGCATTACACTATGGGACAAGGTGAAAAGAGGATTGGAGAAAACAGAAGTAAAAAGCAAGTAAGTCATGTAAAGAAAACACTAGAGTTACTTATTATAAAGAGATGACAGAAAAGTCTATATCAACAGAAGGCACATGGCCTGTGCCTGTTAGCTTTCGTGAGCTTGTTCCGGAAGTCAGAGATACCGGTTATCTCACTCACGGTCTTATTTACTATCCTGCCAGATTTATCCCTCAAATTCCGCGTTTTTGTTTGCGTACCTATACAGAACCAACTGATTGGGTTATTGACCCGTTTGCGGGCTCTGGTACAGTAGGTCTGGAAGCCGTACTGATGAACCGCAATGCAATTTTGATAGATATTAATCCACTTCTCAATCACATAGTTCCTGCTAAAATTCTGTTCCAGTACGCTCATCTGGATCCCTACACACTTCGTGAAATGCTGGATGAGATGGTGCGAGCTGCCTCAGTTTTCTACCGACCAGCATGGAAAAATCTAGAATACTGGTATGATCCTTACGTTCTGGAAACACTTTGCCGATACTGGGGCTGGGCTAAAAATCAGGAAGGAAACCCTTATCAAACGATCATAATAATCGCCCTGCTCAAAGCAAGTAAACACTTTTCCTATGCTGAACACAGGACGCCTAAGTTATTTAGATCTAAGGCCAAGCAAAGAGAAATACATCATTTGCTTCAAGGAGACTGGGAAAGCGCTTTAAAGGAATTAGTTTATAAGACTGCTTTTGATGCCTATCGCCGTTTAACTACGCTTGCACGCTTGCGTGAAAAAAGTCAGAGTAGCGTACTTTACTACGGTGGGATAGACTCCTCAGATTCTGCTATTTACGAAAAGCCAGAGATTCGTTCAAAAACTGTACAGGCATTGATTACATCACCTCCTTATCTTCAAGCTCAAGAATATATTCGCACAGCCAAACTAGAACTCTACTGGCTCGGATACACAGAAGAAGAAGTAAAAGCGGTAGGCCGTTTAGAAATTCCTTATCGTCAAGCCAAAGAGAAAATTTCAACCCTCACGTTAGAACATATACGGGGAGCCATTCAACAGCAGGACTTGCAAGACATGCTGGATTCGTACTTTTATTATACACTCCGTTCGATAGAAAACGCTGCTCAAACGATCCGCTCTGGCGGCAAACTATGTATTTTCGTCGGCAATCCGAAAATCGGAGGAGTTGAAGTAGAAATCTGGCGCATCATCGCTGAGTACTTTCAGGAACGAGGCTACGAAATAGAAAGCATCTACGAGGATGAAATCAAAAATCGGAAGCTCTTTCGCAATCGCAAAAACAACAATCCAGAAGGGATGAAATCAGAATTTCTTCTTGTTATGAAAAAGTCTTGATTTTTACAAAATTATAGGAAATGCTTATGAAATGCCACAAATTTATTTGTCTTGTTTATTATTATTGAAAGCCCTATACATAAATAAAATAATGCTGAATATTAGCGAAGCTAATACTGCTATATAACCTACATAGCATAAGATAATAGACATAGTAGCAACTAATAATGTTATCTCTAAGGCAATAACAAATCCTACAGAAAGTTCAATAAAATCTTTAGCTAAAATAAACACGATAATCAAAAGTGTGATAAGTACTACACCCAGCATAAAACCCATTTGTTCCATCAACCTGTCGCATTCTAAATATATAAATGCGAACGGCCAGTTTACCATTAGTCTATTCAGTGTCGTGTTGTCTTTTGATGTTTTGAAACTCCAATGTCTATTATTATTCCTACCCGTTGCCATACTATTAACACGATACCTTAGCAAGGCAAAGATAATGAGCCAGCTATACGATGTACCTAATGACATGCCCATAGCCTAAGGTTTAGGTTTAACGCTTGTATTTCAATGCCATTGCTATCGAATCGTGATTCGTCGGGTACGTGATAAAGTACTCACTTTTACACTTTAGACACGCCCTTATCAGAGTCATAATATTCTTCTGTCGGTTCTTCTGCATAAAAAAGTCGGGGTTGCATTTCTATCAATTTCACTCGCTGTCTGGCTAATTCACAATATTCGTGGCTAATGTCAATTCCAATGTATCTTCTCCCCATTTCGCAAGCTACTCTCGGAGTTGTTCCACTCCCACACATCGGGTCTAACACAATATCACCCTTATTTGTCCAAGATATGATATGATCTCTCACAAGTTGGCAAGGGAAAGGGGCAGGATGGCCTTTGGCTTCTTGGTCTTCAGCTTTCTTACCAACTACATATTCCCAAATGTTGCCCTTTATCTTTTTGTCTTTTACAGGTTTGGCAAGTTTCTCTCTTATCTGCTCGTTTTTTGAATAATTCTTGTAAGTTGTTCCATTGAGTTCTAAACCTGCGTGCTTACAGTCAACCATAATTGGATTATGAGTTTTTACAGGCCCTTTGCTGAAAACAAACATATACTCAAACTCGTTCGTGTAACGCTTGCGGTAAATCTGCGGAATAGGATTTATCTTGCGAAAAATCATGGTATCGTGCAGATTAAAGCCTATTTCTTTGAAGTAAAGAGCTTGCTTAAAACTTGTCCCTGTTTCGCTTCCATTGATTGTTGCATCAGCAACAACCCATACCACAACACCGCCCGGTTTTGTAATGCGATAAAGCTGTTGTGCGATTTCTTCAAATGGGAAAACATATCCATTGTAATTTCTCAAATCGTCATAAGGCGGTGAAGTAACAGTAAGGTCAATTACATTATCGTCAAACTGTTTCATTACTTCTACGCAGTTACCTTCGATTATTTTATTTATGAATTTTTCCATCATTTTTTATCAAATTATAAATAGTCTCTTATCAGAAACCGCATTGATGGTTTTCATCCTGCTTTCAATCTTGTAAAGTTTGATAAGTCCTTTGCACTGGGCAGGTGTGGATCGTGGGATACGTTTTTTCTTGTAAGCACGCAGCTTCTCATCCAGCCTTTTGTTCCAGACCGACCTACGGCGTCCGAATGTCTTAGCAAAGAACACCGCCTGCGCATCAGTAGGGTAAATGCGATACTTGTATGCTTTTAGCGTAGGTTTGCGCCGCATGCTGTGTAAACATACTAAGTTTGTCGAAATAAGAGCAGGGGAATCGAATGTGAAAAATTTAGCCTTCTATCAAGAAAGAATAATTTTTGTTACTTACGACAGTATTTTATACGGCCGAAAACGAAGCACTAGGGTTAGGATGATCCTAAGTTACGCCTGTGGAACATAACCTGACGGATAACTATAGTCCTATGGACTATCTAAAAAGCCATCTTGCGACAAAGCACGAAGCTCAAATACTAAAGATTGATCATCCCGTGTAGCGGCACACAAAATAAATAGCTTTATTATGAAGATTCCACTTCGTATAAAATATCACGAATCAGATCTAATATACGCCATCTTTCTCGCTCTAATTCTGCTAAATGCTTTTTGACAGCTTCGTACTCTTCTTTTATTTTGCCTATATCTTTGTCAGCTTCCTCTATTTCTTTATTAGCTTTCTCTATCCTATCTTCTATTGAATGTACTATCTCGTCTAAAAACCAGCATCTTTCACGAATACTATCATATAATACCCTATCTTTTTCTTTTTTTATTGACGATAGTTTTTTATACAGTATGTTATTCTTTTCTGATATTTTATCTAAAAAGGCAGTTAGTTTGTCAACATATTTATACAATGCCCATACAGCTTCTTGACTTGCTTGCAATTCTTTATCTAACATTTGTAAATATTCATCTACTATAATGATTTCTTCTTCTACTGATTCTACTTCTTTACATAGTTTTATAAAATCATAACCGTTGAGATATAGGATGTAAGCAGCCATCCAGTAGCTTTCGTCGTGTTGGGTGTCATCTGGGATAAAGCGCTTTGCTTCAAAATGAAGTCCAGATAAGTTGTAAGGGTTCTTGCGAATATCTTTAATTATGTCAGCTAAAAGTTCTACAGCTGTTCTTAGTTCTTCGTCTTGCATGATACGAATGAGTTGTTTGCGAACTTTTTCTATTGCTTCGCTATGCTCCGTCATAGCAACCATTACGTTGAGGCCGCAAGGCAAAGATACATAGCTGGCTGTCAGAAGGGCGACTTGCAGGAAGCTCAACGGCGCTGATTCAATAGCTATCGTGCGATGAACAGGGTTGAACATTACACATGACTAGTCTTACCTTGCGTGGCTGTTGTCACACCCGCTATGGCAGCACACGAAGAAGCCGACAGAGAACTGATGATGAAAGTTTTAGCAGAACTCCTTAAAAGCAAAAACAAGCCTTGGAAAGCTGTAAAAGGAGATAAGCTAAAATGTTTGTTGGAAGAAGTACTAAGCAAAAAAGAATTAGAAAAGATTATTTCAAATTTAGAAAAAGACTTAATAAAAATAAATATTGCCATATCCAGAGAAGCAGAATATTATATTAGAGATGCTATTATAAATGCTGGTATAGACATAGAAAATCACGGAGGTTAGCAACAGTTACTAATTTCTGTACAAATTTGTATATTTATAATGTGGCATCGCCATGAAGTTTCGATGTATAAAAGAAAGTAAAGGAACATACGGCTTGAGTAGGATGGCGTTGGTCAACTACGAGAAAAAGGGGACGATAAAGCCTCTGACAGAAAAGAAAAGTGAAAGCGACTTCATAACAGTAGAGTGCTTATTGGCATTTGACAAAGACGAAGATAAAGGGCGGGTATTAACTCTCATGCGTAAGTTTTCATCGATGGTCAGATTTGCCTACAAAAGACTATTGGATGGGGCGGAAAGAAAAGAACTGAAAAAACTACTATCCCGCAAGTATGGAATAAACACCCGATATTCGGACGATGCGATACTTCTGGCAAAGCAAACTCTGGAATCTTGCATAGAAAGAGAACAAAATCCCCAAAAGATTGTTTTTGGTTCAAGAGAACTATTTGAACAGCTGAAGAAAAAACACCTAACAGGTAAGAGGAGGGACGAACTAAGACAAAAATGGGAAGAAAGAAGATACGGTATTCTGCATTCAAGAGGGGACAAGTCAAAAGAAGGCAATCTCAACCTCAGACTTGTGAATTTGAGCAATCAATGGCATCTGAGGATCAACTTGGGAAACGGCGAGTATGTGTGGGCAAAGGTAATCCGATCAGCTAAAAGAAAAACAGACAAGTGGATAAGCTTTATCAGCAGTATAGAACACGCTGAGAAGACAGACGACTGGTTCCCATACACAGTACGACTCAAACTCAGAAACGGGAAAATCTACGCACAGTTCAGTAGAGAAGAGAAGTTCCCCGAAGTGACTATTGCAAAGAATAATGGTGTCATAGGGATTGACATCAACGCTTACCCTTTCCATCTAGCCTTAGATCGTACGGCAAAGGATGGGAATCTGGAAAAATACGAAAAAATCAGCTTAGATAAGCTATTAGAGGGCAATTCAGACAAAAGAGAGTACTTAAGCTGGCAAACTGCGCATCAGGTAGTAGAGATCGCTAAAAGAGAAAGAAAAGCTATCGTTATAGAAAATTTGACGCGACTTCCTAAGGGTAAAGGAGGGGACGGACTGCCCAAACTAAGACAAAGACTACAAAAGTGGGTGTACAAAGGTTTACTGCAAAAGATTGAGATTGTGGCGAAGCGGAGCGGAATTCAGGTCATTAAAGTCAACCCAGCCTACTCGTCAATCATTGGTAAGCTGAAGTATGCACCACCATACAACATAGACAAGGATACTGCGGGTGCTTATGTAATAGCCCGAAGAGGACTAGGTTTCAAAGAACGACTGCCTAAAAACTACAGAGGGCTCCTGAAAGATGTAGACTTTCTGTCTTACACAATAGCCAGGATTGAAGACAAGATCGCTAAGCTCAAACAAGAAATACGAGAAGAGAAAAACGAATACAAGCGGAATAGGCTAAAAAGTGTTCTTTGGAAAACACGAAAAGAATTAGACACGTTACACAGATACTTACGGGAAAGCGGGGCGAGCAAGCCAGCTACCCAACAACCCGTCAACCGTAAGATGGAACGGGTGCGGGGTTCCACTCAGGTGGAACAAAAAAGCTGGCAAGTTCTCTCCGTAGCTCTCGCCTTCTCCTGCCTCGAGAGTTTCAGAGACTTCTCACCCTTGAAGAGGGTGCTCCTCACAAGGGATTGGGTAGGAGCGGCGAAACGAAACGGGCTAGTCCCTCTCCCTGGTCAGGGGACGACTGCACTAAATATGTACAGTTTTGTAAAGTTTGGTTGACCAGGCTGGTATCGTTGTCTTGCATCGTATCTTATCTTACCAAGAATAAACGTATTAACCATACTTACTGATGCCAAACAATCGGCTGAAATAGACTTTAGAAACAGAGTAGTTTTAGAGACCGCAGAAAAATCTGCGCGCGCAATATTAAAAGAAATGAATAAAGGCTTAGATAAGAAATAAAACATTCCAGAATGGCCGCATACCTTTTCGATTGCCGATAAAGACATATGATTCGTAGGATACGTATTGAAGGTTATAAGTCATTTCAGAGCGTAGAGTTTGATTTGCGTCCGCTTACTATTATCGTCGGTTCTAATGCGACGGGTAAGAGCAATCTCTTTGATGCACTTCGGCTTTTGAGTCGGATAGTAACGAGTCAATCGCTCCAGAAGGCCTTTGCTGATCATCGTGGCGACCCCATAGAAGCTTTCAACTACAACGAAGGTGGTTTAGATGCGCTTTTACAAAAGGAGACAGCCCAATTCACCGTAGAAGTAGATGTAGAACTAAGTCAAGCGGTTAAAGCTCGTACTGAGCAGCTTATTCAAAGATATGTTGGCGCTTTGAATGAGACTTCTGATCGTCGGCATTCTGAAAAGTATAGCGTTAGCGAGTCGCTCTTACGCTATCGCATCAGTGTTTCTATTAACCCTCAAACGGGAGCTTTACGAGTAGAGGATGAAGAGTTATTAGGACTTATTGAAATATCGGATGGACATCTTTGCCCCAATGAAAAGATTAAACCGTTTATAGAGAAAGTTGGTAATCGGCTATATTTACGGATGGAGAGGCAAGACTCCTTCTTGGAATACGAAACGAGACTTAGTTATGCGATTGCCTCTCAACCGCTCTATCCGCCCTACTATCCCCACCTTGTAGCGTTACGCGAAGAATTAGCCAGTTGGCAGTTTTATTACTTGGAGCCACAGCTAATGCGTGAAGCAAGCCCTATTAAAGAATCCCATACTATTACGCCTTTTGGTGGGGACATTGCAGCCTTTTACTGGACTCTCCAAAGAATACATCCAGGGCAATTCCATAATATAGAAAAGGCGCTCCAAACTTTCGTGCCCACGATAGAGAGCATAAAGACAGAAGTCACGAAGGATGGTCTCCTTCGCCTCAAAGTCAAAGAAGATGGCATAGAGCACTCTGTCAAAGTGGTTTCGGAAGGAACATTGCGACTTTTAGCGCTTTTAGCAATTTTCACACCTCAAAATCCTGCCTCCGTTGTATGCATTGAGGAGCCTGAGAATGGCGTTCATCCCAGACGTTTAAGACACATGGCTTGCCTCCTTCAAAACGCTTCTGAAAAAAGGCAGATTATTGTCAATACGCATTCCGCTCTGCTACTTGATTATTTTGATAGTGAGAAAATTGGGATTGTCCAGTGCTTTAAGAAAGATGGCCAAACGCATTTTCGGGTGTTACGCCAAATGGAGAGGCTGCTGCAAAAACCTGAGGCAGGAGAGGTTTTGGACGAAACTCTTCCATCTGAGCAAATCTTAATGGGGTACTGGTGATTAACCTGATTTGCAATGAAAGCGACATGAATCATTTGCAGTTTTCTTTAAAATATGTCCGTTCCTATTACATTACAATAACTGATAATCGGAATCAAACTGCTATCAAAATCGATCTACTTACAGATAAAATATGATACTTATAAATTTTTTCCAGTATCTTGATGAAGTTAAACGTGCATTATTGGTACGCAAAAGCCAAGTAGAACAGGAGTGGGATCCATTTATTGCTTCCTGGCTCGCTTATGGTTTGGTAAATGAGCCACATATGCAGTCTCTAGCACTTAAGGAACTATCCCAACGTTTGGACGAATGGTCTCAGGGAGAAGATGCATGGCAATGGAAGCGCAATATCGGGCCTTTGTTTTTTGTTATATGGCTACGTAAACGGCAAAATCTTCCTATCAGCGAAATATACATACATAAAGCAATACAGATGCTTGAAACTATGAATCCTGATGACACGTTTTCGCCTTTACGCGCCCAAGATCAAATTTTTCTCATTGCTCTTGGAGTTTCTGCTATAAACCAAGTGAAAGCAAAAGAATATTTGCGCAGTTTCATACCTTTACAAATAAAAGGAACTCTGGCGAGACGGATTATGTTCTGTGCGGCGCTTAAAGAGGTAGGCGGGGACTATCCTCTATTTCTATCGGAGCCTGCAGACATAGCTGATATCATCGCTCTTTTATGGTGGGCTCAAAGAGAAAATATCCCTAATAAAAGTCAGTATTGGATACAATTTGCTAAAAATATGAATGAAATTTCACTTTACAGAGAGGATAAGTTTACTACAAAGCGCATTCTCTCTGATTGTGAGTTAGCCTTACTTGCGCACTGCTTAACTGCAAAAAGTTGAGCAGTCCGCTTTCCCTTGCGCGATTTGAATTAAAACGGGAATGCCCTGCCCGTTGTGGGCAGGGGTTCCTACTGTTTGGACGGGCGAGCGGCTATTCCTGCGTGACTTTTGCTTGGAGGCGGTTGGCGATGGAGAGGTACCGCTTGACCAAGGTGCGGATTTGCTTGACCATCAGGTTGGTGTTCTTAGGGAGTGTGCCCAGCACATCGTGGAGCGCCTCAAAGGCAGGGAGAGCATCCAGAAAGCTTTCCACAAGCTGCTGCTTTTGCTCGCGTGGGATACGCACCCGTGTCCGACCAGTACCGCTGGATGTTCGAGCGTACCGTGCAGGTACTTCAAGCCCGAAAGTACTGAGGGATTCACGGAGCGCCTCGTTACGGAGCTTCTGTACAATGGGAGCTACATTCTTCTCCTCACTCGTGCTTTTGACGGCCAGAAGGTCGTCCAGCTTAGGGAGCAAAAGGTACGCTGCAATGCAACGGTACCAGCCACCATGCTGCGAAACCGCTACACCAGCGCTCGTAATCTCTCTACGAATCTGTGCTTCCACATCGTGAGGCAGAAAACTGTGCTCCCCGTTCAGCTCCTTTTCCAGATTCGTAATCAGTTTCTTCAGGCTCTTTTCTGTGAGAGCCTTTTCAATCCGAACTTTGAGTTCGGTTCCGCTAACTTGCACTTGCGTCGTCATACCAAGCATTACGACAAACACGCAAGGAAAGTTAGTTCCTGTTTTTGCGATTTATAGTATGAGGCTAGCAACAGTTGCTAATTTCTGTACAAATTTGTATATTTATAACATAGCTTAGCTATGGAGCTTCTAAGTGTAAAAAACTGTAGAAGATTTTCGATAGTTTCAAGATGGAGATAGTCGTAGGAATACTTGCAGGCAGAATCTATGAACAAAGAGGTTCTAAAAATGCTGACAGAAAAGAAAAGTGAAAGCGACTTTATAACAGTAGAGTGCTTATTGGCATTTGACAAAGACGAGGATAAAGGGCGGGTATTAACCCTCATACGTAAGTTTTCGTCGATGGTCAGGTTTGCCTACAAAAGACTAATAGAGGAAGCGGAAAGAAAAGAGCTGAAAAAACTACTATCTCGCAAGTATGGAATAAACACCCGATATTCGGGCGATGCGATACTTCTGGCAAAGCAAACTCTGGAATCTTGCATGAAAGGGAGCAAAATCCCAAAAAACTTGTTTTCGGTTCAAGAAAACTGTTCGAACAGCTGAAGGAAAAACACTTAACAGGTAAGAGTAGAGAGAAGTTAAGACAAAAATGGGAAGAAAGAAGATACGGCATTCTGCAATCAAGAGGGGACAAGTCAAAAGAAGGCAATCTCAACCTCAGACTTGTGAATCTGAACAATCAATGGTATCTAAGGATTAACTTAGGAAACAGCGAGTATGTATGGGCGAGGGTGATTCGATCAGCGAAGAGAAAAACGGACAAGTGGATAAGCTTTATTAGCAGCTTAGAACACGCTGAGAAAACAGGCGATTGGTTCCCCTACACAGTACGACTCAAGCTAAGAAAAGGGAAAATCTACGCACAGTTTAGCAGAGAAGAGAGGCTCCCAGAAGTGACTATTACAAAAGACAATGGTGTCATAGGGATTGACATCAACGCCTATCCTTTTCATCTGGCGTTAGTTCATACATCAAAGGATGGGAATCTGGGAAAATACGAAAAAATCAACTTAGACAATCTATTAGAAGGCAATTCAGAAAAAGAGAGTACTTGTCTTGGCAAACAGCTCATCAGGTGGTGGAAATTGCTAAAAGAGAAAGAAAAGCGCTCGTTGTGGAAAATTTGGAAAAACTTCCAAAGGGTAAGAGAGGTGATGGACTACCTAAACTAAGGCAGAAACTACAAAAGTGGGTGTACAAAGCGTTACTGCAGAAGATTGAGATTGTAGCAAAGCGGAATGGCATTCAGGTCATCAAAGTCAATCCAGCCTACACGTCAATCATTGGTAAGCTCAAATACGCGCCGCTATACAACATAGACAAGGACACGGCTGGTGCTTATGTAATAGCCCGAAGAGGGCTGGGGTTCAAAGAACGCCTGCCCAAAAACTACAAAGAACTTTTGAAAGATGCAGATTTTCTGTCTTACACAATAGCAAAGATTGAAGACAAGATTACTAAACTCAAACAAGAAATACGAGAAGAGAAAAATGAGTACAAGCGGAATAGGCTAAAAAGTGTTCTTTGGAAAACACGGAAAGAATTAAACACGTTACTCAGATACTTACGGGAAAGCGGAGAGAGCGAGTCAGCTACCCAACAAACCGTCAACCGCAAGATGGAACGGGTGCGGGGCATTACCCATGTAAGGCAAAAAAGCTGGCAAGTTCTCTCCGTAGCCCTCGCCTTCTCCTGTCTTGAGAGTTTCAGAGACTTCTCTCCCTTGAAGAGGGTGATCCTCACAAGGGATTGGGTAGGAGTGGCGAAACGAAAAGGGCTAGTCCCTCTCCCAGGTCAAGGGACGACTGTACAAAATGTGTACAGTTTTGTACAATTTAGGTGCCCTGGGGCGTGAAAACATTCCTGATAAAAGCCGATATTGGACACAATTTGCTAAAAACATCAATGAAATTTCGCTTTACAGAGAAGATAAGATTATTACAAAGCGTGTTCTCTCCGATTTTGAGATGGCCTTACTTTTTGAAGCGCCGACTCGAGAATAGGAATTATTTGAAAGCCATCACGCGCTGAAGTAGGAAGTTCAATTACAAAAGGTTGATCAGATCTTTGAACTTAGTATATTTTCAGTGTTTTTGAACAGTTTTAGAAAGGGCTTACCCAAATGTAAGGTAGCTCATTCCATTCGTCAATCCTATTTATATAAAACAGGCAAAAACCCTGACGTATATTCTAAAATAGCAGAAAAATATCCCTTACTATATTACTATATACGAAAGGAATACATTACCTCTTTTTACTACAGTAAAAATGACCTTATCTTATATTATATCCATTCAATGAAAAACAATAATTTTCGTGTTGTACCTTTATATAACTATGTAAAAAATGATTATGAAATTATACTGACAAGCCTTGCATATAATTTTATGAATCATACTGAGATATGTGTAGTCAAAGCGCCAAACCGTCAGATATATACAATAGGTATAGTAAGTAAACCACTTATAATTGAAAACGTCAGTAAAGGCACCATATTATATGATTTTGATAATAAAATAACATATTTATTTCATAGCATGCCGATCGCCAATTCTTTTGTTTTGGTTATAATGAATAGTAGCAGGGAAATCCTTATTCATGTTGTTGACCTGATAAAAGAAAAAACATATACTCAAAAGTATCCAATCGAAAAGATAATAGAAACAATACTAAGTTTGTCAGAAGTAAATGATATATATTATCAACAGTTAAAAACTATAAAAATTTCAGACAAATTATCTTTTGATAGAAGTGTAGAAAATAGTGTTAATAATAGTCTTACTAATTTTGTTTTTTACGATAGATGTGTAGTTAAAGTTAGTATATCTTTTGAAAATACTAAAACGGGTAATAAAAAGACACTTAAGAATGTTCTCAGTATTGTTGCCATTTATCAAGACAATGAGTTGACAGTTAGCTTACAAATAAACGACAATATAAATTTAGAAACTCCGAATTATAATTATCAGATTAACTTTGCTGGAACAAAAATTTTGGCAAGTAACAAGTACAAAATGGATAGTAAATATGATATATCACAGTCGCACTTGTATTCAGTAATAGCTTCTGCTGGTAATTATACTATTATTAGTGAATCCAACATGACTTTGAACACGGTTGTTTTATACTATAAAAATCAATCAGGTTTTATCTTTTCAGATATACATCTTGATATATATAACTATGGTGATATTTTATCAATTAGGGCTTTTAATAAAAGACTCGTTTTTGCAAATAAAAATAGATTAATTAACCTGAAAAGCGTAAATGGATACTATATAGACTATAAGGAACCCTATATTAATATAATTGACACAAAGGTTGTTAGGAACCTTATCTTAGAAAACGTGGATAAAAACAATAATAAAGACTTGTTTGGCATAGACATAACTGATAAAATGGAAGTTATACACTTAAAAGATAAATTGCAAGAAACGATACGTCGTTATGTTTGTTCCAACGATAACTTTGTATTTTTCTTTTATACCCATTATATAGATCAAGAAGCGAGAGAATTTTATTCATTGATTTATTTTCAATGTTTAGAAAGAGTTGGGAACAATGAATTCAAACCTGGTAAGTATAGAATTTATCTTTTCAGGGACACAACTAGTCGTCTACTTAGTAATCAATATTCGTTGAGATTAGTTGGGAAGTTTGAGACTGATGAGCCACCGAAAAAAATACCTAGTGTATTGCATACACAAGCAATAAATGGTAATAGAATAAACACATACAACATGATATTACGACTACTTAGTAATAAATGGAGTACTGGGAACGGATTTATTGATATGAAAGTTTTCCAGATATATGAGAAAACAGATGCGTATTATGACTATAGGTATAATAGAAGGTCTATTACGGCGTCACCAATAAATACATCTGTTGCATCTACCTTACATCTGGTGCGTCTCATCAAACAAATACTTTTTTAATGCAAATCATTCAACCGTAGTAGATTTAGCAGTACCCATTAGGAGAGCAATCTCGTGTAGTCTTTGCCACCTTTTTTCTTTGGTTTTTTGTTATCCTGTTCGTTTTCATTAATGATTTTATTTTTTATTTTTATCAGTTCTGAAAGCTGCTTTATCATCCTATCAAATATCACAAATTTTGATTTCAGGTCTATATCTTGTTCATTTAGGGTGCTGATTTCTTCTATGGCCTGTGCGAGGGTGTCTATGATGCGGGTGGCTATCCAAGTGATAGAGAAGTTCATGTAGCTACTAATATAGGTTTTGAAGTTATCGTCTTCTAAACTAGCATTCATGAATCCTTGAATGTCGTCTAAGTCGTAGGGTATAGGCTGTTTAGTATATTCCTCATACTTTTGCTTGAATAGCTGCCATAAGGTTTTGTCTATTTTATTTAGTCGGTCTGTGGCGCTCGTAATCATATAAACATACTTTTCAGTTTCTTCAGGGTTGTAAGACATGAAAAAATATACTAATCTATTTACTGTTTTAGCCTGTTTTTGACTACACTAATTTAGACGCAAATGTAAAAGGGAGCCCGTCGTTGTGGGCTCCCTAAAAAGAACTTAGTGTAAAGAACTTATTAGTTAGTGTTTTCGTTGCTTGTAGTTACCTCTTCTGTTTGTGGTGTCTGGTTTTCGCTATTTTGGGGATTGTTTAGTTTATAGGATAATGCATAGAATCTGGCTGCTACTTCCATAACTTTATTTCTAACTTCCTCAATATTGTCGTTAGTCCTAAGTTCCAGTAGTTTGTTACGATCTTCTTCTATTTGCTTTTTGCATTCTTCGCAGTCTTGTGCTTGTTGTTCCAGTTTGTTATACTTGTAGAGCAGATCGTCAATTTGTGCTCTGAGGTCAGCTAGTTCGGCTTTTTTCTTGTCTTCTTCGGCATACATTTCGGCTTCTTTCTTGAGTCTTTCTATTTCATCCTTAGGGAGTGAGGTGCCGCCTTCAATTCGAATAGATTTAGATTTATTGGTTGCCTTATCTACTGCGGTTACGTTGAGGATACCGTTAGCGTCTATGTCAAATGTTACTTCTATTTGCGGGACGCCTCGTGGGGCTGGTGGTATGCCGTCTAGGATAAATCTGCCTAAGGACTTATTAGCCGATGCGATAGGCCGTTCTCCTTGCAAAACATGTATTTCTACTGCTGACTGGCCATCAACAACAGTGCTAAATATTTCGCTCTTTTTGACAGGTATTGTAGTGTTAGCCTCTATCATTTTTACGAATCTGTCGCCTGCTATTTCTACACCTAGGGATATGGGTATAACGTCGAGGAGAAGGATATCTTTTACTTCGCCTTTCAGGATTGCGCCCTGTACTGCGGCACCCAAAGCTACTGCTTCATCAGGATTGATGTTGGATTTGGGTTCTTTGCCAAATATCTCTTGTACCAGTGTTCTGATTCTGGGCATTCTCGTCGAGCCACCTACTAATACTACTGCGTCTATATCCGACGATCTCAGATTAGCTGCTTCCATAGCTTTCAAGCACGGTGTCTTAATACGTTCATACAAGTCAGAACACATAGACTCAAACTGAGCACGGGTAAGCTGTAAATTAACGTCTATTACTCCCTTTTCCGGAGACATATAGAGATAGGGTAAAGTGATATCTGTTACTGTGCGTGCAGAAAGTTCTATTTTAGCTTGCTCCGATGCTTCTCTGATTCTTTGCATGGCCTTAGGGTCTCTTGTTACATCTACGCCATGTTCAGCTTTTATTCTATCTATTATGAATTTAGCTATTCTTTCGTCGAAGTCGTCGCCGCCAAGATGTGTATCGCCACTCGTAGATAAGACTTCAAATACTCCGTCGCTGATCTCTAAAATTGATATATCAAAAGTTCCACCACCAAGGTCAAATACAGCCACTTTACCATTTTTGATTTCTTTGTCTACGCCGTAGGCTAGTGCGGCCGCCGTAGGCTCGTTAATAATTCGTAACACATTCAATCCAGCTATTTCGCCAGCCTCTTTTGTAGCTTTCCTCTGAGCATCATTGAAATAAGCAGGTACAGTAATCACTGCTTCCGTAACGGGATGTCCTAAATACGCCTCTGCAGCTTGCTTAAGTTTCATCAATACCTTAGCAGAAATTTCTTGTGGATAATACTGCTTATCATCAACTTGAATAACACAAAGATTCCCCTTAGGTTTTATCTTGTCCTTATACAAGAGCATGTCAATCTCATATTTGGCCTCGTCGTAGCTCTTACCAATAATCCGCTTCACAGAATAAAAAGTCCTTTCTGGATTAGTTACTGCTTGCCGCTTAGCTAAGTCTCCGACTAAAACATCGCCGTTTTGCTTAAAGGCTACTACTGACGGCGTCGTACGCTTGCCTTCTTGATTAACAATTACTACTGGCTCACCACCTTCAACAACTGCAACTACACTGTTCGTAGTTCCTAAGTCAATTCCGATAACCTTACTCATACTTGCAAATATACTAAAAATATGCCAAACACGATTAATAGACAAAATGTCATAAAATGTGCACTTTCGACCTATTTCATGATATGAATGTCCTAATCTTACCTGACATAAATATCGTTATAGATGTGCTCACAGATTATGGAGACATTAAAACTAAGTTCGTTTTCAATATAACGACATATCAAGAACTGTCAAGTCAAAAATATGATGTGGGTTACTTTTACATTACAAGTGAAGATATCACAATTTACAATAGTATTTATCATTTGTTCTATAAGATAGTATCTCTTATTAAACCAAACTTGCGCAAGTATGTATTGTCAGCTGATTTTATAATAATACCTAAAAAAGATGATTTGTTTGTAATAGTAAGAAGATTTAATTATGTTTAGTAAATTTACACATGAAGTATGCCGACTATTATACCGATGAGATTATTAAGTATGCCACTGATTATTTAAATAATCGTTATGGTTCTAGTGATAGTGTTACTAATCGTAGGAGTTATATACCAATAATTGCGCATATTATGTCTAATTATAAAATTAGCTATATAAACATAGATACTAATTGGCCGAAGTTTTACTTATCTGATATAATCTCTATGACACTAATTAGGTTACGGGATTGGTTACAGAAGTCTAATATACAGCAATTGAATCAGCATACAAAACTTTTAATAGAGATGATGACTGATAGAGCATTAGCTAATGTTATCTATGATGTCTATCTAAAACACCTTTCTGATAAGAGGTAAATGGTTATATATGTAACATATTCACTAAAATTGTATTAATTTGCAGTTGGGACTTAGCGCAGGTTTTTAGTGTGTCTGCCTTCATTTCCTAAAGATGCCCCCTTAGCTCAGTTGGTAGAGCGGCTGTTTTGTAATCAGCAGGTCGGCGGTTCGAGTCCGTCAGGGGGCTCTGCTTTTAAGGATTGAAAATGGCCTGTAATCCGAAAAGAACTGGCACCAAGACAAGTGCTTTTGGTTCTCATAGCCGCGTTAACCACGATTCTAGTCCTTTTTATGCAAGCAAACTATATGAGGGTTTACCAAAGGAGGAGATAATAGAGTATGTGGAAAATCCAATCCCTGGTCACCCAAACTATACAAAACTGTACAAATTTAGCACAGTCGTCCCCTGACCAGGTAGGGAGGGACTAGCCCGTTTCGCCACTCCTGCCCAATCCCTTAAGAGGATTACCCTTTTCAAGGGAG
>Ga0308398_1000435_pt1 | contig 26514 bp, 19 predicted proteins | sample Hotspr20SampleT9_FD_202360 | JGI IMG/M metagenome (GOLD analysis project Ga0308398, IMG submission 202360) | Hot spring phototrophic mat microbial communities from Mushroom Spring, Yellowstone National Park, Wyoming, United States - 20051001_T9 ...
TAGAATCAATGATTTTATTAACTACACGAACCGGATGATTCTCTTCTATCAAATCATCAAGGCTTGGAGGTAAAAGCATTAGTTGGTTTTGATTATAGTCTTTAAATTTTTTCCTTGTCATTTCCTTATTTTTATTACTATAATGCAAATATAATAATTTTACATCATTAAATATCAACAAGTTGTAAAAAGTTATTAACAATAATATGCTGATTTATAAACAATTAAAAAGGCTGCCCTTTTGAGACAGCCTCAAATTGCCTTCGGCAACTTCTTTTATCCGCAAGCCAATAGAGAGCAATACGCTTCGCTTTACGGTTTTTCCATTTAAAATTTCTGAGATTTGGAGAGGCTTTAAAGCGGATTTCAGGCTCTAACCTTTTTGAGCATGAGTAAGAGATGTGTGAGAAATTTCTAAATTCTCAAAACCTATTGCTCTCTATCGGCTTCGGAAATAATCGGGCTCTGGATGACGTTCTTTGTTCGATGCCTATTCGCACGTGAAGCGTACAGCCTCTATCACGAGAATTAGTGCAACAGAGCCCGATTAGGATGCAGCTTCGCCCTCAAATGTTTTGCTTCGCAAACCATCGGGCTCGGCTGCACCAATTCCGAAGCCGTTAGCAACAAGCATAAAAGACAACTGAAATGAAAAATGAACAGAGAAAAAAATTAGGACGGGTTACAATAGTAATATTTTTATTGTTTATTTCGGTTTATTCAAATGGACAGGGTTGTTCTTGTATTTCTGGTAAAAAAGATAAGGACAAGGGAATTGAAATTGTAGGTGGAGTGACCAATACAAGTGATTATTACAGTTTACTTATTCAGAAAATAATGAATTATAAGGACACAACGGTTTCACCAAAATACCGTTTGTTTTTTAATGCTGCATCTAGAGTTGTATTCTCTGATAGCACTTTGAAAACTTTAGGAACAATGAACCTTAAGCTTACAGATAATACGTCAATTGTTTTGGATAGTGTCGAATATCAGAATAATGCTTTGGGATATTGTTGCACATTAGGGTTCTGGGTTTATATATCGGAAGAAAATATTAAAAAACTTTCAGAAAATCCAATTGTCACAATAACAGTAAAGGATATTTTATCTTCATCATTTAATCCCAAAAGACAAAAGGAACAACAAAAGATTTATAAATGTTTGCTAAACAGGAAACCGAAATGACAATAATAAAAATTAGTCAGAGTAAAGAATGCCAGTTGCTAACAGGCGGTATATTTTATTGCCGAGATAGTGCGGGTTTCAGCGTTTCTGCATCTAATGAACTTTCGTGTAACTTGACAGGACAGTGCTCCGAAATCGGCAACAAAAACATACCGCCAAACCGATAGAGAGCAATACGCTTCGCTTTACGGTTTTTCCATTTAAAATTTCTGAGATTTGGAGAGGCTTTAAAGTAACCCCAATTTAAAAAAATATACTGTTTTTTAAAAGTTGTTTATTTTGTTATATGCACTATCTTATTTTTGTACAAAAAAAGCAAATAACGGTGTAATTTTGTCTAAAAAGTATAATTCTTATATACAAAATATTTGATTTTTATTCGTCTTATTTTTTATTACCTATTAAACATACAAAAGGAACGAGAATTATAATTAAAAAATTTTGTGTTTAAATTTTGAATTTTATGTATCTTTGAAAAAATTTTTATATGGACATAAAATTAATTATTGACCGCTCAAAAGAAATTTTATTTAATCCTAAAGCAGAGTGGCAAAAAATAAATGAAGAAACCACAGGTACAAAAGATGTGTTAATGGGTTTTGTGTTACCTTATTTAATTTTAAATTTTATAGCTTCTATAATTGGTAATTTTTTGTTTAAAACTATCTTTTTCAGTCCTTTATATTTTATAGCTTTTGCTTTTGTCAATTTGTTCGTATATTTGATTATTCTTTATATTACACCAGTTATTTTACAGGCTTTAGCGAAGTCGTTTTCTGCAGAAGTTGATAAAGTTAAAGCTTTTAAGCTGGTATCGTATTCTTTTACTCCATCTTATATCATCGGAATTATAGTAGGTTTATTACCTTTACTTTCGATATTTGGCATTGTCGGATTATATGGCTTATATATTATGTGGGTAGGATTTGATATTTTATTAAAGGTTCCGGAAGATAAAAAAGTTGGTTTTTATATAGTTTCTATTTTAATTATTATTGGAGAATTTTTAATTCTAAGTTTAATTTTAGGAGCAATTTTACTCTCTTTCTTTGCAACTGGAAGTTTCTTGTATAATTATGGTTAATGGAAAAAGTAAAGATTATTGCAAAAAACAAAAAAGCGTATTTTTTATACGAAATAATTGAAACTTTTGTAGCTGGCTTAGTTCTTACAGGTAGCGAAATAAAATCAATACGAGCTGGAAAAATAAATTTTGTTGATTCGTATGCAATTGTAGAACGTGGCGAAGTTATAATTAAAGGATTACATATTGCTCCGTATGATAGAGGTGGATATGCTAATCACGAACCAACAAGAGATAGAAAATTATTACTATCGAAAAAAGAAATTAACAAGATATCGAAAAAAATAGCTGAAAAAGGTTATACGTTTATTCCGTTATTATGCTTTATTTCTGAAAAAGGTTATGCAAAACTCGAAATGGGAATTGCGCGTGGAAAAAAATCTTTCGACAAGCGCGAAAGCATTAAGAAAAAAGACCAAGATAGAGAACAAAAAAGAAATTCAATTTTAGATTAAAATAACTTCAAAAAAACATAAATGTATAATGACTTAAATTTGTTTTAGAATTTTTTTTAATTATTGCAATTACACAAATTGAATTAGAAAATCTTAATCGCTTGCGCCACTTAAACTACGTAGTTGTCCCTTATTAAAATAATAAGCGAATGATTGTTAATAAATTAAAATTGTTTTTTAGTAAAAATTTTGCAAAAGAATCCGAATTTTTTTCTGTGTAACACTTCGTAACGTTCGTTGTTTTAATTTTTTTTCACCACAGAGAATACAGAAAGGCACAGAGTTTTTTTTATGTGAAACTCCGCAAACTCTGTGGTTAATTAAAAAAATGACTTTTTAAAGACTGGCAACGTAATATGCGTTAAAATTATTTGCCTTCTTCTACTTCTTTAATACTTTTTTCAATAATTTTTACAGCTTCAAGTACTTGTTCTTTATTTATAATTAAAGGCGGAGCAAAACGAATAATATGCTGATGTGTTGGTTTAGCTAGTAATCCGTTTTCTTTCATTCTTAAACAAACATCCCAAGCTTCTTTCCCTTTATAAGGTTTAATAACAACAGCATTTAACAAGCCTTTTCCGCGAATTGTTTCTATCATTGGAGATTTTATTTTAGCTAATTCTTCACGGAACAATTTACCCATTTTCTCAGCATTTTCTGCTAATTTTTCTTCTTTAACAACTTCTAAAGCAGCAATTGCAATTCTTGCAGCTAATGGATTGCCACCAAAAGTAGAACCATGCTGACCTGGTTTTATTGTTAACATTATATCATTATCTGCAAGTACAGCTGAAATTGGATACATACCACCTGATAGTGCTTTCCCAAGAATAAGAATATCTGGTTTAATACCTAAATGATCGCATGCCAACATTTTACCTGTACGTGCTATGCCAGTTTGAACTTCGTCAGCAATGAATAATACATTGTGTTTCTTACATAGTTTATATGCTTCTTTCAAATAGTTGTCGTCAGGAACCACAACGCCAGCCTCTCCTTGAATAGGTTCTACTAAAAAGCCAATAATATTTGGATCGGATTGTATAACATTTTTAAAAACTTCTATATTGTTGTATGGAACCATTACAAACCCAGGTGTATAAGGTCCATATTGTCCATACGATTCAGGGTCGGACGACATTGAAACTACTGTAATAGTTCTTCCGTGAAAATTGTTTTTGCAAACAATTATTTTTCCTTCATTTTCGCGTACACCTTTTTTTGTGTAAGCCCACTTACGACAAAGTTTTAAAGCTGTTTCTACACCTTCTGCACCTGTATTCATAGGTAATACTTTGTCGTAACCAAACATTTTTGTTATGTATTCTTCGTATATTCCCAACCAATTGTTGTAAAAAGCTCGCGAAGTAAGAGCAAGAGTTTTAGCTTGTTCTACCATTGCCTGTACTATCTTAGGATGACAATGCCCTTGATTAACAGCACTATAAGCCGAAAGAAAATCGTAATAACGTTTACCTTCTACATCCCAAACAAAAACACCCTCACCACGTTCAAGAACAACGGGCAAAGGATGATAATTGTGAGCGCCATATTGATCTTCTTTTGCTATATAATCTTTTGTAGTTAATTTTTTTGAATTTGTTTTTTTACATTCCTTTTTTGGTTTTGTTGCTGTTGCCATATATTAAATTTTTTATTTTGCCCACAAATATGAAAAATAGTTTTTAATTTTCATAACTGTTATTAAGCTACTTTCCAAAAACGAATTACAGCCATTTCTGCTAAAATCATTATTATTGCTAACAACACAAACCATTTCCATAGCTGTATCCCTTTCGATTCTTGTTTTATTTCTTGCTTTAATAAGTTTATGTCTTGAGCAACAAAGCTTTTAACAATATACCCACTATTTTCTAAAAGTTTTTTTATTTCGTTTGTATTGTAAAAAAACATTTCTGATTCTTTTCTCGAATAATTGAAAGATAGATTCGTTATTATTTTGTTTTCTTGTTGAAGCGCGTAAAAACCGTCTTCCATTTCATTAACGATTGGCGTAACAATTAGTTCACCTATTCGTACTTGTTGCAATGGTATTTGAGATGTTTGAGTTTTTAAATTTTTTAATTCGTATGTTTTTTCGCTTCTAATTGTATCGAGCCATACATTAAACGATAAATTTGAATTTAATATATAATACAAATCGGGCGACCAAATACTCTGCTGAAAAGTACGATACCATAAAGAAACAAACAAAGGATGAGTGTAAAAATTGGTATTATCTGAAGATATTGGAAACGTTAAAAAGTATATTTTTCCTTTCTCGTAGTTAATTTTTACAAAAGCAGGTTGACCGTTTTCATAATTTAAAATAACATCATAAGGAAAATTAGTAAAAATGCGAAAAGGATATTTTAATTTTACCCATGGCATTCTAACTTTATCTTCTCGTTTTGTAAACATTCCTTTGAAAAACTCTTGTTCGTATGAAGCAATAGAAATATTCCACTTTGCTGTGTCTTTGGTTGAATAAGATACTCCTAATTCGCTGATAATATTGTTAATATTTTCTAATTGTAAGGATGATGAAGGTATAAAAACTAATGTACGTCCCTTTTTTACTAAATTAGAAAGCTCTTTCCATATACCAGAAGAAATTTTTTCTGAATGATGAATAACAATGGCATGTTTATCGTAAAGTGACGAAACAGAAAGATTGTTCAATTTATAATAAGAAGGAAGAAATATACTATCGGCTTTGAAAAATGATACAAAATACGATGGAACGTTTTCTGTAATTATGGCAACTTTTATTGATTCATAAACTTGATAACTAAAATAAAAAATATTGTCGAATGTTATTGGAAAGTCTGATACTTCAATTTTTCCGTTTTGCAATCCTTTTTTTGTGTTAACATAATCGAATAAAACCTTTTGTGAATTTAGTGCAGGTAAATTAACAGTAAGTACCGATTTTAAAGTATCGTTTAAATATAGTTTTACTGGAATAGCATTTAAGTCGCTTGTTCCATGATTTGTAATTTTTACCCATAATTTTTCTTTTTGTTTAACAAAGTGTTGTGGTGTCTCAAACCAAATGCTATCTATCGAAATATTATTTAATTTTGCAGGCAACTGATGAAAAAGATAAAATTCTAAAGAATCTTTTTTCCATAATGAATAATCAACAGCATAACGTTGTCCGTCGGTAAACCAAACTAATGAAATATTTCCCGTACCAATAAATCGTTGAATAATTCTATGTAATACTGAAAACACTTCACTCCAAGCAGATGATGCTGGTGATATAGAAATTTCGGTAATTTTTTTCTGAACTTCTTCGGAAGACAAAAGTTTGTCGGTAGGAATATTCATACCATGATAATATAAAAAGTATTGTGTATTTTTTGGCAAAGATTGTACAAAAGTAATAGCCTTGCTTTTTGCTTCTTCTAAAAGAGAAATACCGTTTAATCCCTCATCGTTCATGCTGAAAGTATTATCAATGTATAATGCATAAATTTTTGCACCAGTACCTGTTGAAATTTGATTTTGTTTTATGTAAGGTTGTGAAAATGAAAAAACCAACATTAAAATAAATAAAATTCGAAGAAGTAAAATAATTAAGTTTCGTAATTTCTGTTGCGAACGAGATTGTTTTACAATATTTTCGAGTAATTCTGTTTGACTAAAATATTCTGTTTTATATCGCCTAAAATAAAAAAGATGAATTATAATTGGTATTATAGTTAAAAAACTAAACCAAAGAATCGAAGGATGTAAAAAATGCATTTTTTTTTTTGAGCAAAGTTAGTGTAAATAATAATTCTAAAATAAGTTCTAAACCAGGTCAGTTTAAAATAATTTTTAAACTTTTAAAAGAAGGAATTGGTAACACTTTAAAAATTTGTAATTTTATACGACATAACATATTTTTGAAGATTAAGACCTTTGCAAGGCAATTAACAATGTTTTTGTTACGCCATTGCAAGTCTGTAGCCCCACAACGTCATTGCGAGCGAACAACCCTATTTCGTCATTGCGAGCGAACACTTCTTTCTCGTCATTGCGAGCGAACGTAGTGAGCGAAGCAATCCCCTCAAAACACTTAACACTAAAAGGAATGAGCAATGAGGAGATTGCTTCACGCCAGCACACTTGCCAACCCTTCGGTTCGCAATGACGGGGTGGAGCAATGGGGAGATTGATTCGTCGCTTCGCTCCTCGCAATGACGTGAAGGAAGGAACTCGCGATAACGAGAAAGAGGGAAAGGCTTTTTGTAATCAAAAAAAATTGTAATTAAAAAATCTTTACGTTTTTCAAAAGGTCTCATATTGGTTTGTTGTAAGTGAAAGTTTTTTTCACTACAGAGAGCACAGAGAGAAACCAAAGGCTTTTCTCTGCAAACTTATATCGCTCGTTATCAAAAATAAATTATTTTAAACAGCGTTGGTTATAAATGAAAGTTAAATGTAATTATTGATAATCCTAAACTATAAACAATCATTTTTCCATTTGTGCGTGAATATGATAAATTAAAATTCTATTTATGATAAGGCAAACCTTTTATTATAGTAAAAGCTCTATAAATTTGCTCCAGCAATAAAAGCCTAATTAGCTGATGATTAAAAGTCATATTAGATAAAGATAACGTGAAGTACTTGTTTTTTAACAATTCTGATATGCCAAACGGACCACCTATTACAAAAACCAATCTTTTTTTGTTTGAATTTAACCATAGTTCCATTTGCTTAGAAAATTCAACAGAACTATACGATTTGCCTTTTTCATCTAATAAAACAACTATATCGCTTTGTTGAACGAATTTTTCGATTAACTTAGATTCTACTTGAATTTGTTCTAATATTGGTAATTTTGAATGATTTTTTGGTTCGTTAATAATTTCAAAATCAACTTGGCAAAATAAATTTATTCTTTTTATGAATTCTTTAACACCATCGTTAATAAAATTTTCATCTGTTTTACTTATTGCTAAAATTACTATTTTCATCTGCTTTAATTAGGTTTATTAAGGTCATAACTGCTTTATTTATTGGTATGCCGGTTAATATTAGTTCTCCTTTTCTGTATATATTTACTTTCTCTTTTGCTACTCCAACAATTCCGTAATCGGCATCGTGCATTTCACCAGGTCCGTTAACTACACAACCCATCACTGCTATTTTGTAACCTTGTAACAATTTTGTTTCTTCTTTTACTTGTCTTGTCAAGTTTTCTATATCAAAAGTTGTACGACTACACGAAGGACAAGAAATGTATTCGTTTACAGCTCTAAGTGTTCCGGTTGTTTGCAATATTATTTTTAAAATATTTTCCCAATAATCTTTTAACGATTCTGATGTTTCAATTATAATAGCATCTATTAGTTTTTCGACTAATAAATTACCTACGTGCAAACAAAATAATTCATAATCTAAAGTAGCTTTTAAAACAAATTTAACAACAATAGGTTTTTCGTTTTTTAAGACTATAGAAATTTTTTTCCGAGTATCGAAAATAGAATTTTTTAAATCAATAGTTATGAATTGAATGTTCGTATTTTTTTTGTTGATATTTCTCCAATTTAAATCTGAATTCAACGATCCATTAAAAACTTTGTATGCAAAGGAATTATTTCCACCAATAAAATTATAAGCAACGCGTTCTCTTTTAATAGGCTCTGTATAAACAAGTTTTTTAAAATCATTTGTTTGATAGCCTTTTGTATTGTGTTGCAACAGTTCAACAATTTTTTTTGCAACAGGTATTTCTTTTTCGGGGCTTTCTGTTAGCGAAACTCTAATTGTATCGCCTATACCATCAAGTAGCAGTGTCCCTATACCAACTATAGATTTTATTCTGCCATCTATATCCATACCTGCTTCAGTTATTCCAATATGCAACGGATATACCACTCCGTATTTTTCTAGCATTTCCTTAACATAAAGGCGATTAGCATAAATTGTTTGCTTAACATCGCTGGCTTTAAAAGAAAATATAAGGTTTTCAAAATTTTCGTATCGGCATATTTCGTAAAACTCCATCGCAGATGTAACCATTGCCTGTGGAGTATTTCCATAAGTATGAATCATTCGCCACGATAACGAAGCAAAATTTATTCCTATTCTAATTGCAGTTTGATGTTCTTTACATACTTTTAGCAGTGGAAGAATATTCTTATAAATTTTTTCTTTTTCTTGCTCTATTTCGCTAAGCGTATATTCTTTTTTTTGTAAAGATTTTGACCGATTAACATAATTTCCCGGATTGATGCGTACTTTTTGAACATAAGGTGCAACTTTTTCGGCTATCTCTGGTATAAAATGAACATCTGCTATAATTGGAATATTTTTTTTATTACTTTTAAGAAAATTAGATATTTCTTTTACAGCATCTACATCTTTAATAGTTGGTACAGCTATTCTAATAATTTCAGCTCCTATATCGTGTAATTGTATTATTTGATTTATTGTTGATTTTACGTCCCTCGTATTAGTATTTGTCATTGTTTGAATTCGTATAGGAGCATTACCTCCTATAATAACATTTCCAACCTTTACTTCTTTAGTTTTAAAACGATTGTAAAACAAGTTTAAGCCATCGTATCTATTTATGAGCATAAATTCAAAAATATTTTAATGGCTTTTACAACTTCTGCTTCAGCTTCGAACATTGCCATATGCCCCGATTCATTAAGTTTAATTTTTATTAAGCTATGATTTTCGGTATGAAATTCATCAGCCAATTGAGCAGAGAAAAGCTGGTCTTGCTTTCCGTATATCCATAATATTGGAAAATTAGCATTGTGTATAATGTGTGTTTTATCGTTTCTATTAGCCATTGCTTTTAAGCATGCAATCATTCCCTTAGGACAGGTTAATTCTGCCATTATACGACTAAGTTCAAATTTAGCCTCATTGTTATATCCCGATGCATAGAGTTTTGGTAAAAAGCTGCTAATAAGTAAAGATTTTTTTCCTTGTTGAATTAAATAAATTTCTTGTTCCCTGTTTTTTCTTTTTTCTTCTGAATCGGCAAATGGATGTGAGTTTAGTAAAACTAACCCTTTAAGCATATTAGAGTATTGTTCAGCGAAACTAAGTGCAACATAACCACCCATAGAATGTCCTATTAGTACGACATCATTAATATTTAAGCTATCGAGCGATTCTTTTACGGCTGTTGCCATACTATCAATAGTTTGCTCTGTTTGCAATTCCGATTCGCCACAACCAGGTAAATCGAATGCTATACAATTGTTATTTTTAAAATGAAGGAAAAAATCTTTCCATAAATATTTATTTTCTAAATATCCATGCAAGAAAACCAATGGTTTCCCTTCACCAAAACTTATGTAAGAAAGCAGATTTTTCATTTTATTTGTCCTTTTTTAACTTCATTTTCTACATCATCTACTTCTATAGGAATGCGTTTTTCGCCGAGAATACGAGAACCATTTTCTGTAATAAGCACATCATCTTCGAGTCTGATGCCTCCAAAATTTTTATATGTTTCAACTTTTTCGTAATTTATAAAATCTTTGTGCTTTTGTTCGCTTTTCCATAAATCTATAAGTGCCGGTATAAAATAAATTCCAGGTTCTACTGTTAAAACATAACCGGTACATACTTTTTTAGCAAATCGCAAATATGCTAAACCAAATTCTTTACTACGTTCTATAGTTTCGTCATATCCAACATATTGTTCGCCAATGTCTTCCATATCGTGAACATCTAATCCCATCATGTGTCCTAATCCGTGCGGAAAGAACAATGCATGAGCACCTTGTTTAACTGCTTCTTTATAATCACCCTTCATTAAACCCAATTCGGTTAATCCTTTTGCAATTTCCATACAAGCTGTAATATGAGCATCACGAAAATATATACCAGGTTTTAGCATTTCTATAGCCAATTTTTGAGCATTTAAAACTATTTGATAAATTTCTTTTTGTTTATTATTAAATACTCCTCCAACGGGAATTGTTCGTGTGTGATCGGTTGCATAGCCTTCGAACGACTCAAAACCCGCATCACATAACAGTAAATCACCATTTTTCAAAATGTTATCATGATGATGGTTGTGTAAAATTTCACCATGTTTCGACAATATAACAGGAAAAGAAACTCTTGCTCCATGTTGTAAAGCAATACCTTCTATAGCACCAGCAATTGTTTGCTCCCAAGCTCCTTCTTGAGCCATTTGCATAGCTGTAGTATGCATTTTATATGCCACTGACATTATTTGTTCTATGTGTTCTATTTCTTGTTGTTCTTTAATAGAACGAAGTAATGCGACTGCCTTACACAATTCTGCTGATGATTTTTGTTTAAGTTCGTCAATAGGAATATTTAACATTTGGTTCAGTAAAATTTTATTAGCATCTCTGTAAGGTGGTAAATAATGAATAGTTGTATGGCTATTGATATGCTCTTCTATATCTTTAAAAAGTTCTTTGTATGGTTTAACTTTTTCTATGACCGAAAGTTCACCAAGTTCTTTTATAGATGGTTGTGCCCCCATCCAAATTATGCTGTTAATATCAACATCATCGCCATACAAAATGGTTTCATTATTATTAACATCTATAATTACTGCCAAATTTGGTAAATTTAAACCAACAAAATATAAAAATGAGCTATCTTGACGAAAAGGATAACAATTTGCAGGATAATTCAACGATGAATCTTTATTTCCTAATAGCAAAATAATTCCTTCCTTAACAAGCGAAGTTAATTTTTTTCTTCTTTCTAAATATGTACTTTTGTGAAACATAATTTTAAAAATTTAACATTTAGTTAATATTATCTTTATATTTTTACGCAAGCACAAAGGTAAATATTTTCAAATGAATTTTGAAATTTATACACCACATAGAGTTTCTTTAATACTAGCTGTTGTTGCAACAATTGTGTTAACAATTATTTTATTTTTATTCAGCTTATTTGAAAAACAAATTTTCCCTTTTCTTTGGTTTATTATTACAACAATTTTATTATTTGTTTTTACTTATGGACTATCGTATGTTCTTATAAGTAAAATTATCATTAAAAAAGTTTATCCGCTATATAAGATAATATCTCAACCAAAAGATGAAGAAAGTTTTAAAAAATCGTTAAATATATTAAAAAAAGCTAATATAGATGTTGCAAACTGGGTTGTTCAAAAAAATAATGAAATAGACCGTCTAAAAAAAAACGAAAAATTTAGACGCGAGTTTTTGTCAAATGTCTCTCATGAATTAAAAACACCTTTGTTTTCTATACAAGGTTATATAACAACACTACTCGATGGTGGTTTAGAAGACCAAGAAGTAAATCGAAAGTTTTTAGAAAAAGCCGAAAAAAATGTTAATAGAATGATATCCATTATTCAAGATCTTGAAAATATTTCGCAAATGGAAAATGGAGAATTGACCTTACATATTGAAGATTTTGATATAATGGTATTAATAAAAGAAATGTTTGAGATGCTCGAAAATAAAGCAAATGAGAGAAATATAAAATTCTTTTTAATAAATCCGGGAAAATCATATTTAGTACGAGCCGACAGACAACGAATTGCCGATGTTATTTACAATTTGCTTTTAAATTCAATAAACTATGGAAAAGATGGGGGTAAAACAACTGTTTATGTTCACGATATGTACGAGAAAGTTTTAGTTGAAGTTTCTGATAATGGCATAGGTATAGAAGAAAAATATCTAACACGAATATTTGAAAGATTTTTTAGAGTAGATAAAAGTCGAAGTCGCGAATACGGAGGAACCGGGCTTGGTTTATCAATAGTTAAGCATATTTTAGAAGCACATAATCAATCTATTTTTGTTAAAAGTACTTATGGCGTAGGCTCTTCATTTAGTTTTACTTTAAATAAAGCATAAAAATTATACATTTATGATTACAAATGAAAAAATAAGGGTTTTAGTTGTAGATGACGAACCCGATATTGTAGAAATGTTATCTTACAATTTAATTCGTGAAGGTTATGAAGTTAAAGCTGCTTATGATGGCGAACAGGCTATAGTAAAAGCTAAAGAGTTTCTGCCAAACCTAATACTCCTAGATATTATGATGCCCAAAATGGACGGAATGCAAGTTTGTAAAGAACTACGTTCACACGAAGACTTTGCTTTAAATAAATGCATAATAGTATTTTTAACAGCAAGAAGCGAAGATTATTTTCAAATAATCGGTTTAGAAGCCGGTGCCGACGATTACATTACAAAACCTATTAAACCCAAAGTTCTTTTAACAAAAATTCAAAGTCTTTTAAGACGTTTTAATCCGCAATTAAATACCAGTAAAACAAATAAAATTGAATTCGAAAAAATTATTATTGATAAAGACAAGCGTCTTGTTATCAAAGGTAACGAAATTATTAAGCTACCAAGAAAAGAATTTGATTTACTTGTTTTGTTAGCATCTAAACCCGAACAAGTAATTACACGCGATACAATATTTGCAAAAGTATGGGGAACCGATGTTATTGTTGGCGATAGAACAATTGACGTTCATATAAGAAAATTGCGAGAAAAAATTGGAGAAGAATTTATCGAAACTATTAAAGGTGTTGGATATAAATTTTTAGGATAGCTTTGTTTTTACAATTTAACTTTTAAATTTTAATAAACTAAAACTTGTTACTGTTAAAAAAGCAGTATTTCATTAGAAAAATCAAATAATTACAACAATAAGTAATTGAATCTATTAAAAAAGATTTAAAAAAATAGTTGTCTAATATCTTTTGAGAAAAAAAATTTATATGTATATTGCAACGAAAATAAATGTAATTTAACAAATAATTTATTTATATGAAATACAAGTCGTTAGCAATTGTTTTATTAAGTTCATTTTTGTTTATTTCAAGCAATTTTATATTTTCTCAAAAGGTTAAAAATGAACAAACCATAAGTTTGCAATGGACAGAAATGGGACCGTGTAATTATGGCGGTAGAACACGTGCCTTACTGGTTGATGACTCTAATCCAAATATAATTTATGCAGGAGCCATTGCTGGTGGCTTATGGAAATCTACAACCAGCGGAAGTTCTTGGACAAAAGTTGCTAATAGCGATATGCTCGAAAACATCGCTATAAGCTGTTTATATCAAGCTACTAATGGTAATTTATACTTTGGTACAGGTGAATATTTTGGTTTTGATGGTGGTCTTGGAATTCAGGGAAATGGAATATGGAAGTCAACCGACAATGGAAACACTTGGACACAACTTACTTCTACCAACAACGACGAATTTTCTTATGTTAGTAAAATTACTGGCACTGCCAACAAAATATATGCAGCAACATATAAGGGATTACGTGTTTCAACCGATGGTGGGCAAACGTGGTCAAATCCAATTCCCAGTTCAGACCCTAATTTCGATAAACCAGCCACAGATGTTGAAGTTAGTTCAGATGGCTCTTTTGTATTAGCATCTATAAACAATAAAGCATACATTTGTAATACTGGCGATGATAATTTCGTTTTAAAAACCGATATCCCATCAGACGTAATCAGATTAGAATTTGCAATAGCACCATCTAACGTTAATCGTGCATATTGTATTGCTGTAGCACAAGATGGAAAACTAAAAAACATTTACGAAACAAAAAACAAAGGAAATACCTGGACAGAAATTCTGTTAAACGTTACAAATCAATTTCAACCCTTTGGTTTAAATAAAAACAAACAAGGAAGATATCATTGTTCAATTGCGGTAGATCCTACAAACGAAGATAAAATTTATATTGGAGGTGTTGATTTATACTATTATACTCCTTCTAATAATTTTGTTCAAATTTCACTATCAACGGTACCTAGTTTTAGCTCTAATTATATTCACGAAAACATACACAACATAGTATTTAGTCCAAATTATGCCACAAGCAAAACTTTTTACGTAGCAACAGATGGAGGAATATTCCGTACAAACAACTCTGGCGATTCTTGGTCGTGGATTATAAAGAACTACAACACAATGGATTTCTTAAACGTTGGAATAACATCAAACAACGAAGTCGTAGGAGGTACTGTTCACAATGGTATCTTGCTAAACAATCTTAATGGAAATACCGATAAACACTTCTTTAAATATTTAAGTGGAACTATTGCAAACGTACAACGCCTGAGCATTAATTCAAACTTTATGATTGCTACCAGAACTTATGGCAGAACGATTAGAACTTATCAAGGTGGTTCTGGATTTTCCAATTTAGCGGTTGTTGATTCCATACCAACTTCTGGAACAAATGGCCATTCGTTTGGAACTAACAAAGAACCTTTTTTAGCACCAATTAGAATACACGAAAAATTTTATGACCCCAACTCAATTTTTAATTTAGAATATATTGCCGGAAAAAAATTAAGATTAGGTGATACTATATTTATAAAAAATCCCTATGAAATTGATATTTACCATATTATAAACTCTTCCGACTTAAATGGAGATACAGTTATAAATAAAAACGATACACTTTACATAAAAGATTATTATCAAGTTCTAACGGCTTTAGGATTAAATAACCGTGTTTGGATTTCGTGGAATGCTTTAGTACCAGGTATTACTCCATCATGGTATCCTGTTATTTCAAGTACAAACATAAAAAAAGTTAATACACTTGAATTTACAGCTGATGGCGATATAATTTATTTTGCAGATTACGACTCAACCACAAATAAAAGTACAGTATATCGCCTTAAAAATATTCAAGCAGCTCGAACAAAGACTTTAGCAACATACAACTCACCAAATTGCGTTATAAGTTCGCAAAAATTAGGAACATTTACAGGAAAAGTTCAAAGCTTAGGAATAGATCCACAAAATAACGAAAATCTAATAGTTACCATAGCTGAGTACGCTCCTGGAATAAAAGTTTATTATTCAACTAACGCAGCAAGTACAACAAATGATAGTATGGAAGTAAATTTTGTTTCCAAACAAGGAAATCTTCCCGAAATGCCTGTTTATGCTTCGGTTGTAATATGGAATAACAGCCAGCATGTTATGCTTGGAACAGAAAAAGGTATATGGTTTACAGAAGATATTACAGCAACAAACCCTGTTTGGATTCAACAAATAGAAGGAATGGCTAACGTACCAGTTTCCGATTTACGTCAGCAATTGCATCATAATGGATGGATGCCTAATAATAATGTGGTTTTTGGTGGAATACAAACCGGAGTTACAAATCATGGGGTTATTTATGCAGCAACTCGTGGACGTGGAATTTTCCGTTGCGAAAATTTCAGAGGTCCTGTTGGTATTTATGATATTTCACAAAATACATCCAATAATATTCTTTTATTTCCTAATCCTGCATCAGATTTTACAAACGTACAATTTACACTATCAAAAAATAGTAATGTCGAAATTAAAATAATAAACTTAAATGGACAAACTATACTTACTAAAAATTTAACTCAAGTAAATGCAGGAAAGCAAACAATAGAAATATCAACAAATGATTTAAAAAATGGCATATATATTGTTTCCATTAAATCAATAGATGGAGTATTCTTAACAAAGCTAATTAAACAATAACTCCATAGGCTTACTTAGTTTTAGGGTTGAAGAGGCTGATTCAAAAATTGAGTCAGTCTCTTTTTGTATAGATAACTCCATTAAGAACAATAAATAACAAACTATTTAGTCGTCCCTTAAAAAGTCATTTTTAATTTTTTTGAAAAGAGATGGTAGAAAAGAAAATGAAAAAATTGCATCCGAAATTGTAAAAATAGCGTCTGAAAAAAGTGAAAAAATTTTTTCTTCCACTTATTCATCATCCTTTTGAAGTTGAATGCTGCTGCAGCCAACATAATATTAATGAGAAAAATAAACTTCCCTGTTTTTGATTTTTTTCCTTTGGTGTCATTTTAAAAAAAATTGCAAGTTTTATGCCTCTAAAGTACAAAATCTTGCAGAATTTTTACTAAAAAAATCTTATTAAGTTATTAACAATCAATCGTTTATTGTGTTAATAAGGGGCGACTAATTAAAAAGATGACTTTTTAATGAACGACTAATTAAATTTTTTTTTGATTGAAATATTTTATATCTTTGAAATATTACCTATGAAAACGAACTATGAAATCAAAAAGCCGAAAATATTTACTATCTGTTGCATCAACATACTATGAAAACGATAATATTAAAATTGATGGCAAATTAAAAATTAGTAAAGACAATGTAGTTTTCGTTGCTTCCAATAAAAAAAACCGTCTTTTAAAATTAGAAATACCCATAACAGAAATTGTTGAAACTATAAAAAAATCAAGTTACGGAATTATTCCAAATCTTTTAATTATAAAAACTCAAATTAAAAGTTATAAGTTTTCATTATATGCTCGCGAGCACTTTCTTAGAGTATTAAATGAAATTAACACTCTGTAACTTTTTTAATTTTTATTCGATTTATACAAATTAACTAAAAATCTTTATAATTTTGAGCAAATTTTAATTGATGTCATTTATGAATAATTTAAAAGTATTTGTTTTTAGCATTTTATTTTTATTACATGCTTTACTTGTTAAGGCAGACGAAGGGATGTGGCTTCCTAATCTTATTTCTAAGTTGAATTATGCCGATATGCAGCGATTAGGATGTAAACTAACACCCGAAGAAATATATAGCATCAATCATTCCTCAATTAAAGATGCTATTTTTCAACTTGTAAACGAAACAAATGGAGAGCTTGTTGGCTTTTGTACAGGCGAAATAGTTAGTAAACAAGGACTTATGTTTACTAACCATCATTGTGCTTACGATGCTATAGCCAAGCTTTCTACTCTCGAACATGATTATTTATCGAATGGATTTTGGGCAAAAAACTATGCCGAAGAATTACCAACAGATATTTTCGCATCAAGGATAGTTCGCATAGAAGATGTTACTGAACGTGTATTAGAAAACGTAAAAGACGATATGAAAGAAGAAGAGCGAAAAAAGCTCATTCGCAAAGCTATTGAAAAAATTGAATCGGAAGCAAAAGAAAATACTCATTATCAGGCAAAAGTAAAAAGTGTCTTTTCTGGCAATGAATATTATTTATTTGTTTTCGAAGTATTTAAAGATGTTAGACTTGTAGGAGCCCCTCCTTCATCAATAGGTAAATTTGGTGGCGATACAGATAACTGGATGTGGCCTCGTCATACCGGCGATTTTGCTGTACTTAGAGTTTATGTTTCACCTGATGGGAAACCAGCTAAATACAGTAAAGAAAACAAGCCCTACGAACCAATTTACCATCTTCCTGTATCAATAAAAGGTGTTAAACCCAACGATTTTACTATGATTATGGGTTATCCAGGGCAAACCGAACGTTATCTAACAGCTTCTGGAATGGAATACAAACGCGATGTTTATAATCCAACACTCATAAATTTGGTTGGTAAAAAACTTGATGTTTGGAAAAAATATATGGATTCGTCGAAAGAAATACAATTAGCTATGGCAAGCAATTATGCAGCATTAGCTAATGGTTACAAACTGTGGCAAGGCGAAGTATTAACTCTTAAAAAAACTGATGCCATTTATAAACGTAGTAAATACGACGAGCAATTAGAAAATTGGATTAAAGACGGAAAAATAGAAAAATACGGCAATCTTATTCAAGAATATAAAGAAGCTTATAAAAATATGTCTGAACCCATTAAACATCTTATATACGTTTCATTTTGCTTATTGCAAGGAAGTTCACAAATAATGTCAATACAACCGTTTTTAGCATTAGAACCTCTATTAAAAAACAAAAAAGACAACGAAAAAGCAATTCAGGAAACTATAAAAGATTTAAAAGAAAAAGCAAAAGAATTATTTAAAAATTATTACGCAAATATTGACAAAGAAGTATTTAAAATAATGCTACTGACATACATAAACGACATACCTAAAGAACAACAATTGACTTTCTTTACAAACGATTTAATGAAAAATTACAAAGGAAAAACCATAGAACAAAAAATAGAATCCTTTTTAGACCAAATATACACCAAAAGCATTTTTACAGATAAACAACGAATGGATAAATTTTTAGAAAACCCTTCAGAAGCTATATTAGCAAAAGATCCGCTTATAATATTTCAAAAATCGCTCTTAGGTGAATATCAATTTAAACTTATACCTGCCTATCAACAAGCAAATTCTAAATTTAATACTCTCGACAGGAAGTATTTTAAAGCAATTAAAGAATTTGATCCTAACAGAATTCTTTATCCCGATGCCAACAGCACGTTGCGGTTGACTTATGGAACAGTTCAACCATATAAACCAAAAGATGCTGTATATTATAATTACATTACATATTTAGATGGTGTTATTGAAAAATGGGACGACACTCATCCCGAATTTAAAGTTCATCCAAAATTAATTGAACTTTATAATAAAAAAGATTTCGGACGTTATGCCGATGAAACAGGAAAACTTCCACTGGCATTTATCTCCAATAATGATATTACAGGAGGAAATTCTGGTAGCCCTATTTTGAATGCAAATGGAGAACTTATTGGCATTGCATTCGATGGAAATTGGGATTGGCTTTGCAGTAACTTTATTTATAACAAAGACCTACAAAGAACCATAAATGTAGATAGCCGTTATGTTCTTTGGGTTATAGATAAATTTGCCGGAGCCACTAATATAATAAATGAATTAACAATTCAATAAAATTGCTTTCTTTTAAAACTCAACAATAAAGTTGATTTAACCTTTTAAAATTAAAGTATAACTTAGTTATCTTAGGTTATTTACTATTTTTATTTTCAATCTTTGTTAATAGCCTGAGGTTTAAAAATAATTCCATGATTAGACTTTCCATCAATCATAACTGTACAAGGCAAATTATAACTAACATGACGAATATACTCATCATCGTATACAAAATTAGAATTCATTAAAAAATCTACATCGTAATAACCTTCGTTAATATAAGGATTTATGGTAAAATAACCTACACGAAAAGATGTTAAATTCTGAAAGAAATGAGTGCCCTGACTTGGATCTATTCTATAATTTTCAAGCCCTGATTCAACTATAACACGTGCTGCTGAAATTTGTGCCCATTTAACAGGTATTCCCAACCAAGGATCGCTTGATCCCCATCTTCCAGGACCTATAAGGATATAATTTTTGTTTTCTTTCAAAAAAGTTTCATTTATTCGTTCTAAAACTCTTGCTATTTCAGGATTTTTGGCTGGATTAAACGTATTAGGTTTAACAAAAATAATATCGTACAAATTTTCGATAATACCATTTCCTAAGGCTAAATTGCTTATTATAATTGCTTTAGATGGTTCAACTTTCTGTAAGTCGAGTTTTATTAATTCTTTATTTTCTACAATAGGTCTAACTTGTAAAAAATAAAATCTTGCTGGCTCACCATTAGGAACATCTAAATTTACGGCGAATTCTATTTCGACAGGTGTCCCCATCTCTTTTTGAGAAATTTGTAATAAATGTTGAACTATTTCTGCTAATGGAAATTTATTGTATTGCAATATGCTTGAAAAAGAAATAATTGGTTTTCCGGTTTCTTGTAGTCCATCTCTAATAACGTTGTTTTCATAATCGTATGTAGATGCTATAAGCTTAAAAGGTTTATGATTCTGGATTTGCTTAATAGTCAGTTGTGATAAATTTATGCCATCGTCAGGTGAAGGAATAAAACTATCTGGATTTAAATCGAGTGCATATACATATTTTTGTGTATCTCGTAATGCCAATTCGGGAGTAGATAGTTGCAAAATTTTTTTTGGATATTTTGGACAAAAGCGAAGTGCTTGCCCTCCATCAACTATATATTTGCCCAAACCGTATGCAATTGAAACCACAGCGTCTTCAGGTTTTTCGGGATAAATAGGATAAAAGTTAATAGATCGTCCCACGCCAGAGATTGTTGGATAAAAATATTTTCCTTCGTATGTTTGCCCTACAACCTCTTGCAGAATAACACTCATTTTTTCCTCATCAATTACATTAGAAGTTGCTGTTATGTACGATTTGCTAGCTTTAAAGAATACCGAAGCATAAACACTTTTAATTGCCTCAGTAAGTAATCTTAATGTTTCTTTTGCATTATCTTTTATTTTAGGAATCATATAGGTATTATAAACACCAGCAAAAGGCTGATAATGTGAATCTTCGAGTTTGCTCGAAGAACGAACAGCAATAGGACCGTTTACTATTGATATTAAAGCGTATAATTCTTGCAAAACATTACTAGGCAACCTTGCTTCTACAAATACTTTTAAAATTTCCTCATCGCTAAGGTCGTTGCGTAATGCTATTTTGTATAAATCGTGAGTTTCCATAAATTCGTCAAAAACATCTGTACTAAGCACAACTGTACGCGGTATGGAAACAAGTACATTAGGCCATTTATCGAACAATTCATATTTTTTAATTAGCAAATCCATAAATGCTAAACCTCGTGCTTTCCCTCCTAACGAACCATCACCAATTCGGCTAAATGTAAGATATTCATCAATATTTTTACCATCGAATTTAGCTATAACACCTCTTCCTCTGTATTGACGGTAAGTATCTATTACATCGTAAATAAAAGTACGAACTTCGTCTAAGTTGTTAAAATCTTCTACCGAAGCATATTTGAACATTCGAGCAATAGGAAATAATGCTCTTGCATTGAGCCATTTGGAAAAATGATTCTGTTTTACGTGAAATTCTAATGTTTCGTCAGGAACTTTTAAAACTTTTTCTTGTAGTGTTTTTAAATCGGTAGCCCTACATATTTCCTCTCCTGTTTTGGGATTTCTAAAAACAAAATCGCCAAAAGCCATGTGATTTATTATGTAATTTCGTAACTCGATAGATAACGACTTCGAATATTTATTTATAAAAGCAACGCCCATATTTTTAGCAGTAGCTTCAAATTGACTATCGCTCGACTGGAGTAAAAAAGGCATATGTTTATCTTCCTCTTTTACTTTTTGTAAAAGTTTTAATCCAGCTATAGGATCCTTTTTACCGTCTTTATTAAAACTAATATCACTAATTACGCCTATTAAGTTTTCCTTATATTTCAAAAATAATTGCTCTGCATCATTGTAGTTAGTAGCCAGAATAATTTTTGGACGACCTCTCATGAGCATCATTTTTTGATGCTCATTTAACCCTTCGAGCATGGAACGTTTAGATTGTTGAAACAATATTTTATACAAATAAGGAAGATAAGACGAATAATATCGAATAGAGTCTTCGACTAATAAAATAGCCTGTACCCCCGATTCTTCTACATCGTGCTTTAAATTCATCTTATCTTCTATAAGTTTTATAATAGCAAGCAATAAATCGGCATTACCAAGCCAACAAAAAACATAATCAATAGCACTTAAATCTTCTTTTTGTAATCGCAACGAAACTTCACGCGAAAAAGGTGTTAAAATTACAATTGGTTTTAATGGATATTTTTGCTTTATTGTTCTTGCTATATGAAAAGCATCGCTACCACCTATATTCAACATTGTTATTATTAAATCTATATTTTCTTCTTCAAGTGTTCGGTATGCTTCTTTTTCAGAATGCGATTGTATTATAAGGGGCGGATAACGTAAACTATGTTGTGTATATTCGTTAAATAAACGTTCATCTATACGACCATCTTCTTCTAACATAAAAGCATCGTAAGCATTACAAATTAATAAAACCTTGTATATGCGTTTCTGCATTAGCATTTCAAAAGATGTGTCTATAAACGTATATTTTTTCGACTCAATTATTTGATGATAATTAACCATAACTAATAAATATAAATGCTCAAAAATAAAAAAAATAAAGACTGGCACTAATGAGCCAGTCTTTAAAAATTATTTCTAAATTCTACTTTTAAATATCTATACCCGAATTATAATTTGATTGTTTATTTTTTTTCTGAGGTTCGTTATCTTGTTGTTTTGGCTCTGGTATTATTACTTTTGGTTGAAAAAATCTTTTCATCATCTCATCGTGTTGTTTCATAATTTCTCTGTGTCGTTGTAACATTTTTTCCATTTGCTTATCAAAACTAAACCAATCGTCGTCTAAAATAGAAAATGAAAAAGGATTGTAAAATAAGCTATCTAAATCAAAAGGCGATTTCCATTTTTTAAAAAAATGAGAATAAATAGAATCTTTAATCATTACACTGTTTCCTGTATCAATGTTACTCCACGACCAAGTATATGTAGAATCGTAACGAATAATATTACCATGCTCGTCTGTTTCTTTTTTTACATCAATATGAATTCTTGGTTTTGGAACCACTTCTTCTTTTTTTTGAGCATAAGAACACGAAGTAGTTAAAAAAACAACAATATAATAAATAAATAATTTAACAATATGTTTTTTCATAGACAAATCTTTTTTTTGAAATTTATCAACAAATTTTATACCTAAATTTCTTTATAACAAGTATTTAACAAATTTTAAAAAGGCTAAAATAGTCTAATTTTATATTCAAATAATCTGTATTTTTATTGTTCGATAATCGTAACTCGTATGAAATACTCTTTTATAACAAGAACTGTTTTGTTATTGTCGTTTATTAGTTTTTTTACTGACGTAGCAAGCGAAATGCTGTATCCAGTTATCCCTATTTATTTAGCTTCGCTTAATTATACTGCAATGTACATTGGAATTTTGGAAGGTATTGCCGAATTTATTGCAGGTTTGAGCAAGGGATACTTTGGGCTTTGGTCTGATAAAATACAGTGTCGTTTACCATTTATTAGAATTGGATACACGCTTAGTGCTATTGCAAAACCTATTATGATAATTTTTTCGAATGCTATATGGATTCTATTTACTCGAACCTTAGACCGTTTTGGTAAAGGCATACGAACAGCAGCTCGCGATGCATTACTTTCGTCGGAAGTTAACAATGAAAACAAAGGTAAAGTTTTTGGATTTCACAGAACATTAGACACACTCGGTGCTGCTGTAGGACCTGCAATAGCGTTACTGTTTTTGTATTTTTTTCCAAATGAGTACTATTGGCTATTTATTTTTACCATTATACCAGGATTAATTACTATCTTTTTACTATGGAAACTTAAAGAAAAAACAAATTATGACAATAAAAAAAATGACAAAATTTCATTTTTTTCATTCTTAAAATACATTAAACATAGTCCAAAAAGATATAAATTGCTTATAAGTGGGTTTTTATTATTTGCTTTATTCAATAGTTCTGATATGTTTTTATTACTCAAAGTTAAAGAATTAGGGTATAACGATACAACAGTTATTGGTTTGTATATTTTTTATAATCTTTCGTATGCAATATTTTCTTTTCCAGCAGGAGTTTTGGCAGACAAATTAGGCTTACACCGAATATATATAGTAGGAATGTTTCTTTTTGCATTGGTTTATATTGGGATGGCATATATACAAAATTATTTATTATTGTGGATTTGCTTTATGATTTACGGTTTTTATGCAGCAGCAACAGAAGGAATTGGTAAAGCGTGGATAAGTAACATTGTTCCCAAAGATGAAACAGCTAGTGCTATTGGCTCTTACAATTCTTTACAAAGTATTACTGCAATGCTTGCTAGTTCTTTAACCGGATTTATTTGGATTACTTTTAGTTCAAATTTTGCATTTCTCTTATCGGCTGTTATGGCTATTGCATCAGCATTATTTTTATGTTTCTTTTATTCATACATAAAATCATGATTTATTTTTTCAGATTAGTAAATTTTGTTCAAATTTTTTTTAGCTATATACTTTCGCTTCTGTTTCGTAAAGTAATTGTTGCTCCTATGCCTTTTGCTATTTCCATTGAGCCAACAAATATTTGTAATTTATATTGCCCCGAATGCCCTACTGGAAACAAAAGCCTAACAAGAAAAAAAGGGCAAATGAATTTATTGCTTTTCGAGAATTTAATACAATCTATATATAAAAAAACTTTTTACTTAAACTTATATTTTCAAGGCGAACCATTATTACACCCACAAATAAAAAATATGATTGCAATTGCACGATCTTATAAGATGTATGTAGTTCTTTCTACTAATGGACAATTGTTAGATAAAAAAACTGCCAACAATATTGTAAACAGCTCCCTTTCTAAAATTATTATTTCATTTGATGGAATAAGTCAAGCATCGTACGAAAAATATAGAAAAGGCGGTGATTTAGAAAAAGTTAAACAAGGTATAAAATATTTAATAGAATCGAAAAATATACTTAAGAAAAAAAAGCCAACAATTGAAATACAAGTACTAGTTAACAGATATAACGAAAAAGAATTAGCAGAAATTACAAAGTGGTTAAAATCTTTTGGAAAATTAAAAATAATTAAAAAAAGTATGCAAATATATAACGATTTTAGCTATTTACCAGAAAATAAAAAATATAAAAGATATACTTTTACCGAAAAAGGATGGAAGTTAAATAAAAGAATTAACAATAAATGCTTTAGAATATGGTCGCAATGTGTTATAACATACGATGGATTTGTTGTTCCTTGTTGTTTCGATAAAAATGCAGATAATATTGTTGGAAACATTAACATATTACCCTTTAAGCAAATATGGAAGGGCGATAGCTTCAACAGCTTTAGAAAAAAAGTCTTAAACAAACGAAAAAATATCATAATTTGCAATAATTGCACTGAATAAATTTTTTTTGTATTTTAGCAAAAAATGTTTATGAAAAAAACAACAATACTTCTAATTTGCTCCATTATTATATTTTCTTGTTATAGAGTTCCTATAACAAATCGTAACCAAATACGTTTACTACCAGAAACAATGCTAACGAGCTTAGCTTTAAGTAGTTATAGCGAATTTATTTCAAAACACACTATTGTTCCGGTTAACGATTACAGGTCGCAAGAAATAGAAAAAGTTGGCAATAAATTGGTAAATGCTGCCAATGAATTGTTTGGTTCTTCTAAATATAAGGATAGAATAAAAGGACAAAAATGGGAATTTAAGTTAGTTGAAAAGTCGGAAGTAAATGCATGGTGTATGCCTGGTGGTAAAATTGTTTTTTATACAGGCATTTTACCTTATACACAAGACGAAAATGGGATTGCCGTAGTTATGGGACACGAAATGGCACATGCCATTGCGAAACATGGAAATGAACGTATGAGTCAGCAATTAGCAATAATCATGGGTGGCGTAGCATTAGATGTTGCTTTGAATGAGAAACCTGAAGAAACACGCGAAATTTTTAAATCTTTATATGGAATAAGTTCTACTATGGGAGCCCTGGCATATTCTCGCAAACATGAATACGAAGCCGATAAAATAGGATTAGTTCTTATGGCTAAAGCAGGCTATGAGCCACAAAAAGCAATTGAATTCTGGGAACGTATGAGTAAAAAAGGCGGAAGCTCTATACCTCAATTTTTAAGTACCCACCCTTCTGACGAAAATAGAATACGCGAAATGAAAAAATTTTTACCAACAGCTTTAAAATATTATAAAACACCATAATTTTTTAAAGCCATAATAAGTCAGTATTTAATAATCATTTGTAAAACAATATAAGGTAGTTAATTTAAAGTTATTATATACAAATAGAGACCTTTGAAAAACTTAAAGATTTTTCGAAGTAACAAATTATTTCAGTTACAAAGAGACTTTCCTTTTTTTCACTACAGGTTCCTCCCTTCCCGTCATTGCGAGTCCCTCCCTTTCCGTCATGGCGAGTAAATGAATTTATGTTCCAAAAATAATCAAAAGGTGGAGGCTGTCTCAAAATTGAGTCAGTCTCTCTTTTTTTTAAATTTCTATTTTTCAGTCAAAGATATTTTTTGATTTAAAAAATAATGCATAAAAAAGAATTTTCACTTAGAAATTTATGTATAAACGA
>Ga0308398_1000437_pt1 | contig 26469 bp, 25 predicted proteins | sample Hotspr20SampleT9_FD_202360 | JGI IMG/M metagenome (GOLD analysis project Ga0308398, IMG submission 202360) | Hot spring phototrophic mat microbial communities from Mushroom Spring, Yellowstone National Park, Wyoming, United States - 20051001_T9 ...
GCTGGAGGTTTATCGTTTGCGGACGGGGGTGAGTTGGTATGAGGCGAAGTTAGCTCTGCTTCGGGAAGCGATAAGAGCTTTTCTGGCTCATCCCACCTATGACCTCAATCCAACTGCGTAAGTCCTAAATATACAAAAGAGGTCCTTTGCAATAACGACTTGGCGCCCTGGAACACGAACCATTCATAGCCCTCCGTATCAACTTTGAGCAGTGTCGGAGACAACTCACTGAATATCAAATCCAGTGGCAGCATGATCACCTCAATTGAACCGTTTGAAACTACCTGATTCATGTCATCGGCGTGATAGTCACTAAAGTGTGCCCACCCAACCGTTTCTCCAATTGCAAGCTGAGCGATGCGGACATTAGTCAGCCGATTCAGAGCCACGTTTTCTCGCAGGTACGCACGCGCGGATGACCCTCAAATGCATACACCTGTCCCGCAGTGCCGACGAGCAGTGCGGCCTCGATCGCGAGATGCCCGATGTTGGCGCCGACATCGATGTAAACGTCGCCAGGTTTCAAGATACGTTCTAATACCTCACTATCTCTTTGCCAGCCCCTTGGATTAGCCCACAGAGCTAGGGGCAACGATGCTGCATGAAAGCGCAACCTATAGTTTTTTCTTTGGATGTACAACAGTTTGCAGAAGCCGCTGTGCTTCAACAGGTACGCAAGGATGAGCCTGCCCGGATGGGGATGATTTTTTACCTTTACCACGAAGGAAGCCAGCTTTTGTTTGCCGAACAACGGTCTCACCTCCCAATACCTATCTTCGCCGACCGCATATACTTGACATGTTTCAGCTGCGTCATCGCCTTACTACGCATTTGTGCGGTATCCATAGCCCACATCATACTCCCATACGACAACAGTACCAGCGCCGCCTTGACGAGTAAAGGGATTGCGGAAACGAACGGTAGCCTGTCAACAATAAGAAACATCCCAATCATGGCGGCACATCCCACAACTACCTTGCCCACATCCAGCAAGGGGAAGGGCATAGGTAGAACACGCTGACCTGCGACCACGCTGAGAAATAGCGCTAACAGGAAGGAGACAAGGGTCGAATACGCCGCTCCCTTCAGTCCCCATATTGGTATCAGCAAAATGTTCAGCACAATATTGGCTAAAGCCGCACTGCCAACGATTAACGTGATGATTGTTGTACGGTTGCTGATTTGAAAAGCGATGTCGAAGTGCAGGCTGCGGACACTGGAAAGCAACATAGCAGCCGCTAGCCATGGAATCAACGTGGCGGCGGTATTACGATAATCACTTCCGAAATATGCGCTGGCAACTGGAGTGGAATATAGGGCCAGCAAAATAACAATCGGGGCGGACAACAGAAGTAGGGCGCATATGTTCACCTTAGCCTGCGCCCGGAAGTTCGCCCGGGGACCTTGTTCGTGTGAGCGTACAAGCAGGGGGTAGGCCGAAAGGCTGAACGTGCTTAGCAAAAAGGTGGAGACCTGTTGCACAAGGTCGTATGTCGCAGCGTAAACTCCTGCCGCAGCTTCGTCAATCATTGCAGCGATGAGAAATCTGTCGGATAGTCCCAGTGCAAAGCTGAAGAACTGCGTGATGACCAGCGGTAGACCATACGAGAAGAGAACACAGGCGATACGCCTTTCCATGTCAATCCGTACTGCAGACCATTCCTTCTGTAGGTTGATTAAACCTGCACACACGTTTCCTACCAAAAAACCCACCAACGGTGCGAAGAATGAGAGATGAAAGTATTTGACAAGCACGATGCCGACACCAAGTGATACGAAGGCTCTCACCCACGACACCACGCCGTACTGTAACGGTTGTAACCCCGCCCGCAGTGATTGCAGATGTAAGTCGAACCACGCCTGTGTCCACAGCAATAGCACAGACACCACTACAATCATCCGCCAAGTTTGTTCATTGTTTACGACATACAGAATAATGCCAACCAGAAGAGTTAGTATATTTACCGTGAGAAAAATCGTAAATACCGTGCTTTTTACACTGATGACATCAATGGACTGACCAGAAACGAACCGTAACAGGGACAACCGAAGCCAGTCGTAGAGTACGATATTTATAAAAGTGACCACAGAAAACACCAGCACGTAACGTCCATACTCTTCTGGCGACAGCAGGCGGGTATAAATAGCGATAGCCAGGAAGTTGATGACCCCTGGCACACTGCGTGCGAGCAGATATACGGCACTATGACGTAGCAGAATACTCACCAAGCATCACCGTTGTCGTCTACTGCGGGGAAAAGTTAGCACAACGACTAAAACCCCTAACATCCCTCCACTGACCATTGCTAGTGCCGTGTTGAACATCCATCGCTTATTGACCGGTTCTTCCTTAAGACGTCCATCCTCGAGCACTTCCCAGCGATTCGGGTCGCGCGACATCTCCATGCGCGCTTGCTCTAAAGCCACGCGCAGCTGCTGCACCAGCTCGTTCAGCGTAGACACTTCGCGAGCCAGACGTTGTAGCTGCAGGGTGTCCTCCGGCGCGCGCGCTGCTAATTGTTGCAGGGCGTTGACCTGCGCTTCCAACCCTACCCGCTGCAGTTCCAGTGGAGCCAGATTCGGGTCCACATTCATGTTCACCGCTTTCAAGTAGTTCTCTATCTCTCTGCGCAGCTGCTGGCGGGTCAGTTCGATCTCTTTCTTCAATTTCACGACATTCGGCGCATCGGGACCGTAGGTCAGTTCGGCAACGCGAAGTTCGTATTCCAGTTCGGTGAGTTTCGCCCGCCATAGTGCGGCGGGCGGAAGGTCTGCTGGCAGCTCTGTTGCCGATTGTGCCACGCGCTGTGCCGCTTCGCGCGCGGCGGCGATTTGTTGCTGTACCTGATTCAGCTGCAATCGTGCAGAGTTTAACTGTTGGAGGTAAGCTGTGTCAAATCCTAATGCCCCGCCAGACACACGTAGCGAAGGCAGCCCAGCTATTCCTCCCGTTGGTACCGAAGTGCCCGCTGACGAAGGCGCGCCCCCTTCCCCGACCATCCGACGCTGGAAGTCCAAAAGCCGAGTTTCTGCTTCGCGCAGCTGTTTCGTGCGCAAAGACAGCTCTCTCTCCAGAAACTCGACCTGATTGCGTGCTAGGGGCAAGTTCAGCTCTTTATTCAGCCTCGCCAGCGACCGAATGTACAGCTTCGCCACTTTTTGCGCCGTCGCGGGGTCCTCATGCCTGACCAAAACGGTAATGAGGCTTGCCTGCGCATCGTCTTTGACAGTCGTCATGGACTGTAGCTTCTTCGCTTTGATTCCCGTTTCCTGCGAAATCATCTCTCGCAGGCGCGCGCTCTCCAGCACCGCACGATACATCTTCAACGGCGCTGTGCCGCCAGATGGCAGGCTGATACCAAACGATTGCGCAATCCCCGCGAGGGGGGACGCTCCACCCGCTGGGAATAGCAGCGTCGACGATGCTTCGTAGACCGGTTTGGGCAGCCATGTCGCCAGCACGCCGATAAGAACACAAAGCAGAGTGATCGTCGCGACAGTCCATTTGCGTTGCCAGATGATTGCAATCAGGTCAGCTAGGGTAATCTCCTCTTCTTCCACCGCCATGCGGAACCTTGCGCTCCTGTATACGTTGCCTGCGAGATATTCTAACATGTTGCCTACCAGTTGTCAAGGTTGTAGAACTGGAACCTTGCAGTTCTGGCAGTGTATCTTGGGCAAGTAGTCTACTCGTTCTCTGGGGGCAGGTTCAATCGCCATCGCCGCGGCGCCAGGATGACCAGCGTGCCGTTTTGCAGCCAGCGATTCCAGCGCAGATGCGCCAGACGGTTCAGCACCTGCTCCTCTTCAGCATCGCGGGGACGGGTGCGGGGCATGCGTTTCAGCGCGCCACGTTGCATCATCTCGATGAACATCTGCCGCTTCTGTGCCTGCAGGTCACTCAGCTTCATGCGTCTCATCGTGCCGTTGCACCTCGTGCCAGAGTGCTTCCAGCACCTGCGCGGTTCCCTCCTCACGGGCACGTTGCCACAAGTATGTGCCAGAATTTGCAGCTTTTTGAGGAGAGTCTCTTCGGGCATAGATGCTCCCTTCCTCGTTTAAGATACACATTTCTCACGTGAACGTCAAGGTGGTACACTGGTGCAGGGATGGAGGCGCTTTTGGTGGAAACAACAATTGAACATGGCTTTGTGGAGGAGGGTATGTTGCGGATAGAGCAGGGGGCGACCGATTATCAGGTCTTTCAGCGTGGTGCGAACGATGAGGCTATTGTGGTTGTCAGCGGCGCGTGCATGATAGAGGCGTCCGATGTGGTGGAAGCGCAAATCATACAGGGCGAGAGCCTGTTGCATGACTGGAGCGCGTGCGGACAAGCGGAGGGTCAGCGATGGCAAGCATCGGTGCACCTGAAGACAGGTGGACCGTATACCCTGCGCTTTCGCCTGCGTCACCAGCCGGAGCAAATTGCCGAAGTCAAGGAACTGCTGGTGGGCGACCTATGGGTGCTTGCCGGGCAGTCCAACATGGAGGGTGTTGGCGATTTAATAGACGTGGAGCAACCCCATCCTCTGGTGCACAGCTACACCATGGCGGAAAGCTGGGAAGTGGCGCAGGAACCGTTGCACTGGCTGTGCTGTTCCATAGACCCGGTGCATCATCCAGAAGGCGTACCCCCCACATCGGAGGCACACGCCGAGTGGCACCGGCCCCGCAGCAAGGGTGCAGGGCTGGGTTTACCGTTTGCAAAAGCGATGGTGGAAGCCACCGGTGTGCCGGTAGGGCTGGTTCCATGTGCGCATGGCGGCACGTCTATGTCGCAATGGAGCCCGGACCTGGCGCATCTGGGAGGAGGGTCGCTGTACGGTTCCATGCTGAGGCGCGTCAAGGCGGTAGGGGGTAAAGTGAAGGGTCTGCTCTGGTATCAGGGGGAAAGCGACGCCAACCCCAACGATGTCCCTCTTTTCGCCGAGCGGTTCACCCACATCGTAGAAAGCGTTCGCGCCGATTTTGGCGACCCCAACCTGCCCTTCTATACGGTGCAAATCGGGCGGTTTGTCGTCGCCATGCCGCCGGAGGGGGAGCTCGCGTGGAACCAGGCACAGGATATGCAGCGCAGGCTCGCAGAGGAGATACCGAATACCGCCGTGGTGGCGTCGGTGGACCTGGAACTGGACGACCTAATACATATCGGCACGCAGGGTCTGAAGCGTCTCGGCAGGCGTCTGGCAAATATCGCCCTGAGGGAACTGTTTGGGCGAAGCGACATCCAGAAAGGACCTCGCCTGACAGGGGCTTTTGTGGACAACCCGGAAGGTACTCGCATCCGCGTGCGCTTTGCGGACGTGAACGGGAAGCTTACCGCGCCCGGACGGGTGTCGGGCTTCTCCATCCGCACCGAACAGAACCATCCGTATCGTATCATCTACAAGATGGAGGTGGACAAAACCTCTCCGACGGACATCCTGCTGCATCTGACCGAGCCCTGTCCGCAGAACGCTTATCTGTGGTACGGCTTCGGTATCGACCCATACTGTAACGTAGTTGATGAAGCGGATATGGCAGTGCCGGTGTTCGGTCCCGTGTCTATTCAGCGTTAGGTAGGAAGGCGCAATAGCCAGATGGAGGGATTGCCGCTAGACCAGATACTGTCGGGCGACTGTGCGCAGGTCATGAACGAACTGCCAGAACAGTCCGTAGATATGGTCTTTGCCGATCCTCCGTACAACCTGCAAATCCATCAGGAGTTGTACCGCCCCAATATGACGCGGGTGGACGGCGTGGACGACGAGTGGGACCGGTTCCAGAGCCTTACCGAATACGACCGATTTACCGAAGCGTGGCTCTCCGCCGCGAGAAGGGTGCTGAAGGATACCGGCACTATCTGGGTCATCGGCACGTACCACAACATCTACCGAATCGGCAAGATACTGATGGATTTAGGGTTCTGGATTTTGAACGACATCGTGTGGGTGAAGACCAACCCGATGCCGCAGTTTCGGGGAGTGCGTTTTGCCAACGCGCATGAGACGCTAATCTGGGCGCAAAAGGTGAAGGGGGCGAAATACACCTTCAACTACCACGATATGAAGGCGTTGAACGACGACCTGCAGATGCGCAGCGACTGGTACATCCCTATCTGCAGTGGGCAAGAGCGTATTCGAGTCAATGGAGAGAAGGCACATTCTACCCAGAAGCCGGAAGCGTTGCTGTACCGGGTGATTGTCGCCAGCACCAATGTGGGCGACGTGGTTCTCGACCCCTTTTTCGGCACTGGCACCACAGGGGCGGTTGCCAAAAGGCTGCGACGTCACTGGATAGGCATCGAGCGCGACGCGCGTTATGTGCAGATTGCTCAACAGCGTATCGCGCAAGTTGTCCCTGCGCTCTTAGAGGCAGTGCAGCCGGTAACGGAGAAAATACGGTGCCGAGCCAGAGTCCCGTTTGGCTCTCTGGTTGAAAACGGATATCTGAACCCCGGTGACGTGCTTTTCTTTGAGGGCAGACGTGAAGCGGCGGCGATGGTTCTGGCGAACGGACACATTCGCATGGGCGAGTACGAAGGTTCCATCCACCAGCTGGGGAGACTCATCACCGGCGCGCCATGCAACGGGTGGGAACACTGGTACTTTCTCGACCCTGCAACAGGTATACTTCAACCGGTAGACGTGCTCAGAAAGAGACTTCTGGCGAAAATGAACGAGCAGGTTTTTAAAGAAGCACAGGAGGACAGCCTGCTCTTTTGAAGCGACGGGGGAACAGAACCTAGCGGTGACACGGACGGATACCACGGAGAGTGTAACTATCGGCGTGCTTGCGCTGCAGGGTGACTTCGAGGCGCACCTGCAGATGCTGGAACGTTGCGGGGTGCAGGGGAAAGAGATTCGCACGGCACAGCAGCTGCAGGAGGTAGATGGCTTGATCATCCCGGGCGGCGAGAGCACGACCATCATCAAGTTGATGCAGCGGTATGGCATCGATGTGGTGCTGCAGCAACGTGCGGGGGCAGGGATGCCGGTATACGGTACCTGCGCAGGCTTGATTGTGATGGCACGTGAGATTGAGGGCTATCCCCAGCAGCCCCGACTCGGTTTGCTCAATGTGGCAGTGGCGCGAAACGCTTTCGGCCGGCAAGTGGATAGCTTTGAGATAGACCTCCCCGTGCCCAAACTGGGTGACCCTCCGATTCGCGCGGTGTTCATCCGCGCGCCGTATGTGACCCGTACCGGCGAAAACGTGGAGGTGCTGGCAAGTCTGGAGGGCAAAATCGTGCTGGTACAGCAGGACAACCTGCTGGGCGGCGCGTTTCATCCGGAGCTGACGGATGACCTGCGGCTACATTGTTATTTCGTGGAGATGGTGCGTGCCTATCGAAAGCAACAGTGACCGGTATCCACCGGTCACTGCTTTATCGCAAAGGCTACTGAAGGGAGCTGTTAGGACTCGGCATAAGGGGGTTTCTGGGTATCGAAAGGTATCAAACCGAGGCTGGCGGCACGCCGGAAAGCCTGAACACGGTTCGATACCTGCAGCTTGTCGTAAATGTTGGCGAGATGGAAGTCCACGGTGCGCTTGCTGACGAAGAGAAGGTCGGCAACCTCCTTGCTGGAGCGACCCTCGATAATCAGCGACAGCACCTCGATCTCGCGCTTCGTCAGCTTAACCGAGCGCTCATCAGAACCTTTATGCTTCGGTGTAGCCATGGTACTCATCTGCTCCTTTTAGCTCCTTTCCGTTTTTCGCGCCGCCTCCAGAGGGAATATTCCATAATCGGTGCGCGTTCCACAGCAACTTTTCGGTTTCGAGCCGCGAACCGAGATAAACTGGCAATGTCACGGGGAGCCAACTTAGGGCTGAAGCCGTGCGGCAGTGACGAACAACCAAGTGTATAGATGCCAAACTGCAGGTGTAGGTTCCTTTCGTTTTCGAAAACACCATAGAATGCAAGACATAAGGCGTATCAGGTGAGGTATATAGCCATGCAGTGGTCACCGAATCCAGGTAAGGAACTCACGCGCTCGTTCGAGGGGCAGGTCTGGGCGCGCTATCCGGTGCGTACCCACGTGGTGCAGCCGGGGGAAGACATCGCGGAGATCGTCCGGCAATATGCTGCACCGTACCTTCAACAGGGTGATGTTCTGGCAATCAGCGAGAAGGTGGTGGCGATTTGCCAGAAGCGTGCATTTCCAGTAGAGGAACTTCAGCCTCGTCCGCTGGCGCGGTGGCTGAGCCGCTTCGTGACCAAAACCCCGCACGGCATCGGCATCGGCAGTCCGGTGACGATGGAGCTGGCACTGCGCGAGGCAGGGGTCTGGCGCATCCTGCTGGCGGCAGCGGTAGCCGCAGTGACCAAACCGCTCGGCATTCGCGGCATGTTCTACCGCATCGCCGGGCGAAACGTGGCAGCGATAGACGGCCCCACCCCCTACACCCTGCCTCCGTATAACCGCTACGCCTCTCTCGGCCCCAGCCACCCAAACAAAGTGGCACAGAGCCTCTCGGATGCGCTGAGTGTTCCAGTGGCTATCGTGGACGCCAACGATTTGGGCGTGGAGGTACTCGGCGCGAGTCGGGGGTTAAACTGCACACTGGTGTTGGAACTGTTCCGCGATAACCCGCTGGGGCAGGGCAGTCAGCAAACGCCGCTGTGTATCCTGCGTCGCGTTGGCTAGCGGCAGGTCATGTGCCATATCCGCAGCAGCTCCGCGACGCTCCACGCCTGCGCGAAACAACCGCGCGGATGGTGGGGCGGGTCGCCGTCGAAGATTTCGGATACTGTTCCTAGTCCCGCCTCGCGCAGGTGCTTCTCGAAGGGTTTGAGTAAACTGCGCAGAAGTGAAAGCGTGGCTGGCGTTCTGCCCGCGGAGAAAAGCAGCGCCTCCGCGTATGGTCCCAGCAACCATGTCCATACCGTGCCCTGATGGTACGCACCGTCGCGGGCGATGACGTCCCCCTCGTAGCGCCCGCGATACTCGGGGTCGAAGGGCCCAAGGGTGCGCAGTCCATAAGGGGTCAGCAGATAACGCTCTACTGTGCGCACGATGTGCTTCGCCATGTCGCGGGGCATAGGAGGCTGAGGTATAGCCAGGGCAATCAGCTGGTTGGGGCGCAGACGGGGGTCCTGCCTGCCCCTGTCGTCCACGACGTCGGCAAGGTATTGCAGCTGCGGCATCCAGAACTTGCTCATGAAAGCCTCTCGTGCCCGTCTCGTCAGGTCCTTAGCCTCTCGGGCGGTGGCGGCATCGGCGTAGCGACGTGCTGCCTCGCGCAGCACATCCAGAAACTGCAGCCATAGGGCGGCGATTTCCACCGGCTTGCCCTCGCGCGGCGTCACCACCCAATTGCCTACTTTCGCATCCATCCATGTGACCTGCCAGCCGGGTTCGCCCACGCGCAGGATACCATCATCAGGGTCTATCCGGATACCGAAGCGCGTGCCCTCGCGGTATGCCTGTAGGCACTGCTTCAGACGGGGGTATATCTCGTCCCTGAAGAACGCCTCGTCCCCGGTTTCCTGCCGGTAGCATTCCGCCATCCAAGCAAACCACAGCGTGGCGTCGGCAGTGTTGTACTCCGGCTCCTCGCCCGCATCGGGGAAGCGGTTCGGGATTAGCCCATCGCGCAGGTATCTCGCGAAAAGGCTCAGCACCTCTCGCGCCTCGTCGTAACGACGGCGCACCAGCAGGATGCCGCGCAGGGAAATCATTGTGTCGCGTCCCCAGTCCGTGAACCAGGGATAGCCAGCGATGATGCTGGTGCCCTGCGGGCGACGGATGACGAACTGCTCCGCGGCGCACCACAGCGCGCTTGCCAGCGGATGCTCACAGAACGGCGGCGGCACCTCCTGCTCTTCGGGCGGTTCCGTCGATACCTGCTCGAGAGGTTCCAGCGATACCACGATGACCACGCTTTGTCCCCTCTGCAGGTCACAGACCAACGTGCCGGGCGTCCACAGGTCTTCCGTGCTGTCCAGACCTCGTTCTGCCTCTGCTGGATAGTGGAAGGCGTAGTACCAGTCAGGATAGGAGATAAAGGAGGCACCGCCTGCGTACAGGAACACGGATGGGAAGCCCGGATAAGGGTTCAGCCGGTAGCAACCGGGAGCAACCTGTTCGGCGTAAGGGTCCATGACATTATTGGCGTGCGTGAGGGAGTGATAATCCCGGCAGGCAAACAGCGGTATCAGGCGAAGCCCTGCCGATTTCCTTCCTGACAGAAGGGTGTAACGCACGGCGACTGCGTTGCGATGGGGAACCAGCCAGACCTGTCGTTGGACGACGGCTTTGCCCGCCGTATAGAGATGCGTCGGGCACGGATGCAGGCTGAACCGTTGCAGATGGTGGATGCCGCCCGGGTGGATGGCTCCATGATAGAGGTGGCTGGAGAGGGGGTAACTCTGGGAATCCATCGCCAGCCATGTCTCGATCTCCGCCAGCACCAGCACCCTGCCGGTCGGGGGCGGAGTGGCAGCCGTGAGCAACCCGTGATAGCGGCGAGTACGCAATCCGGCGATAGTGCCGCACGCAAAACCCCCGATGCCGTTGGTCAACAGCCACTCTCGACGGCAGGAAGCCTCTATCTGGTGCAACACATTTCGGGTAAAAGACAGGTTGGGCGGGCATTCCGCGCGCATCTTCGCGTCCGAGAGAGGGCATTATACAGAAGGAGAGAAGATTCCTGTTTGCCCAGATGTGGCGGGTGTATGGAAAATCGCCGTATTGACAGAATCGCAACCACATTATACAATAAGCGAAACCGTGTCCGTCATGCCCCACCGATGGGCTACAGGGGGACAGGAAGATGCCAGACGATATATGGCACTCGTGGTTGTCTGTCTATTTCCGTAACCGTGCGCTGCCCACGCAGGAGGCGCATGACTGCGCGCACGAGGCTTTCTTGCGCTACACGCAGCACGCGGAAGCACCAGCCTGGAACGACGGCAATCCGCCCGCCCTGTTGTGGCAAATCGCGCACGATGTGCTGTGCGAGTACTGCCGTCAGCGCGACCGACACGCCCGGCTGCAGCAGAGGCTAATAGAGCATCAGCGTTGCGTCCCTCCGTGCGATGTCGAAGTGATGGCAATCGATGCGGTCGAGTGCGAACGGTTCATGGCTTTTTTGCCCAATCGCCTGCGCGAGGTGCTACAGCTGCGCCTGCAGGGATACACGTATGCGGATATCGCGCAGGCGTTGTCGCTTTCGCAGGGCACGGTGAAGAGCTATGGCGCGCAGTTGCGGGAGAAATTTCGGAAATATTTCGGTTACGACCCAACCAAATCGCCCTCGCGAATCGGCAATATTCATGGAGGGCTTTCGGAGGAGGCTCTCCCATTATCCGAGAAGGAGGAGGTTGACGATGCGCAAGGCACTGGTATGGACAGCGGTGGCGCTGTTCGTGGCAAACGTGTTCGCTCTGCCCCGCACGCTCGCCGCGCTCGGACTGTGCGGGGGGGGGGGACGGCTCCGGTTCCCCTCACGCTGATGAATAGCGGATGTGGGTGTGGCGGCGTGGGAGACAGTAGTCTGTCATCCCCGATTTTGTCCAGTGTAACTGCGGATAGAGCATTCAACGGCGTGCAGACGTTCCTCTGTGAGACGGGAGGTGTTCGTCCACTGGCAGCTGGTTGCGTTGACCTTGAGGATGATTGCATCTTTCGGGGATCCAGCATACAGTACCGCTGCGTGAACGAGTGGTGGATGCCGACGTGTTTCGGTCAGTTCGAACAGTACGAGCGATGGAGGTACCGATGGCAGTGCGGCAACTGCTATATTGTGCGATGCTGCGACTGGTCTCGCAGCGGTTGCTGCGATCAATTGGCCGACCCGCCGTGCCAGGGCAATGACCGTCCGTGTAGCAGTCGGCCTTGTGCTGAGCCGCAGATCAACTGCGATTGAACCAGGACGTTGGTCACGCCCCAATGTTGTACGGGGTGTGACCCTTGCGAAAGGGAGGCAATCATGATGTTCGAGACGCACAGACTTGGATCGCGTGCCCCTGAGCTGGTATCGGCATCACTAGTGGGGGTGCTCGTCTTAGCCGTCGCGCGTGTGTTGGTGGGTACTTTGCTGTGGGGGATATACGCCGGGATGCCGCCTGTCCTCTGGGGGAAGCATATTCCAGAGGGTACCACGCTTGCTACATCCGATATACTGGCGTTGATGCTTTCTCCAGCGATATGGACCGGCTATCTTCTGTTCGGCAGTATCGCCGGTGCGCTGGCGCACCGCTTTGAATCGCCTGAAGATTCGCGTAAGCGACGGCTTGCCTTGTTTTGCTGTTGGACATTGCTTCTAGTGAGCAGTGGGTGGTTTCTATGGGTCACGGGCATCATCGTCGCACTCAGTGGCAGACATGGTGCCCTGCCTGGCGGCGACTGGCGATACGGTGCTCTGGCGTTTCTCGGTGCATCCGTCGAGCCCTCTGTCACTGGCGTCGCCATCCTCTGCATGTCGAGATGGCTGCAGTCCCTGCACGCGCCCATCAAGAGCCTTTTGGAAGCGAGGTGGTAACCATGCGCAGAAACGGTTTCACGTTGCTGGAGTTGCTCATCGTGATAGCCATAATCGCCCTGCTGGCGGCGTTGCTGTTACCCGTCTTCCAGCAAGCGCGTAACAAGTCTTACGAATCCGTATGCATCAACAACCTGCGGCAGTTCTACGTGGCGTTCAGCCTCTATCGTGAGGATTACGGCGAAACTGCCCGCTTTCAGGCGTTGTTGTTACCATATATCCGCGACACACGAGTGCTGCACTGCCCGGCAGACACCTACAAGCGTGGGGCGGCATTCGCAGGCTCCGACAAGGGAGATAAATGGATAAAGACCAGTTATTACTACTACCGTCCGTTCAGCGACGCCTTCATCAAGCTTCTGGAACAGGCTGACCCGAATCACGGCATCGCAGTGTGCATTCTGCACGGAAAGCGGCGACAGGGGCCTCAGGGACCGGGGGCAGATTTCGACTACGTGGGCAGGGTCTTGCGGTTGCGGATGGACGGCTCGGTGTCCAGTAGCTATGCAGAGATTTTCTGCTATAGAGAACGCCCCGCGTCTCCTTACCCAACAGAGACACGCCACCCGTGGTACCTGTATACCGATATTCGCCCCATCCCGCAGGAGGTTATCGATACCGACCCCGCTTTGCGCGGGAAGGAATACTGGCCGTGTGAGTGAGGGGAAGCGGGCTAGATGAGTCGTATCGATACACCGCAAAAAGCAGCCACATGCGTATCTCCATGATATGCTCGAGTGGGTGGAACCATCCCGCTACCGCCCCGCCTTTCGCTCGCCTGGTAGGAACTTTCCTCCTTCTGCGGAATCAAGACAAAAGAAATCCGCCCTCGCTTTTCAAAACGTTATAATCGATTTGTGTAAGTGTTATATATCGGAGGTTCGTTTTCGTCGATGCAGAAAGCAGCGGCTGCAGCTTCCTCGGAGACATCGCAAAGGGTGGGTGAGACTCTTTCGGTGACCTCGCCGGTGCGTCCGCGCGCCCTGGCGGTTGGGTTCGTCGGGATTGTGGTGCTGTGCGTGATTGTCTCCGCGGGCGAGCTGATTGCCAAGAACATCCAGATAGGCATGATGCAGCTCGCGCCCGCGCTGGTGGGCGTGCTGTTCGTGCTGGTAGCAGGCAATCAGCTGCTGGGATGGTTGTTACCACGCTGGAAGCTCACGCCTGCGGAGCTGACGGTGGCGTTTGTGTTGATGATCCCCGCGCCCATGATTACCTCCCGGGGGCTGATGGAGCGGTGGCTGCCGCTGCTGGTGGGCGTCAACTATTACGCGCCCGGCAACCGCTGGGATGTGCTGTTCTTTCCGCACATTCCTCCGCAGCTGGTGCCGTGGGACCCCGCGAAGGGCGCGCGGCAGGACGTTGCGGTGTGGTTCTATGAACGGCTGCCCGGCGGCGTAGCGCTGCCCTGGGCGCAGTGGCTTGTGCCTTTGCTGGTATGGCTGATTCTGATACTCGCCGTGTACGCCGCGTTTTTCTGTATGACCGTCATTCTGCGCAAGCACTGGGTGGAGGGTGAGAAACTTTCCTTCCCGCTGGTTCAGTTGCCGCTGGAGATGATGCTGCAGCCGCAATCCTTCCTGCGTAACAAGCTGATGTGGGCAGGATTTACCGTCTCGTTCGGACTGTTTCTGGTCAACGGCTTGCATCAGTGGGTTCCGTCGGTTCCCGAGGTTCCGCTGTCTATCCATTTGAACCCATTGTTTACTGATCGCCCATGGAATCAGCTCAGTTACTGGGCTATCTGGATTTCGCCAGCCGCCATCGGTTTCTTCTATCTCATGCCCACCGACCTGCTGTTCAGCTTCTGGTTTTTCTACCTGCTTGGCAAGATTCAAGAAGCGGCGGTCGGTTTGTACGGAGAGAACGTGCCGTTTGAACACGCGGCATTTGCCGCACATGTCGCCTATCAGGGCGCGGGCGCGTTCTTCATGCTGGCGATACTCACCCTTTACAGCGCGCGCCATCACCTGCGTCACGTGTGGCGTCGAGCCATTGGGGCTGTTCCTCCCGACGAGGCGGAGAGCAGGGAGATGTTCTCTTACCGCGTGGCGGTGTGGGGTCTTGTCGCGAGCTTGATTGTCATCTTACTGTGGGCGTCCTACTTCGGGCTGACGTGGCAGGTGGCGCTGTTCCATTTCGGGGTGTACCTGTTCGTGCAGGCGATTATCATGGCGCGGTGTACGGCGGAGGGTGGCTTGCTGATTACTGAAGGATGCTTCACGCCCATGGATATTTACACGTTTGGGGAACGACAAATGTTGGGCGCACGCCAACTGACTTTACTCTCCTTTCTGGACTGCATGCATACCCGGGACCTGCGCGGGATGTTGCTGACTGGCTTGCTGGACGCCCAAAAAGTTGCCCAGCAGGCGCGGTTACGGGCGCGACGGGTGTTGTGGCTGCTGGTAGCGGGGCTACTGTTCTCCATGCTGGTAGCGCTGGTGATACACCTGTGGGTACCTTACAAGTATGGCGGCATGAACCTGTATAGCTTCGTGTACTATGGAACAAACCTCCAGTTCTTTTACGAGAACGCGCCGTTTATGGGGGGCGTGCCGACGCGTCGCGAGTATCCAAACGGACCCCTGTTCACGGCGGTGGGCGCGCTGGTCTGTTCGGTGTTAAGCTACCTGCGCTGGCGTATTTCGGGGTTTCCCCTGCACCCGCTTGGCTACGCCATGGCGCCAACATGGGGGATTGTGGTGTTCTGGTTCTCGATGCTGGTGGCATGGTTGATCAAACTGCCGATTGTGCGCTACGGGGGGATGCGCACCTTCCGTATGCTGCGCCCCTTCTTTCTGGGCTTAATCTTCGGTGAGTTTTTGGCAGCGTGCATGTGGTCGTTGATTGCGTGGTTCTGGCAGCTGCCCACGCCCACCTTCCCTTGGCCTTAGTCATAGCAGCCCGCCCGTGACGCAGCTGAAGAAGCCCAGCACGGCGTTGAGCAGGAACACTTCGTACCAGTCCATCTCAAGGAAGTAGCGCAGGATGAACAGGTCGATGAACCACGCCACAATGAGTATCAACCAGACCTGCGTGAGCAGTGCCACGAGGAGGGTAACGCTGGAGTTCAACACCATGAGCATGGTAACAGGAAGCATCGTGCGGTAGCCTTCCCAAAAGCCCACATGGAACGGTTCGCCAGCGATGCTGCCTGTAATGCGCACCGCAATCCAGAGGATTAAAGTGTCGAACAGCCACTTGAGGCAGGTGACCAGGGGCATCCAGAGGATAGCCAGTCTGCGGATGCTCGCAAGTAATTCAAGGGGTGCAGGTAAGCTTTGTTGCGCCGCCTGCAACGCGCGTGCAAGCACGAATCCCAGTATCATCCCGCAGAACAATACGGTGAGTCCTACCGTCCACAGCGGCAGGTTCAGCACTCGTTCTCGCCAATCGGGAGTGTCCACGGTCGTTGCATCAGCGTGGTCTGCACATCGATCTCAGGCTGCCCCTGTGGGGGGTAGAGTCGCTGATAGGTACCGTCGGGTTGCATAATTCGGACGCGACGGTTGTCCTGCAGGTAGCACTCCAGCACCCGGTCTCGCAGATAGCGGATATGTTCTGGGCTTTCCACCGGGAAAAGCACCTCCACCCGATGGTCGAGGTTGCGTGGCATCAGGTCTGCGCTGCCGAGGTAGATTTGCTCGTCGCCGTTGTTCCAGAAATAGTAGATTCGGCTGTGCTCGAGGTAGCGTCCCAGCACACTGATGACGCGGATGTTTTCGCTCAGATTGGGCACTCGGGGGCGCAAACAGCAGATGCCCCGCACAATCAGGTCTACCTGAACGCCCGCGCACGAGGCTTCATACAGCAGGTCTATCATTTGCTTGTCCACCAGCGCGTTCATCTTGAAGATGAGGCGGGCGGGCAGCCCCTGTTGCGCGTGGTCGATTTCGCGCCGAATCAGCGCCACCAATCTCTGCCGCAAGTTCACCGGCGCAACCAGCAGCTTGCGGTAGTCGTGCTTTCTGGAGTAGCCGGTGAGATAGTTGAACAGGTCGGTGGCGTCTGCGCCAATCTCCTCATCGCAGGTGAACATGCCGATATCTTCATAGACCTGGGCAGTGGTGGCGTTGTAGTTTCCGGTGGAGAGGTGGACGTAGCGCCGAATGCGGTCGCCTTCCTGACGCACCACCAGCGCGACTTTGCAGTGGGTTTTCAGCCCCACGAAACCATATACCACGTGAACCCCCGCCTGCTCCAGCCTCTGCGCCCAGCCGATGTTACTCTCCTCGTCGAATCGCGCTTTCAGCTCCACCAGCACCGCCACCTGCTTACCCGCTTCTGCCGCTTCCAGTAGTGCCTGCACCACCGGCGCGTTTTTCCCAACGCGGTAAATAGTCTGCTTGATAGCTAGCACGTGCGGGTCACGTGCTGTGGTGCGCAGGAACTCGATAACTGGCTCGAACGAGTCGTAGGGATGGTGTAACAGGATGTTGCCCTGTTGAATCGCCTGAAAGACCTGGAATCTGTCTGTGCTCTGCTGCAAGGGCGGCGGAGTAGACGGGTGATAGAGCGGGAACTTCAGGTCAGGGCGCGGAATCTCGGCGTACACCTGCATCAGACTGCTCAGCCCCAGCGGGTGCGGCAGCACGTACACATCTTGCGGATAGACCTCCAGATTCTGCATCAGCAGGTTGCGCACCCGGCGGGGCATCTCGGGACCAATCGCCAGCTGCACCACGGAACCGAACTTGCGCCGATGGATGGTCTGGCGGATAGTTTCAAGCAGGTCGTCCGCCTCCAGCTCGCGGATTTCAAAGTCAGCATCCCGTACGATTCGAAACGGGTAAGCTGCCAACACCTGCATCTCAGGGAACAGCTCGTGCAGGTTAGCCATCACAATGTCTTCTAACCAAGTGAAATAGAAGTTGCTTGTATGGGCCAGCCCACCATGGTTCGTGCGGTTCAGAGGAACCAACCTTGGCAGAGTGTTGGGCACTTTCACGCGGGCAAATCGCTCGTTGCCATCCTCGTCGGCAATAACCACCGCTAAGTTCAGGCTCAGGTTGGAGATGTGCGGGAACGGGTGCCCCGGGTCGAAAGCAAGCGGTGTTAGCACTGGGAAAACAAACTCATGGAAATACTGGTTTGCCCTGCGCTGCTGTGCTGCCGTCAGCCGGGAGTAGGGCAGGATATGGATGCCCGCTTTGCGCAGCTGGGGGATAATCTGGCGGTGCAGGCACGCCACCGACCGCCGATAAAGCTGCAGTGATTTACGACGGATGCGCTCGATCTCCTCTTTTAAACTCATGCCGTCGGGTGGGAGCTGGGTAACCTGCGCTTCAATCTGTTCGCGGATGCCAGAGACACGCACCATGAAAAACTCATCCATGTTGGAACCGAAGATGGCAAGGAACTTCAGCCGTTCCAGCAAGGGGTTGCGTTCATCCTCTGCCTCCTCCAGCACCCGTTGCTGAAAATCGAGCAGGCTCAGCTCACGATTAAAGTAGCGAATATACTGCTTTCCTTCAACTTTCGTTCTCGGCATGGTCATGCACTTGAGACTAAAATGTCATTCTATGCGTCAGCGAAAAATCTCGGAGATGTTTACTCCGTTCAGCATGACAAAGAGTGCATCTACTTCTTATTGCCAATGGCAATCATCTGCTTCGGCGTAAGCAGCCACTGCAGCACCGCCGCTGGTGCGCCACTCAGGTCGTCCACCGTCATGTGACACACACCCCCTTTCTTGAAGACAATCTGCAGGCGCGTTACACCCAGCAACAGGTTCGCCAGCGCGCTCATGTTGGGTTCGTGCCCGACGAGGGCAATCGAGTCGACACCATTGTATTGCTTCAGTTCATCCCACATGTGGTCGGGGTGGGCAAGGGGCAAAAGGTTCTCCGTGAACACGATAGGGTTTTGCACATCCAGACCCTCCCGCAGGATTTCCGCGGTTTGGCGCGCGCGGACGTACGGGCTGGAGAGAATAATCTGCGGAGCTACCCCCAGTGCCTTTAGCCCTCGCGTGATGTCGCGCATCTTCGCCCGCCCTTTGTCGGTGAGCGGACGCTGGCTGTCGTCCTCATAGCCTGGTGTGAAGTGTGGAACCGCAATCGCGTGGCGCACCAGATAAAGCTTCACGACCTGTCCTCCTCCTGCGATATTGCAGACGCAAAGTCGTCCCCGTCACTTGGTGTCTGTGCTGTTTCCGTCGTCTCTGCGTCTGGTTGCAGTGCCTCAGACCCTGCTGAGACATCTGCATCAGGTTGTGTGGGCGGTGCTACCTCTTCCGGGGCGTCAACAGAGACCACTGGCTGCTCGGCAATCGTTGGTTCCTCGCACAGCGTGTCGGTTTCTTCCAGCGTTTCCTCCACGCTCGACAGGGGCGCACCAGCCTCTTTCTGCCACGGAAACAGTGCGTCTGGAGTGGCACGCCAGAAAGAGTGTACCCTGTTCATGTTCTGAAGGTAAACGTCCACTCGCTCGCGGTGGAGCTGCTCGTAAAACTGGCGTACCGGGGTAAGGTCTGCGCCATCCTTACGGGTGCGGGTGGTGTACTCTTCCAGCGTGCGCAGAAGTACCTCAGCGTCCTGAATCTCGCCCATCAGCGTCTGGTAGCTGTGCATCTGTGCGGGCAGGTCTTCGGGCATGTCGGTTAGCAGCGGCTGCACAATCTCGAAGCTGTAGCGGAAGCGTTTGAAAGCGATGCGCACGCGGTGAATGGTGGCCACATTTGCCGCATCAACCATCGCCAGCCGGCTTAGCACCGTGTGATAGGCATCGTCCACCGGAGAAAACAGGTCGACAGGCATTTCCTCTACCGATTTTAATGCCGCTCGGATGGGCTTCGGGTAGGTGTCATCGACGTCCTCAATATCCTTCTGGGCGCGGCGCAGCAGTCGCTTCTCCGTCTTCTGCAGGTAGCAGTGGAAAGGCTCGATCTCCGGCAGCTGCGTCAGTCGCTGTCCGGTTTCCAGCAGCATCACCTGTGTATCGCGCAAAGCGTCAAAGGCGTCCAGGTGAGATTTGAGGCTGCGCCGCACTTTTCGCAGGGCTGGTGACGCTGCGAAGAAGTTGAGAAAGTCCACCAGCGCCAACAATCGGCGCATCGCCACGCGCAGGTCATGCACTGCCTCTTCGCTGAACTGTTTGCGGCACAGCTTCGCTTGGGCACGCAGGTTGCGCAAGCGTGTTTTGGCGGTTTTTGTCAAAAGAGAGAGCGCAGTAACGTCCATCGTGTCACCTCCTAAGCGATTTCCAGGGAGACTCCAAATACGTCCTCAAAGAGGCTCTTGCGCTTGCGAAGCTGCCACTTTTCCAGCAGCATATCCCTTTCCCCGGTGAGCAACAGTCTCCACCGGTTCTTATCCATCGGAACCAATGTGAGGTCTTGCACAGCGCGGCTGCGGCTGGTGTCTAGTCCGTCGGCTAATCGGAGGATGGCAGTCAACTTGGTCACGATGAGCCTGTCGCCCTGAGACAGGGCACGGAACTCCTCATCCTTCAGCGAAGGGGGCTCGCGTCGGTGATAGCGGATAATCTGAGCCACCATCTCCTGCTGTCTGGGAGTCATACCGAGGATGGGGCTGTGCTTGACGATGTAGTAGCCATGCTTTTCGTGGTCGACTGGCTGGATGAACTGCCCGATATCATGTAACATCGCCGCCACCTCCAGCAAGAGTCTCTCTTCTGGTCCCATGCGGTGCAGCGGCTCGGACTGCTCGAACAGGCGCAGCGCCATCTGAGACACGTGCGTGCCGTGTTCCATGTCCATGCGATATTTTTGCGCCAGCCGCATTGCCCATGCCAGCACCTGCTGCTCGACGGAAGGGCGTTGCACAATGGCAGCAGGTAACATGTCCCACAAGATGCCGTCCTTAAGCCCCACATGCGGGATCCGTATCTCCTGCAGTCCGCTTTCCCGCGCCAGCATGTGCAGCACGATGCCTGCGGGAATGATAACGTCAGCTCGGTCAGGACGTAGACCCAGCTTCTCGATACGTTCCTGCATCGTCATCGTGCCGATGGTCTCGATAAGCGTCTCGATCTCATATAAGGTGATGGTTGTGTTACTGCGCTTGCGCAGCAGTCCTCGGCGCAGGTCGCCCAGTGCTTCCACGTTGCCTCCCGTGCCAATGCACAGGTTCAGTCGCCGCGCCCCAATCTCGCGGTCGATACGCTGACGTGCCAGCTCGGCGTACTCTCTCACCAGACGGGTGAAGGAAAGCAGGTCGTCCGTCACACAGCCGAACTTCTGTAACAGGCGCACCGTGCCCAGCCGATAACTTTCACTCGACAGAATGGTCTCACCCTCGCTGAGAACGACCTCCACGCTGCCTCCCCCGATTTCGATGAGCATGGCGTATTTGCCGCGCAGGTCTATTGCTTTGCTCACTGCCAGATGCACCAGTCGCGCCTCCTCTTCGCCTGAGATAACCTCCACCTGAATGCCGGTTTGCAAGGCGATGCGGTCGACGAAGATATCGCGGTTGTCAGCTTCCCGCACCGCACTGCTTGCGACCGCGCGCATCCGCGGCACGCCCAGATGCTCGATGATGTCGCGAAACCGCTGCAACGCCTGAATCGCCGCCTGGATGTTCTGCTCGGAGATAAAGCCCTGTGAAAAGGTATCCTCTCCGAGGCGCACGGGGGCGCGTTGATATTCTACCAGCTCGAAGCGTGTGGCATCGATGAGACGCACCACCTGCATTCGAACGCCGTTGGAACCGATATCAATGGCTGCCAGCATCGTTCTTCTCTAAGACCTGCGTTATGGACACAGGGTGATTAGCCGCGTCTGTGCCTTTTTCCTTTTTGCACCAAATGTTGCAACGGCAAGCCATCTTGCCGCCACTGGCTAACGGTGCGCCACACGACGTGCCCGTCCAGATACGCCACGTTACCGCCACCCTCGTGGTTGCCCACCCAGTTGGAGTACATCACATCGCCGAAGACGGGCACCGTGCTCGCATCGCCTGCGGAGCCAGGCAGAATGTACCAGTAGGACACGGTTCACTCTACCTGCTCGCGACGGGGGCGAGGGCGGTCGTCCGATGGGCAGAAGAACACCTTCAGGTTGTCGGTGTAAGCGGAGATGAGGCGCACCCAGCGGGCTTGCGTGGGATAATGCTCGTTGTAGTCCTGAGCGTATAGCTGCAGTGCCTGCACCAGATGGCGCAGATTAGCCCGGCAGACGGTGCGGTTGGCGGCTTCACTGCCCGTGCCGTAGAGATGAAGCACCATGCCCATCACAATCAGCATAATCAGGAACACCACGAAGGCTTCAAAGTGGCGACGGTGCAGCCAGCGTCCTTTGAATGTGTACGGCATGGTCTATCCCTCCTTCACGTCCGCAGGAGGCACTAGACATCCTCATGCATATTTTAGCACAAAGTGAAGGGCGTGGAGGGTCAGAAAACGCCCTGTGCTTTGAGGCTGACCCACCTGCCGTCGCCCAGGATGACGTGATCCAGCAGGTCGATGCCCAGCAGCTGACCTGCCTGATGGAGGCGATTCGTCATCTGAATGTCCTCGCTGCTGGGAGTGGGGTCGCCGCTGGGGTGGTTGTGTGCAAGGATGATCGAGGACGCGCTGTGGCGGATGGCTTCGCGAAAGACCTCGCGCGGATGGAGCAGACTCGCGTCCAGCGTGCCTTTGGTCAGGGTGCTCTGCTGTATCACGCGGTTTTTAGTATTGAGCAGAAGCAGGATAACGTGTTCCTGCTTCTCATCGCGCAACTGGTGGTGGAGCAGGGCGTACACGTCTTCCGGACGGGTGATGGCGGGTTGTTCGCCCATCGCTTCCAGAGCAATGCGCCTGCCCAGCTCCACCGCCGCCAGCAGCTGTGCTGCCTTTGCCAGTCCGATACCCTTCACCTGCGCCAGTTCTGAAGGCTTTGCACTGGCGATGGCACGCAGGCTACCCATGCTGGTCAACAGATGCTGCGCCAGCTGCACCGCCGTCATCTCCGGGGTTCCGGTGCGCAGCAGGATGGCGAGCAGCTCCGCGCTGGAGAGCGCGTTCGCTCCGAACTGCACCAGCCGCTCGCGCGGTCGCTCGTCGACGGGCAGCTCCTTGATGGTGTATCGGGCGGGAGGCTCTGGCATTTGGTACTCCTAAACGCGTACGAGCTCTCCCGTCTCCGCAGAACGGTAGATACCGTCCAGAATGCGCATCACCGCCACGCCATGCTCAATGGGGGCGATGCACGGCTTGCGCTTCAGGATGCACTCTACGAAGTGTTCGATCTCTGCCAGGTGTCCGGGGATGTTGGGCGCGTGAGGCACGTAGTCCTCCGGCACGCCGTGGCGGTCGGTAAAGATACGCAGTGGCTCCAGTGTGGCACCGCCCTTTGTGCCCATCAACTGCGAGTAGAACATGTCTCGCTCGATATGCGATGCCCAAGAGGCATCTAGCTGACATGCCGCGCCGTTCTTGAAGCGGATGAGCGCGGTCGCCAAATCCTCCACGTCGAAGGTGCCGCCTTTCTGGGGAGTGCCCCAGCCGCCCTGTCCGCGTCCGTAGGGACCGAACTTGGCGAAGGTGGCGCCAAACACCGCTTCTGGCTCCGGACAGCCCATGAGCCACCACGTCAGGTCAAGCACGTGTACGCCGATGTCGATGAGCGGTCCACCGCCCGACAGTGCTCTGGTAGTGAACCAGCCGCCAAAGCCCGGAATGCCGTGCCGGCGCAGCCATCCGCACTTGGCGTAGTAGATGTCGCCCAGGTCACCCGCGTCGATATGGCGCTTCAGAGTCTGGCTATCGCCGCGGAAGCGGTTGTTCATGCCCATCATGAACAGCACACCCGTCTTCTGTACTGCCTGAAGCATCCGTTCGGCATCCTGCAGATTGTGCGCCAGCGGTTTCTCGCACAGGATATGGCAACCCGCTTCCATGGCAGCGATAGCAACGGGGGCGTGCAGGGCGTTGGGGGTACACACCGACACCGCGTCCAGTTCGACCTTCTCCAGCATCTGCTGGTAGTCGGTAAACGCATGCGGTACGCCGTACTCGTCCGCGACCTGCTGTGCCCGCTGTTCATCGATGTCGCAGACCGCAACGACCTCTGCCTGCGGAAGGCGTTGATAGCCCTGAATATGCAGACTGCCGATGCCGACCCCGACAACGCCGACTCGCACTCTCTTTTTACCGGAACGTGTTGCTGGCACTGTGGATTACCTCACTGTTCACACGAAATGGAGTAGTATCCAATTGGGCACGGACAGGGGAATATCCTGCGGGTGGGCAGATAGGGCTATTGCTGTTGTTACAAAGGCGAGTCACACTTCATTCCCGGTTTGATAGGACATTTCAAATTGGAAACCACACAAGCATTGCCGACCCCTTGACAAACGCACGAAGTTCTGGTACATTGTTAACCGCAGGTTCCCCGGTAGCTCAGTCGGCAGAGCGGGTGGCTGTTAACCACTAGGTCGCAGGTTCGAGTCCTGCCCGGGGAGCCAACTTTTTATTTCCCTCTCATCCGTTGCAGGCTTGCACCCATGTTTTTCCGAGGTTGACATCGTGTGCCAGAGATTTGTTGTGCTGTCATACCATGGCAGGGGCAGTCCAGGCTTGCACCTGCACTGTATGTTTTACTCGGTCTCCACTCTGGTTTCCCAGCTGACCGCCGAGACACCCGACTCCAGACTGAGGCGAGCCACAATCTCTTCCAATGCGGGATGCGCAGGTGTCTGGGCGACCACCTCCGCCTCGACGCGCACCCGGTCAGTGTCCTCGATGTCCACGCTATGCAGGCTGCGCAGAATCAGCGGTCCCGCGCTGAGCATTTGCACCAGCAAGGCGCGAATGTGCAGCTCGTTCGTTTGTTGGCACACCAAGCGCAGCGCGTAGCGGAGCCCCAGCTCGCTGGCGCCACTGCTGACGCGGTCGATGCGGTGCGCGAGTGGACGCAGCAGCACATTGCTGAGAATCACCAACAGCGCAGCGGTGGTCGCCAGCAGCGGGTAGCCCGAGCCTGCCAGCACGCCGACCGACGCCGCGCCCCAGAGGGTAGCGGCGGTGTTCAGCCCGCGCACGCCCGCGCCCTCGCGCAAAATCACGCCCGCGCCCAGAAAGCCAATCCCCGACGCCACCTGCGCCGCGATGCGGGTCGGGCTGTTCTCGCCCTCCACGACCGTCGCCAACGCCACAAACGCCGCCGAGCCGACCGCCACCAGCGCGTTCGTGCGCAAGCCCGCCGCCCGCTGACGCCACTGACGCTCGATACCAATCAGCACGCCTAACCCAAGCGCGGTCAGCAGGTTCACCATCATCGGCAGATGCATCGTCATCTTAATCACCTCCTTCGCTGGGCGCGGGGACGGACAACGCACGCCCCCGCGCCGTCTGAATCACTGCTTGATCAGGTGGCTGAGGAACCAGTAGGCGTAGCCGAAGTAGATCATGACGCCCAACAGGTCCATTATCGAGGTAATCACGGGACCGCTGAGCGTGGCGGGGTCGAACCCCAATCGCCGCGCCGCGAACGGCAGTCCCACACCGATCAGGCTGCCCGCAATCGTCACGGTGAGCATCGCCAAGCCGACAACCAGCAACACATCGCCGCCGACGCCTTTGGAGAAGTACGCCAGTATCGCCTCCAGCACGCCAATCGCGACGCCCATCATCACCGCGACAGGCACATCCCGCTTCAGGATGAACAAAACGTCGCGCAGGCGCAGGCGCACCTGCCCTAGCGCCATCGCGCGAATCACCAGCGTCGCCGACTGACTGCCTGTATTGCCGCCCATGTCGATAATCGGCGCGATGAACGCCGCCAGCACAATCGCGCTGGAGAGCAACTCCTCCTGCTTCGATACAAAGGTGGAGGTAATCACCCCGAAAAAGGTCAGCACGGCGAGCCAGAAGACGCGCGCTTTGAACACGCGCATCAGCGGGGAGTGAACGATGTCCACATCCGGTCCGCCCATGGCTACCGTTCCACCGAACGTGGTCAACCGCTGTGCTTCACGCTCCTCCACCAGTTCCAGACCTTTTTCCGCGTCGATAGCACCCACCAAACGGCCTTCCTTATCCACGACGGCGACCAAAGGGTACTGCCGAACGCGAAACATCTCCGCCACCTGATCCTGGCTGGCGTACGCGGAAACGGCAGCGGGCGTATCGCTAATCAGCGTCCGGATAGGTTCCTCGAAAGACGCTTTCAGTAGTTGTGTTGCCGTCACATAGCCCAGATACTGCCGTCCTTCGCCCAGCACCAGCACCATCTCCACATGCGCTGGGTCCAGAGGCGACTCGCGCAGCCGTTGTAGTGCCTCTTGCACGGGTGTATCGCCCGGTAGCGCGAGGTAGTCCGGGTTCATCACGCGCCCCGCCGAGTCTTCCGGATAACCGAGCAGCAAGCTCAGCGACTGGCGCACCTCGGGAGCGACCTCCGCCAAAACGCGCGTGGCTACTTTCGCAGGCAATTCCTCGAACAGTTCGACCCGCTCATCCGGATCCATGCTCTCCACCAGCTGGATGAGGTCTGGGTCCTCCATGGCGCGCACCAAATCGCTCTGTTCAATGAGCGTCAGAGACTCGAACACCTGCAGGGCGCGTTCTTTGTCCAGCAGTCGGAATAGCAGTATCTGTTCGCGTGGCTCCAGCTCGCGAAGACACTGCGTGATTGCGTCCACACTTGCCTCACCGAGCAAAGTCTTGAGGCTGCCCAGGTCCTTGGTTAACAACAGGTCCTTGACCGCGTTCAACAGCATGTCGATTCACCTCCTGGGTTTGTAGTAGATGGGCACGCAGACGCGCGCTCGCACAGCCGCATCGGCGCGACATCACCGCCGCGCAAACGGCACTCGTTTCCGGAGAAGGCTGGTGGTCCGCTATGGAAGGGTTCTCCCGAACGCTTTGAGAGGAGCGTCGTCGCATTCAAAGCGAGCGAACCACTGGAGTATAACACATTTTTTCCGCTGTGTCAAGGTCTTCTGAGGGTGTTCGAAATTCGGTAGTGCAGTGGGGTATACTCCATACCATGAAACACCGAAACTATCGCATCACGCTCAGCACACTGCGCGCACGCGTTATCTATGAAGC